>ERZ894240.1252-NODE-1252-length-16576-cov-47.680346_pt1 | contig 16576 bp, 16 predicted proteins | sample MGYA00380298_ERZ894240 | MGnify/ENA primary metagenome ERZ894240 (study PRJEB32331, sample SAMN06328419) | human gut metagenome | biome: human gut microbiome; feature: stool | host: Homo sapiens | collected 2014-06-27 ...
TATTATTTTCTTTACAAAACTTTTTTATTTCATTGAAATTTCTATGTTTATCTCCTGTTACATAAATCATTTTATCACCTATTTTTACTAATCTTTTCATTTTTTGCTTTTAATATTTCTGACACTATCTTATTTTTATATTTTACTTAATATTTTACTATATATTCTATATACTTTTTCTTTACAAACTACTAATAATATTTTTTCATATTTATATTATAACTTTATGAATAAAATAACTCAACTATAAAAAAATTTCAAATAAAATAACACTACTAAATATAGTGTATTGGCTTCTGTATTTTTGAAATTCCTTGTAAAATAAGGAGTTATAACAAAAGCAACACACTATACTTCAGCTCCAGTCTGCTCCAGTTTTTTATATAGTGTAAGATACAGCAAAATGGTGCTATAAGACTATTTTAATAATTGAATTAATTATTTTTATCAGATAACTCTTTTTGGGAAGTATTTTCTTTTATTTTTTTACCTATCACTTCTTTCATTAGTTGTAATTTAGGTTGAAATTCTTCCCATTCTTTTTTAAATTCTTTATCTTCTAATCTTTCATTTAATAATTTTTCTAAATCGTCCATTTTAGTTTCTCCTTATTTTTTTAGATAAAATAACACTACTAAATATAGTGTATCAGCTCCAGCATTCTTTAAAACCCTTATAAAATAAGAAGTTATAACAGAAACAATACACTATATATCTGCTTCACCTTGCTCCAGTCTTTCTTTAATTAACAGTAATTTTTCATTTTTATCTACTATTAATTTTATAAAAAATGAAATTAAAAATCTAAAATCATTTGAGATTTTCAATTCTCTATTTGAATAATTAGACAGAACAAGAGCATTTCTAAAGTATAGAGAATTTTCTATAAAAATATCTTCATTTAATTTAAAACCTAGTTTTTTTAAGTATTTAATTAAAAATATGGCAGTCGTTCTTGTATTCCCTTCAATGAATGGGTGTATTTTCCAAATAGATAAAATAAAATTAGATATTTTTTTATTTTTTCATCTAAAGACAGATTTTTATAATTATTCTTCTTCTCTTTTTCAAAGTCATAGTTCAAACATTCACTAAGTTCTCTATAATCAGCATAAATCACAGAGTTTCCACTTAAAACTCTTTCATTCTTACTGATATTATAGTTTCTAAATATTCCAACATAATTTTTTTTAAGAATATCACTAAATAAGCTTTTATGAATTTTTTTTAAATAGTCAATAGAAAATTTAAACTCTTTATTCTCCAAAAGCTTTACTGTTCTAATTGAAACTAAGTCACATTCTCTTAGATCTCTTTCTATCTTTGATGTTAGTCTAAAGCCATAGTACTTTAAAATCTCTTTCTCTATCTCATCACAAGATAATCTCTCTCAAATACCTAGATGGCTTTAAATTGTCAACATTATTTAAGTCTACTGCAATTTTCCAAATATTTTTTTCATAATTAATATCTTCTATATACAAGTTTATTTTTATAATATCATTACTTTTAATTTTTTAAAAATTTTAATTTATATTTTTCAAAATACTCTATACAGTATATAGTGTTTTGAAGAAAAAAAGAGGGAGTTACTTAGCTTCCCTCTTATAAATCATTATTTAATATTTCTTCTGCTTGTATTCTCTTTAATCCATGAATAGAAGTATTGTATCTTTCCTTTAAGAATTTTGTACTATCTATTTTTTTATTTTGAAGATAAATCAATACTTCAACTTTCTGTTTATCTGTTGCTTCTTCATTTTCAGTTGTTCCAAGAGTTTTCTTTTCACTAGGAGCAAATAATTCTTTTCCTCTCTCTTCTAACTTTAGTTTTTCCTCTTTAGTTAAATCCTTATATTTATTTAAAAATCCTAAAATAATTCTTGGGTCTTCTAAGTGAATATTTAATTTTTCTAAAAGAGCTGCTTTTCTTATCATTAGATAAAACATTTTTTTCCTATCATTTAAATCATCATCATAACTTTTTAATTTATTTTCACTTAAAATTTTATCTCCTATAACTCTTAATTTTTCTTTTTCTGGTACAGTTAATTTTAAATATCTTTCTAAAAATCCAAGCATAATTTCCTGTTTTTCATCTAATAGATTAAGTATACGGAAAAGAGTTCCCAGCTTAATCAATTTTATTTTTCTCTCTTTTCTTTTTCTATTATTTTCTCTCTTTTGTTGCTTTCTTAAATTTCTTATTTCTCTTTTTTTCTTTAGAATTTTTTTCTTTTCTTTAGGATCTATCTCTCCCATTCATTTTCCCTTCTTCTTTTTTCTTTTTCATCATCAAATTCTATTCTTCCACTCTTAGCAACTTTTAATCTTGGAGAGTAGTTACTACTTCTATGACGATGAGTGTTAGGTCTTCTAATACTATTGATTCTTAATTTATTTATCAATTTAAATTGTACACTTAACTCTTTACTTTTTTCATTTATTTGAGCTTTAATTTCTACATTTTTTTCTCTTATCAGTTGTTTTCTAAGTTCTATATCTTCTGGAGTTATTTTAAACATACTTTCCAACTCTTCAACTCTTGAAGCTACTTTTCGTAAGTTAGCTATAGCTACAACCAATCCATTTTCTTTTCTTTTTCTATAATAAGCAAGAACAGATAAATCTCTACTATATTCTCCATTAGTATATTCATCAAGTATTTGTGTTTTAATATCTTCATCTGACAAGTTTTCAGGTTTTAGTTTTAATTTTAAATTATCTATTTCCTCTTTCAAATTTTCTATTTTTTCTTGAACAACTTTTTTGTACTCTTTCTTTTCAATATCAGATAACTTAACTTTTATATCATCTACTTCTGGAGCTTTATCAAATGCTTTTTCGTAATCATTTCTAAAATTAGATAACTTAATATTATATTCTAATATATCTAATTTACTTTCTAGTTGATTACTTTGTTCTTGAAGTTCTTTTTCCTTCTCTACTAAATTAATCTCTTTCAACTCTTTTAATTTTTTCATAATAGAATATGAATATGATAATCTACCATTTATATCATCTTGAGTTTGTCTTAACTCTTTATATTCTGATCTTGCAGTATTTATCTCCTCTTGAACTTTTAACTTTATATCATTATTCAAATCAAACATTCTAAGTTCATATTCAGTAGATTTTATTCTTCTTGAAAGTTCTAGCTTATTTTCCAAACTTCTACTTATTTCAAATTCTTTTTTCAAAATATCTAATTTCAAATATTTATCTGCTATTTCTGGATCTAAATTTCTGTAAACTTTTTCTTTAAAATCTATATTTAATTTATTCTCTTTGTACTCTTTAACTTTGATATCAATTTCAGTTTTTTGAAGTTTTAATTTTTCTATATTACCAATTGTATTTGATAATATAACTCTACTTCTTTCAGCATTTCCAATTGCTTTAGAAATATAAAAATTCTTAAATGGATTATTTCTTAAAATTTCTAAATCTTTTAAAATTTCTTCTTTTTCAAGAGAATATTTATCTCTTATATTCTCTTTCATCTTTTCAAATTTTTGCATGAAAAATTCATTTTCTCTTAAGCCTAAAAAATATCTTTCTAAGTCAAACTTTTGCTGTGTGTATTCAAATTTGCTCTTATCTTCTAGCTTGATATAAAGATTAGTTAATTCAACTAACTTTTCCAAATTTTTTTGATATTCACCTTGAGTCAATATATTTAAAGCTCTTGATTCTATATCTTTAGCTGACATAGATTCAATCTGTTTAAGTCTGCTTTCTTTTCTATCAATTAATATATGATTATCTAAAGATTTAGCAAAAATATTTTCTAAGTTTTCTTCAATATTTTCTTCTTCTATATTATTTTCTTTTAAATTTTCCACGTCAAAATAAGAAGGCGTATATTCTCTTCCTTCTTTCTCATACAAAGCTTGATAATATCTATCTCTTGCTTTTTTATTCTCTTCCTCAAAATTCTCACTTTTTAATTTAAATTCTTTTTCTTTTATTTTTTTCAATTCTTTAGAGTACTGAAAAAAATCCATAACTTTAGATTTTTCCTCGCTTTCTGGAGCGTAATCTATATATTCTTTTTTTAAATTAATAGGCTCTCTATCCAACATTTCTGCCTTCAAGAAATTTCCTTCAGCTATAGCTTCTTCTCTTTGAGCTTTAAGTGATTTACAAGATACTAATTCAAGATTTTTTTCTTGTAACTTTTCGTTGAGCATAGACTCCCAAGTTTGACGAATATAGTATAACTTTGAATATTTATTCCATTCATCACTTTTTTTACACCCACCTTGAGATGGATTTTTTGAATTTGATTGTTTAAAAAAATGTTCTTCTCCTCTTTCAATACCATCTAGCTCTCGTTCACAAAACATTATGTGACAATGAATATTTCTTTTATTAGGATCTTCACTAGGTTTAGAGTGAACTGCCAATGAATATACATAGCTTTCTCCAAATAATTCTTCAGCAAATTTAGTAGCAAGTTCAATGTTCTCTTCATCAGAAAATTCATACGGTAATGAAAAATCTATTGTTCTAAAAAGATTTGCATTGATTCTTTCATATATTTCGCTGCATTCCCAAAAATATCTAGGATTATCTTGTGAAAAAGATGGCATATTAATGTTTTCTCCATACAAAAAATCATCGTATTTATCCTTGTTTTTTTCAGGAGAATATTTACCTATTCTCAATACATAATCATATCTTTCAACTGGACTTCTATCATTGTCTGGTTGAACACTTATATTAAATATAGCCACTTTTTTCACCTCCTCCTAAATACTAAAAAATAAAAATTCACTCGCAAGAGTTAGAGAATATATTCTCTCACGATTAAGAGTGTCGAATAGACACTCCTAATCGTGAAGTACCTACTTTTTATTTTAGCACTTTCAGTATGAAAATGCAACTTTATTGAAAAAAAATTTTTAATAAAACTACTAAACTTTTTAAATATTAATCAATATTCTAATCACAACTAATATTATTTAATATTAAGTTAACTTAAATATATTAAATTTCTTTTTGGCAACTTACAATATCTTTAGGTTGTAAATTTGAGAGAGGAATGGGAAATTTTTTAATTAGACATATCAATGATTGAATGAGGCAATAAAAATACCAGAGGAATTTGTAATTAAATTTAAAAACAAAATTCTAAAATTAACTCTAAATAAATTAAAAAAAATTAAGATTACAAAAAAATTTATAAAAATAATTTTGGATTTAATAAATTTAGAGACATATAGAAATTTTGAAGTTATTGTAACTGAAGATGATAATACTTTAGGAACTTTTATAAAAAAATTAAACTATAATTTGATTCATGTCAGCAAGAAGATTTAGGTTATAGAAGAAACACAACTCTAAATAATGAAGCAAAAATTTTAAATAGAGATTTAATTGTAGTAATAAATCAAGATTGTATGATTCATCCTAATTTTTTAGAATAATATGTTAAAAATTATAATAAAGCAAATTTATTTACAGGAAGAAGATTTAATTTAGGAAAGAAGTACAGTATTAAAAAATTATTTAAAAATTTTTAATTTTTTTACATTTCGTATTGACAAGCACACAATACTATAATCTCATATTTATTTTTTATTTTTAGATTAACTTTAGTCCCAATGATCTTAAAGTATCTTCTCTTCTAAATAGATTTTTTTTGAGGAGTTTCTATAATTTTTACTACAAATTTATTAGAGTTTTCTTTTTCTTTCTCAATTACAATTAAGCTATAACCTTTAAATTTATTTTTTAGCAACTTCCTTTAGCTCTTTAGAAGTTGCTTTAACTTGTTTTATCAATGATAAATTGTAAAATATGATACAACAAAAAAGAAAAATACAAAAACTCAACATGAAAGGATTAGTTATGAGACATAAATATCTCACCATAAATGAGAGAAATAAAATTTTAATCATTAGCATTCATTGTTCTACTATTTATCACAAAATTAAAAGATGTCATTCTATATATGATGCTTCTATTACATAAAAAAATTTTTATTAAACTCTAATAAAGAAGGTAGAAGTTCAAAAGCTAATAAAAATTTAATTTTTTTAATCCAAAACAGAAAAAAAGACTTAGTCTCCTGAATAAATAATTGAAATAAAATTAACTTTTAAAACAATTTACAACTGGATTTATTCTGGAATTATTAAAGTTGAATTAACTCATTTAAAAAAAAGAAAGACTAGAAAACCTCAAGAAACTAGAGAAAAGTTTAATCTTGAAAATTCTATAAATAACCATCCAAAATACATAAAAGCTAGGGAAGAATTTAGATATTGAGAATTCAATACAGTAGTGTATCTTCAAATGGTAAAAGTAAAGATTGTTTAGAAATATTTGCTGAAAAAAACAAAATTTTACATAGCATAAAAAATGATATCTCATTATCCTAAAGAAATACTAAAAAGTTTTACATTAGATAAAGAAAAAGAATTTATTTTATGTGAATTAAAAAAATTAAAAATGTAACATATGTATTGACATTTAAGAAAAAAAATTAAAAATATAACAATAAATATTGCAATTGATTATTAAAGATGATATAATAAAAGAAAAAATAAATTAAAGAGTAATTAAAAGTACTAAGTAAGAGGAGAAACAGAGATACTCTATTGCTGCTTAGCAAACTATTTTTATTGAAATTTAATTTATTTACATAATAGGAAAGCCAGAAACTGGGAAACGGAGAGCCTGAGATTAAGATAGCACTTTTGTGCTACTTAGTTTTAGGCTTTTTTTTATGAAAAAAACTATCTAGAGGAGATTAAATAAGTTGCCGCCTTTTCAAATTAGATTGTTGATATGAATTTGATTCAAAATATAGACCTCTTAGGAAGCTAGAAAGTGAAAACTTGATAAAAAAAAGATGAGTTTTTTGCTCTGTCAACTGTTGATAAAAGCTTTGATAGCAGGTACTTTGGAGCAATCAAGGTGTCAAAAATTGTTGCAAAGTCAAAAATATTTTTAAAATTTTGATTGACTTTTCAAATGAAAACAAGTATCATTATTATAAGTAATAAAATAAATTATAAAGAAAAAAAAAGTAAATAAAAAAAGTTCCCACGGCGGCAACCAAGAAACTTTTTTTACTAATACTAACGAATAAATCATTAGTTGTTTTTTATTTGAGTAAATTTAATTAATTTACATCTATATATTACCATAGAAAAAATAAAAAATCAACTCCTAAATAAGTTGGTTTTATTTTTTTATTAGGGCTTAATGTCCGATAAAATAAATAATATATTAATATTTGTTAGTATTATAGAACTACTTTTTATGGAGGATTCTATGGTGCAAAAAATCCCTGAAGTAAGGAGGGGAGCGGTATGATTAAATCTAATCACGAGAAAAACGAACGCATTTATGATTTACTTACCCAAGATTCTTACTTCATACTAAACAGAAAGCTTAACTCTTATTGTGGTCTTGTACTTGGAGCTTTCATTGTATTCTTACTTGATAAAGAAAAATATCATAAATACAATGGAGAACTTACCCAAGATGGTTATTTCTATGCTACAGATATGGATATAATGCTTATGACAGGGCTTACAAGCTCACAAGTCTCAAAACTTAAAAACACAGCAGCTGAAAAAGAACTTGTATTCATAAAAAGAGAAGGTATTCCACTTAAAACTTACTACAAGATAAATCTTCAAAAAATTAATGATATAATGAATCTTAATAAAACTGCTATGGAACTTTCTTATGAGAGAATCATTTTTGAAAATAAGGAGCAGGAAGATATATCAAATCTTTTGAATGTATCTGAAGCTACTCTATCAAATCTAACTTTTAAAGATTTAAGATTTATCTGCAAGAAATTTAAAGTATCTTATTCAGGTAAAAATACTAAGTTAGAAATAATAGAAAAGATATTAGAAGAAAAAGAAAAAATTCTTCAAGGTGGAACTCCTGCACAAGGTATCATACCAGTTAATCCTAAATCTGAAGTTTCTTCAGTTCAGGACTTAAAGAATATGACATTCAAAAATTTAAGAATTATGTGTAAAGAGTTAAATATAAGTTACTCAGGAAAAGATACAAAAGATATTCTTATAAATAAAATAGCTGATTTTAAAGGCTTCTTAGAAGAAGAACCAAAAGAAGAACCTGAAGAGGAAGACGCTATAGTTCCTGAAATTGTCTTTGATGAAAAAGATTTTGAAGAACTATTTAAAGAATTTAATATTTCATACACTTATAAAAATCAACAGGCTGTAAAAAAACTTAGAGAAAAAATGAGTGATAATGATGTAATTCTTTATTTAAAAGAAACTTATGAAAATATCAAGGCAACTCCTGAAGTAAAAAACATTGGAGCATTATTCTCTAGTAAAATTGCTAAAGGAGAAAGACAGGTTATATCTAAAACTTCTTCAAAAGAAAAGAAGTCGAAAGAAAAAAAATCAGAAACTAAAAAAGATACTAAATCTATTTCTTATAATTCAATCAAAGAAGTAAAAAATGACATCTTTACACCTAATGAAGATGATGATAAGTTAATGAGTAAATATGAGAAATATTCTTTTGAAGAAAAAGAAAGAATAGAAAAGGAAGCTATGGAACTATGTGCTTCATCAGAAAAAATAAGTTTAACTTTTTTAAATGAAATGAGAAAAAATCCTATTCTATTTTCTTCAACAATAAGACCTTACATTATCAAAATCTTAAAAAAACACTTAGAAGAAGCTAGTTAGTTATAATATCAATAAATATCTAAGTGAACGAGGTGTGAGCGAAAAGATAATTTATAAAAAATTTAGTGAACGCATATGTGAGCAAATATAAAATTTAACTTCACTTCTGTAACTATAATAAATATCTAAATGAACAAAGTGTGAACGATATTATACTAGAAAAATCATCAATATTAAATTTTAAAGGCAGCTTACCAAGGCTGCCCTTTCTTTCAAAATCAAGATTTCCACTTTAGTGAGTGGAAGTGAACGGCACAAATCAAAAATTATATAAAATCTAAAAAAATAAGTGAATCATTCCCTTAAAGTTTTTTATCAATTTATTCATTTAAAACTAATAAATATATAAGTGAACGATTGTGAGCGAGATTTTATTAAAAATAATTTAGTGAACGATTTTTACTAATTTAGTGAACAAAAAAAATTAATTTAGTGAACGAAAGTGAACTAAAAATATGACTATTTATAAAAATTTTTTAATGTTTATAAACTTAATAAATATATAAGTGAACGCATAGTGAGCGGAAATTACATCACTATATCGTTCACTAAAAAATTTAATTTACAGTGAGCAGAAAAGCCACTCACAAGTGAGTAGAAAACTTGCTCACTTGTGAGCAGGATTTCTGCACTAATCAATATCAAATAATCATTAACAAAAAATAAAATCAATGATATGATTTTTAAATTTTAAAGATGACAAAAATAATAAAAAAGGTGAAATACTTATGATAGATATTATAGAATAAGACCTTATAAATATTTCTGAAAAATTATTTGATACTCTCATAAAAGATAGAACTACTCAGAAAAATATTTGTTGGGCTACAGATTATTATATAGATAAAGGAACTTCATATTTTTTTCAAGAACCTATAACAAAAAATTTAGTAACGGGCATTAATATTAAACTTATTCGTCCAAGAGTAGCTAAAGAATTAGAAGAAAGAAATAAAAGAACAAAAGACAGAGCAGAAGTTTTCACACCTTCTTGGCTATGTAATGAACAAAATAATTTGATAGATGAAATATGATTTGAAAGAAAAAGCGTTTTTAATGAATCTAAAAATCAATCGTGGATTGTTAATAAAGAGATTGTAATTTTTCCTGAACGAAAAGATTGGAAAAAATATGTAGATGCTAGACGTTTAGAAATAAGCTGTGGAGAAGCTCCGTATCTTGTTAGTAATACGATACTGTTATAGAAAAAGAAATTCCTATTGAAGAACGAATAGGACTATTGGATAGAAAACTTCGTATAGTTAATGAAAATACTGAAACAGAAGAAGAGTGATTCAAATGGACAAAAAGAGCTTATGAAAGTGTTTATGGCTATGAATATCAAGGAGATAGTTTATTAATTGCTAGAGAAAATTTATTTTATACTTTTATAGAAAATATGGAATATAAATTTTTTCATAAACCTACAGAAAAACAAATGAAAATAATAGCAAGAATAATTTCTTGGAATATATGGCAAATGGATGGTTTAACTTTTACAGTTCCATATAGTGAACGACCTAAAGTAAAAAAGCAATTAAGTATATTACAGTTGATGAATATAGATGAAAAAATAGAGAAAGAACCTATTCCTTGTAAAATATTTGATTGGAGGAAAAATAATAGTTTAGAAGTTAAAAAGATTATGACTGGGGAGAAAATTTAATAATGAGTGATAAAAATTTTAGAAGTAGTAAATCAGGATTAGAAAACCCTATTATATGCTATGGAAAAGGAAGAAAAGTAGGATATGTTTTAGAAAAAGAAATCCCAGTAAATACAGATTCTATAAATAAATGGAAAATTTTTACTCCTAGAGCAAATAATATAGGAACTGAATTAAATGATGATAATTTTAATTCATTTCCAGGGGAACCAAATACAATCTGTACTGAATCATATATTATGATAGGAGCTAATTTGAATCTTAATAGAGAATCGTGTGAAGTTTTATCAAAATATTTAAAAACAAAATTTGCAAGACTTATGCACAGTATAGCAAAAGCAAGTCAAGACGCAATAGCAAAAACTTATAGATTTGTACCAATGCAAGATTTTTCAATTAATTCTGATATTGATTGTAATAAAAAAATTTCTAAAATAGATAGACAATTATATGAAAAATTATAATCTTAATGAGGAAAAAATTAAATTTATAGAAGAAAAAATAAAACCTATGAAATAGAATTATAAGGTGATAAAATGTATGACTATCAAAAATCAAAAGAAACAGTTGAAAAAATATTAAAATCTTCAACTAAAATTGAAGAAAGGAGTACTATTCCTTCATCTGATTCGGAGTTTACTTATGAAAATGGAATTAAAGCGTGGGTAGGAGCTTTATTTATTGATATTGTAGATTCTAGTAAATTATTTAAAAGTCCAAATGAGAATACAGCTCGTATTATAAGAAGTTTTTGTTCAGAGATAATTTCAATTCTTAAAGATGACCCTAATTATCGTGAAATTGGTATTCGTGGAGATTGTGTATATGGAATTTTCAGTACTCAGTTTAGAGAAGATTTAGTAAAAGTTTTTGAACACGCTTATAGAATAAATTCTTTTATGAAAATGCTAAATAAATTACTTAAAAAGAATAATTATTCTACAATTACAGCAGGTATTGGTTTAGGATGTAGTGAAGATTTAATTATTAAAGCAGGTCAAAATGGAAGTGGAATAAATGATAAAATTTGGATAGGTAAAGCTGTTGTTGAAGCAGCACATCTATCAGACATTGCAAATAGAAATGGAGTTTCTCCTATTGCTTTAAGTCCGTTATTTTATAATAATGTTATAGAACTTTTATGTGAAGCAAATCCGAATTATAAATATTGGATTAAAGAACACAGAAAAGAATATTATGGTAGTGTAGATTATTATGCTTGTAACATAGTTGAAACAAGATTTGATGAGTGGATAGAGAAGAATATTTAATATGAATGAAGAAGAAAATATAATAAAACTTGACACTAAAATTGAAATTGCAACTCAAACTTTGGAAAGAAATATAAATTTTATAGTTAATTGTGATAACAAAAGTTCTATTGTATTGGCTTTTATAGGAGTTATATTAACAATTATATTAACAAATGATGGTTTAAAACTAGTTTTTAATATAATAAAAAAATGTATTGAGGTTAAGACATTTTCAAATGTTCTATATCTATTATTTTTAGGATTATCAATATATGTAATGTTATATGGAATATATAATTTAGGGAATGTTTTAATAGCTAAAGTTTCTCAAAAAGCTGATGGGTTAGGAGAAAGAAATTCTAATATTTTTTTTACAGGTATTCAAAAAAATCCTAGTTACCAAAATTATCAATTAAATTTTTGTTCTTTAACTAAAGAACAACTTCTTGATGAATTACTTTCTCAAATATATATAAATTCTGAAATTGCAATAATAAAATACGCAAAATTTAATACAGGTTTTAAAAATACAGTTATAGGATTTGTCTTATTTATATCTATTTTAATAATAGGTAGATATATTTATTATTAAGGGGGAAATTATATGGCAAATTATGATTATAAAAAAGGTAAAGAAAGAATAGAGGAAATATTAGATAATAAGTTAGAAATTATTGAAGTGAATAAAATTCCAAAAGACGATTCTTTTACATTTTCTAATGGATATTATGGTTGGGTTACTGGAATATTTGTAGATATACGAGATTCTTCTACTTTATTTGCTGATGAGAATAAAGAAAAAGTTGCAAAAATCATACGTAGTTTTACATCTGAAATAATTGAAATTTTAAGAGATGATGATAATTTAAGAGAAATAGGTATTCGTGGAGATTGTGTATACGCAATTTATACAACACCTCAAAAAGTAGATATATATGAATTAGCAGAGAAGACATTTTATATTAACACTTATATGAGAATGTTAAATGAATTATTAAAAAAGCGTTCATTACCACAAATAAAAGCTGGAATTGGAATGTCTTCGGCTCAAGAGTTAGTAGTTAAAGCTGGTCGTAAGGATGTAGGAATAAATAGTAAAGTTTGGATAGGGGAAGCTATTACAAAGGCTTCCAATCTTTCATCTATTGGAAATAAAAATGGAAATTCAGCTTTAGTTTACTCATATTATAGTTATATCAACTTCATTGAAAAGTTAGAAAAAGATAATAGTTCTAAAAACTCTAAAAATTGGTTTACATATCATTCAGATGAGAAAAATGGAGTATATTATACAGCAGATATTATTATAGGGAATTTTAATAAATGGATTTCTAATGGAATGAAAGATTAATCCTAAAAACTCAATACAAAAAAAATTTTTTTGATTGACTTTTTAAAAAGAATATCGTATAATTATAATATAAAAAGGAACTATAATATATCCCCTCCGCAAAGGTAATGTATTTAGCTCCTTGAAAATATTAGAATTATGGAGGTAACATATGAAATTACATTACAATTTAGATGGAAGTATTAACGTAGTTATCAAAAGAAATGGAGAAGTTATCTTTGAACATCAGTTTAAAAATGAAAAACACTATAGAGATTTCTTTGAATTGGTTTCTAAAAGATAGTTTGGTAGCAATAGGATAAAAAATAGAAAGGTTCTTAGAAATAAGAGCCTTTCTTTATATAAGACAAATAAAAAAAGGGCAACCTTACGATATACCCCCTCCGCACATTAATTATATCATAAACATATAGAAAAGACAATAAGAGTATTAAAAAAGACAAAAACTAAGAGGTTAAAAATGGTATTAGAAATTCAAGAAAAAATTATTTTTGAAGAAGTCAGAAAAATACTGCAAGAAGCTAGAAATAAGGTCTATAAAGCCACTAATAATGTTATGGTAGAGGCTTATTGGAATATAGGAAGAATAATAGTAGAAAAGCAAAGTGGCAATGAAAAAGCTGAATATGGAACAGCACTACTAAAAAATCTTTCTAAAGAGATGACTAAGGAATTTGGAAAAGGATTTACAGTAGCTAATCTAAAAAATATGAGACAGTTTTATTTAACTTTTCCAAAAAGCTACGCACTGCGTAGCGAATTGAGTTGGACACATTATAGACTTCTTATGAGAATAGAAAATGAGAATGCTAGAAATTTTTATATAGAGGAAACTATAAAATCTAACTGGAGTACAAGGCAGCTTGAAAGACAAATAACGACACTTTTTTATGAGAGAATTTTATCAAGTAAAAATAAAGAAAAAGTTTCTCAAGAGATATATAAGCTAGAACCTAAAAAAAATAGACCTGAAGATATAATAAAAGATCCTTATGTTTTAGAATTTTTAGGATTGCCTGAGAATATAGATTTTTTAGAGAAAAACTTAGAACAATCTCTTATAAATCATTTACAGAAATTTTTATTGGAACTTGGAAGAGGATTTTCTTTTGTTGCTAGACAAAAAAGAATAACTTTTGATGGAAGACATTTTTATATAGATTTAGTTTTTTATAACTATATTTTAAAGTGTTTTGTCCTTATTGATTTAAAACTTGGAGATTTAACTCATCAGGATTTAGGTCAAATGCAAATGTATGTTCATTATTTTCAAGAAGAAATGATGAATGAGGGAGATAATCCTCCTATAGGAATAGTTCTTTGTGCAGATAAAAGCGATTCAATAGTAAAGTATACTTTACCTAAAGGGGAAAAACAGATATTTGCTTCAAAGTATATGCTTTATTTACCAAGTGAAGAAGAGTTATTATTGGAATTAAGAAAAGAATATGATATATTAGAGCAGGAAAATAAATTAAAAACTGATGATTAAAATTTACCTGATTTTTGGAAGGGTGGTAAGATGAAAAAGAGAATAGGTATTTTTTATAAAAAAGAAAATCCAAATGTTATAAGTAGTGCAGTGTTAAATGTAGATAGAGAAATGATAGAGATTTTAGGTATCTCAATAAAGGAAAATGATATAAAATTTTCTTTTAAAGATAATAAAATAACAATTCAAAAAGGAAGTTTTGAAAATCCTATTAAATCAAAGGATAAAAATATTATAGAAAAAAATATAAAACTTAATTTTACAAAAGTGTATAAGGATAAAGATTATTTAATAACTAGATTAAATATTCCTTCAGCAGTTATAAAGGCAATGAACCTTACTTCAGAGGATAATGAAGTAGAAGTTATAGAGGTAGATGATAAAATTGTAATAGAAAGGAGTAAAAAAGAGATGGGGAAAGTTTTTAGTATCAAAGTAAACAAAGGTGGAATTGGTAAAACTTTTTTAACTGTTCAACTAGGATACGGACTTGCTATGCAGGACAAAAAAGTGCTATTACTTACATCAGATTCACAAAATAATATTTTAGATTATACTTTATCTGATAATGAAATTGATAAGATAGATTTCAAAAAAGATCTTAGATATTGTGTAATGAATGATAAGGTTGAAACAGTAAAACTAAGAACTAATCTTTATTTTATTCCTACTAAGAGTTCTCTTTTTACCGATAGATTTTTGGAAAAATTGCCTGAATTTATAAAGAAAATGCAAGAGGAATATGATTATATTTTAATTGACAGTATTCCTACAATGAAAATAGATAGTACTTTCGTTGCTTGTTCAGACAAAGTTATTATTCCTATGTTCTGTGATAATCCAACACTTAAAGGGGCTATAAACGTTATAAAAGAAACAGGAGTAGAAAAGATACATTCTATCATAGTTAATAAATATAGACCAACAGCAACTCAAAAAGGAATCTTAAAAGATATTAAAGAAGCAATAGAAGGAACAGATATAGTATTCCCTGAACCTATTAAAGAACTTTCACAAGTAGAAACTTTAGCTAGAAAGGGTAAAACTATTTGGGAAAGTAGAGCTAAAATCCTTGCAGCAGCTCAAGAATCTTTATTAGATGTTATTCTAAAATTATAATTTTACTTTCTCGCACAGTGCGAGAAAGTAAAAAATAAATTGCATTGTGTGACTTAGTTATTAAAGAAGGAAGGCAGGACAATAATGGCAAAAGTAAATAATAGAACCCAAGAATTATTTAAAGCAAAATTAGCAGCTAGAAAAAAAGAAACAGAAGAAAAAGCTGTGGTAGAAAATCAAGAAAAATCTTTAACACTACCTAATAATAATATGGAAAAGATTTTTCAAATACCTACAGATTTATATAATGACTTAACAGATGATAAAAACCTTATAGAATTTTTAAATAAAAAGACACTAGAGCTTTTAACAATAAATGGAGCAGGTAATATAATTATAGGAAAAGAACTTACAGAAGTTTTTGAAAAATTAGCAGGTCAAGGAAAAGATGGATTATATACTAGATTTTTACTTGTGTCAGGTTATAAACAAGATACAGCTTTGAGATATAGAAAAAGATATGAACTATACAAAAAAGCTAGTAATAATTCAGCTAAACATATAATCTCGATAATGCCTGTAAAAGCTGTTGAAAAATTATATAAGGAACAAGAATTATTAGAGAAAATAGATGTAGAAGGAATAGAATACCAAGCAGCTGTTGATATAATAAATAAAAAAGTAGAGCCATTATTAATTGAAGAATCTCCAAAAGAAGAGCTTGTTTTTGAAATGGAAGAACTAACATTCCTTCAAACTCAAATAAAAGAAAAATATGATAATTTGAATCAAAAGGAAAAAGATAAATTAAATAAGCTACTTTGTGAAATAAAATCTTTATTGGAAAAATAAGATAAAAATGATAAGTCAAACTTCAAAAAGGAAACAAATAATGGTAAATAAAACAGAAATAGAAAGATTTAAAAAAATAGAAAAAATCAAAATAGATAATCGTAACTACTCAGCTATAAATTAAAATTGAAGATTTACTACTTGAAATTGCTGAACTTAAACTCCAGTTATCTAAAGCTTGGGCTAGAATTGAAGAATTTGAAA
>ERZ894240.1267-NODE-1267-length-16428-cov-7.226165_pt1 | contig 16428 bp, 10 predicted proteins | sample MGYA00380298_ERZ894240 | MGnify/ENA primary metagenome ERZ894240 (study PRJEB32331, sample SAMN06328419) | human gut metagenome | biome: human gut microbiome; feature: stool | host: Homo sapiens | collected 2014-06-27 ...
CGGCGATTGTCGGCAATGCTTATGCCCAGACCTGCGGTGCTCAGCCATCGTGCTCCTCTCTCGGATATAACCTGTCTTCAACGTCGGGCTGTTTGGGAACGGCCGTCAAATGCCCGTTTGAAAACAAATACAACTGCATAACCCAGTCCAATCTTTCCGAATATTCCAAAAACAGCAGTAACTGGTGGTACAAAGACAAAGGTACCGGCTTAATCTTTCAAGGCGGGAAAGTGAACGTTACGACAAATAGTGATATGACGGTGTATTTCAATAAATCTTTCTCTTCTGTCCCGGCAACTGTGATTCTTACACCTTATGAACAGCCGACTAACCATTCTAATGATACGAACTATGTTGCTATGGCTGTCGGAATATCAACTTCTTCCTTTAAAATTCGCTATGTGGATTCTAATGATACAGGTCGTCGTCAAGGTTATGTCAGCTGGTTTGCCGTTGGTTATTGATTGCCATTAAACAACAAACCCCCGGATTGTGCCGGGGGTTTGCTTTTATCTGCAGACGGAACCGTTATTCAACGGCCAGAGCCTTGACTTCTTCGCCGTAGGCGTCTTTAACCGTCGTCTTAATCCGCATAAGCTGAATCCACTTGCGGAAAGCGCCGGCCAAAACGACAATCATCAGGAACATGACGATGCAGCCTAAGATAGCCAACAGATTCTGGTCTTTCGGCAGATATTGTTCAAATACCTGCAAATATCCGGCCCAGAAGGTTACAACCACCATGAAAATACCCGGAATGGCAACGGCCAGCGTGTATTTGCCGCGATTCAGGCGGAGCAGCATGGTGGTGCAGACAATCAAAGCACAGGCGGCCAGCAGCTGATTGCTTAAGCCGAACAGTGGCCAGATGGTGCTGATGTTTCCGGTGTAAACCAGATATCCCCACAGGAAAGTGAAAACGGCACTGGTAATGACAATGCCCGGCATCCATTCCTTATCGTTGAATTTCGGCATAGCCTTGCCCAGCATTTCCTGCAGGAAAAAGCGGCCGACGCGGGTTCCGGCGTCAACGGCGGTCAGAATAAACACGGCTTCAAACATCACTGCAAAGTTATACCAATAGGCAACCAAATGGTCCATATACGGCAGATTGCGGAAGATGTGAGCCATGCCGACAGCCAGAGAAACGGCACCGCCGGTGCGTCCGTGCAGGTCAAGGCCGATATGCTCTTCATAATAGGGCAGATCGGTTACTGCAAAATTCGGGTGCGCAGCCAGCAAAGCCTGATAAGCGTCATGGGAGGCGTTAATCGCAAAATAGTCGCCCGGCATCATGGTGCAGGCGGCAATCAAAGCCATAATCGCCACAAAGCCTTCGGTCAGCATTGCACCGTAACCGACAAACAGAATTTCTCTTTCGTTGCCGATCATTTTCGGTGTCGTTCCGGTGCCGATAATTGCATGGAAACCGGAGATTGCGCCGCAGGCAATGGTAATGAAAATAAACGGCAGAACCGGACCGTTGATAACCGGGCCGCCGCCTTGGTCAAACGGGGTAAACATGTGCATCATGATGTCCGGCTGAACGAAAATAATACCCAAAGCCAGCATCAGAATTGTACCGATTTTAAGGTAGGTGGACAGATAATCCCGCGGAACCAGAAGCAGCCAGACCGGCAGAACCGAAGCAATAAAGCCGTACAGAGGAATGGCGATTGAAACGGTGTCTTTGTCCCAGTTGAACATCCAGCCCAAAACATCTTCCTGCATCAGGCCATGCCCCGAGATAATACCGATAACCAGCAGGGTGATGCCGATGATGCTGGCCAGCATAACGCCGTTTTCTTTATAGCGCATAATCAGACCCATCAGAATGGCAATCGGCATGGTAATCGCAACAATGAACAGCGACCACGGCGCATTATGCATGGCGCTGACGCAGGCCAGAGACAAACCGGCCAGTGTCAGAATAAGAATAAACAAAACCGCAAACCCGGCGATTGTTCCGGTAAACGGGTCAATTTCTCTTTCGGCAATGGTTGCCAGACTCTCGCCTTTGTGGCGGACGGAGGCGAAAATAACCACCATATCGTGAACGGCGCCGCCTAAAACGCAGCCGATGAGAATCCACAAGGCTCCGGGCATAAAACCGAACTGAGCGGCCAAAACCGGTCCGACCAGCGGTCCGGCGGCTGCAATTGCAGCAAAGTGATGTCCGAATAAAACGTTTTTGTTGGTTTTGACATAGTCATGCCCGTCGGCATATTTTACCGCCGGTGTGGTGCGGTTGGCATCCAGGCGTAAGACTTTATTTGCAATAAATACTCCGTAAAAGCGATAAGCAATCGCAAAAATACACAAGCTTGCAAAAACCACGGTCAGGGCATTCATCCCTTCAAAATGACTCCAGAAGCCGGTAGTCGCAGGCGCCGCAGGAGTCCCCGCTGCTGCCATTGCCGAATTAATCGCTAAGACAGAGAATAGCATACTGAAAAACAATTTCTTCATAGTATCATCCTCTCCTGATTAATAACGAAATTATTATATCCGAAAAGGTTTTATAAGTCATTAATCAAAAACGTCGGGCCCATAATTTTTATTGGGGAAAATCACCTTTTCTAAAGCCAGACTTTAGGTGAGGCAACATTGAAACAGGGAGGTTACCATTCAATGATGCCGTCAAAGCGGTGTGTCTGCCGCCAGCGCAGCAAATCTTCCGAGGTTTGCACGCCGTCCTGAATAACCGCTTTGTAATATTCAATGCCGCTTATTTTAAGTTCGTCCGGCGTTTCAAATTTCAAGCGCAGGATTGTTTTGCGCTGTTCTTCGGTCATGGCGGCGATTATTTTTTCGGCTGTTTTTTCAAAATAGCCGTCATAGAAAGAGCCTTTTTTTATTTGAATCAGGTCAATCTGCCAGGTTTGCGCTTCATCGTCTTCATAATAAAGATGCCACTCAAAACAGCATTCGTCGGTTTCCGCCAAATTGGCAAAAGTGCATTTCTTTATGCCTTTGTGACGGCAAAGCTCGGCTATAATCGCAAAGCTCCGGCCAATGTCCAAACTGTCGGTGTAAATATGAAAATCAATGTCGCGGTGCTTGGCCAAAACACCGATTCTGAAAGAACCGACCGGATTGATCGTTGCTCCGGCTTTCTCCCAAATCTCAATAAGGTTCAGTGAGGAAATGACCATCCGGGCTTTTTCCGTCTGCTTTTGCGAAAGTTGAATATATTTGTCGTCCATCATAAACCTCAATCAGTTGCTTTGTTCCGAACATAAAATAAAACCGGCGGCCGATCAAGTTTTTTGCAGCCGAGTAAATGTGAAATTTTAGAAAAACTGTGAAAATTTTGTCGACATTCTGTTTCGTTTATGTTATTGTGTGTTCAATAAAATTTAGTATTAAGATATTTTTTTGTTTCACCTAAACTTTATTTAATTATGAAAAAAATCTTTTGGGTCGGATGCGTTCTGGCTGGTGTGGCACTTTTTGCAAGCTGCCGTGGAGAGAGTGGAAAGACTGTTGAGGGAACCCCGATCGGTCAAGGTTTAATCATTAAAAAAACAGAAGCCGGAAAGCTTCAGCTGTGTGACAGTCTCGGGTCTTCTCTGGCAATTGAAGACTATGATGAAATTGACGGAAACGCCTTCTTTATCATAGCCCGAACCGGAGACAACATCGCGCTTTACCGCAATAACGGCCAGTCTTTGACGCGTTGTGATTCTTTTGCCATCCACCGCTACTATCCGGTAACGGCTGATGAGAGAGAACGGCGCTATCTGGAGACAATCGTTGACGGTGCTCACCGCGCATTTGATTTGGACAGCCTGACAATTCGCTCGGCTACCGAAGGAGTCAAAGACGGAATTTGGCCCCTGGCCTGCGGATACAGCATTACCAAACAGAATAAGCTGTATCAGCTGGATGAAACCGGCAAAGACGAACCGATTATGCCAGGATGTCAGGAAATGCATATTATCAACCATAAGGGGAAGATAATTCTGCTGGTCAAAACGGATGATTTTTCCGGTTATTGCTCGGTTGACGGGCAGGGAATCAAACGGCTGAGCCGTGCAGGGTTTGTCTCTGCCAAAAAAGCCGGAACGGTTCTGTGGTCGGCGGAAGACGGAAAAATTTCCGCTATTGTCAAAGAAAAAATTTAAATATGTGAAAAACAGGCCTTGCACTCTGAAGTGCAAAGCCTGTTTTTTTGTGGATGAAAATAACCCCGGTATTTTCCGGGGTTTGTAATATTATCTGCCGCCGCGGCTCCGGGAGGAAGGCCTTTTTTGAGCGGTCGTTTTCGGACGAGGTGTCGGCCGGGCCCGCTTAACATAAGTCTTTTGAGCCAGTTCTCGGTCAATTGCGACTTTCAGAGAATCTGTCGGACAATGATAGCGCGATTCTTCGCTGAAACGTTCCATAATTGTTTCTGGGTCTCCGCGGCAGCCGTACAAACTGCCAAGCGTGGCATTTTTCAAATTAACGATATTCTCGTCGATATTGGTTTGCTCATCAACCGTAATCTGCACTTCCCCGTGCAGAAAAGTCAGTTCATTCTTGCGCCGTTCCTGCAGCACTTTGTTGACGGAACCTTTTACATGGCAGTAATTCATAAACGCCTTGTCAAATTCTTTGCTGATGCTGTCGCCGCGTGTCGTAAAATATTCGGATGCCGTCAGGGCAAATTGTTTGGGATTGCCTTTCCTGTCGTGCAAAATACCGGTGCCGCAATTGTAGAACAAACTTCCCATAATGGCGATTTCGGCTTGTGTCATCTGGTCCAGCGGCAGGTATTTGACCATATCTTCCGACATCTTGTTGTCAATGTGGGCGCTTACATATTCCAAAGCCTGCTCTTCCGTACGGATACAATCGCCCGGTCTCACCGGCTTGCCGTCAGGTCGAATGGTATTGCCGAGATTAATTGTCCAGATTTTGGCGGCCTTGTCATAATAGGCCCGGCTTTTCATTCCTTCAAAATGGGCAATAACATAAAGCATAAGCTTCTCGGAAGCTTTTAAATTGGCATGCTTCTTTTCCAAAATGATGCTGTCTTGAAACGCTTTGCGCTCTTGTTCAATCCTCGCCTGAACACTATCCGGAATTTCCGCAATGCTTGCCGGTTGAATGCTGTCCGGATTTTCCTGAACGGAATGAAATTCGGTAAAGGTTTTTGCCGCTTTGTCGGCAGCCGGTTTGGCAATCAGCTCGGAACGTTTGACGCTGTCCGGTTTTTCCGGCTCGCCGCTGTTTTGCGCTGCGGATGTCCCGAACCATGAAGACATAACACTTAACGCAATCGCTGCTTTTGTTTTCAAACTCATCGCCAATCTCCAACCTTACCTGCTTGAATATATATAATAAAAATAACAAATTTTCATCAAAGACGCAATATTTTTAGAGTCTTTTTGTCAATTTTTTTTATAGATTTGAAATATTCCCTCTGGCCTCTTACCGGATAATTTGCAGTTAAAGTTGTTTTTGGTATTCAAGCCGGCTGTTTACCTGATATGAAAGTTGCTTCCGCAACGTCAATAACTTTGTCAATACTTTCCCTAATGTTTTTATACGGCTTTGTTTTTTTTGCTGTATCACCGGTTTGGCTGTTGTAAATATTTATTAAACATAAGGTTTTTGCCCTATATTACCCATTTTATAAATCTTAGGCGAGTATGAAGATCTGATGTTTAGGGTTGATTTTTATTAATTGGTGTCATAACATCCTCTTAAACTTATATTTGAAAGAGTATGACTATGGCACTGAATTTGAGTAAAACAGTAGTGGATATATTAAAAAGAAATCCAGGCAAATATTTTACAGCAAGACAATTAGCTGAATGGATTTGGGCTAATAAAAATGCCGAATGTCTCGCTAAAATGGAAAGAAGTAAAGCTACGGTTGTTCCTATTAATACGGAAGAAGCTTTGCTTAGTCAGCTCGTTGCAGAAATAGGTGCTTACAAAAAGCGCATTTTTGCACTATCTCCTAATATTAAAATTACGGCAGAACGTCCAAGAAAATATTACTATTCTGAAAAAACAGATGTGCAAGAAATAAAAGATGCGGAAAAAGTCTCAAAAACTAATGGCCATCCGGAACATGATTCATATCCTCTGTTATGTGAATATCTTTATAATGAATTAAACATATATCCTAAAAGAATAGATGAAAAAAAATCATCTAATTCAAAAGGTAGTAATGGTAATAAATGGTTGCATCCTGATATTGTTGGCCTGAAGAATCTTTCTGAGGGGTGGAATCAAGATGTAATATCTTGCGCAGGAAAGCATGCCTTTAATAAAACATCTTTATGGTCCTTTGAAGTAAAAATAAAAATTAACCTATCTAATGTAAGAGAATACTTTTTTCAAACAGTATCAAATTCAAGTTGGGCAAATTACTCATATCTCGTAGCTCAAACTATTGATGAAAAAGCGATGGATGAATTGCGAATTCTCTGTTCTGGCCATAATATTGGGTTAATCCAATTAAATTGTGAAAATCCTTCTGAAAGCCAAATCTTAATTCCGGCAATTGAGAAAAAAGAGCTTGATTGGGATATGATTGATAGAATTACTAAAGAAAATCCTGATTTTAAAGAATTTGTGAATTTAATTACAGAATTTTATCAAACAGGAAAAATCAAAAATAGAGAGTGGGAGGTTCCTCAAATAGCTTAATGGCAAATTACAGCCCCCCTAAAATTATCAGATTTGAAACCGTATCAATCTATTGTATAATTAGGAGGCAGTATTATTTGGCAAGCTAAAATTTTTTGGATTTATGGTTTATTCCTTGTTTAAAACGAAAAAGGACCGTAATTTATACAAAGAACAGCTTACCCTAATATACATATAAAAATGTATAAAAGATATAGATTTACAATAATCTTTTTGAAAGTTTTATTGGAAAATGAATTGAACAATAAAAGTTGAAATGACAAGGTCGTATATCTTGTTGATATAAGATAAAACTTTTGAGGGAGAATATTTTTCGTACAGCTATTAATGTAGGAATTTGAAAGTTTGTCAGTTTTTTACAACTTTGCGCCATTGATAAATGTAAGTTAATACACAATGAAGTCTTAGGTTGAAAAGTTTATGGGTTTTGATAATTTGGTTGCAAAAAGTTTAACCAAATATATACTGCTTTTTAATATCGTATTACGATATATTATAGGAATAAGATGATTAGTTCAAATTTTACATTATTACAAGAAAAAACGCCGCAGTTGTATCAAATTGCAACTTTTGCAGAAGAGTATGTATATTCGGATCCCCAATCATCAATAGCTAAAGCATGCTTATTTGCAGAACGAATCACAACTATTCTTTACAAAGCATATCGTATTGAAGTGCCACAAGCATCTTCTTTTGCAGATTTATTGCAAAATGAAAAATTTAAAAAGATGATACCTTCTGTTATCTTGTATAAGTTAAATTTTATCAGAAAAATTGCAAATGGAATTGTGCACGGAGGTAATGCTAAATCGGCTCAAGCATTACAGCTTTTACAAGAAATTTATGAAGTTTCAAAATGGTTTGCGGTTATTGCTTTAGGTGTAAAAGCACAAGATTATCCTGATTTTATAGCTCCTAAGCCTAAGAAGCAAATTATTAATGAAGAAAAAATAAATGCCGCTAACATTAAACTTCAAGAAACATTAGATAAACTTGAAAAATTAAAATTAGAATTAGCGGCAATAAAAACAGCTAAAGAAAGTAACAAAATTGCCATTGATGAATTAAAATATTCAGAAGAACAAACGCGTAAGCATTTGATTGATGCAATGATCCGAGCTGCTCATTGGAATATCTCAACAGATGGAAGAAACACAGATGAAGTTGGTCAAGAAGTTGAAGTAGATAATCAACCAACCCCAACCGGCAAAGGACGATGTGACTATGTTTTATGGGGAAAAGATGGCTCTCCGCTAGCTGTGATAGAAGCTAAGAAAACTTCAGAAAATGCTGATAAAGGTAAAAAACAAGCTTCTTTATATGCAGATGCTTTAGAAAAACAGTATGGAAAGCGTCCGATAATTTTATATACAAACGGTTTTGAAACCAAAATTTGGGACGATGCTAACAAATATCCACCAAGAACCGTTTGGGGAATTTATTCTCGCGATAGTTTGGAAAGATTAATTTATCAAAGAGACAAGGGTGATATTGCTACAGCTCAACCAGATCCTAATATTACAGGTCGAGATTATCAAATTAGAGCAATTAAAGCAGTTTGCGAAACTTTTAGTAAAAAGCAAAGAAAAGCATTAATTGTCCAGGCAACAGGAACCGGCAAAACACGAGTTTCTATTGCATTAAGTAAGTTATTGCAAGATAAGGGTTGGGCCAAAAGAATTTTATTCTTATGTGACAGAAACGCTTTGGTTAAACAAGCCAGTCGTAATTTTATTACCCTTCTAAATTCTGTTTTATCTTCAGTTTTAAAAGGCTGTAAAAGCCAGTATGCAGATATTGTCTTTTCGACATATCCTACAATGATGAATCAATATGCAAAGTATGACGTTGGTTATTTTGACTTAATTATTGCAGATGAGTCACATCGTAGTATTTATAATGTATATGCAGATATTTTTAAATATTTTGATTGCTTGCAAGTAGGATTGACTGCAACACCTGTTGATTTTGTAAATCGTAATACATTTCAGCTTTTTAACTGTGAGGAAGGAAAACCAACATTTTATTATTCTTTGGAAGAAGCAATCGAACAAGGATATTTGGTGGATTATGTTGCTTATCGATATGATACACAGTTTTTGCGTAAAGGAATTCACTATAATCAATTAAATCCGGAGCAAATAAAAGACTTGGAAGAAAGCGGTGATATTGATAAAGAATTGTCGGTTGAAGCCAGATCTATTGACACACAGGTAATGAATAGACCTACAACCAAGCTGATTATTCAAAATCTTATGGAAAACGGCATTAAAGATGCTGATGGTCAGACTATTGGCAAGACCATTATTTTTGCCCGCAATCATGATCACGCGGCTTTTATACTTAGCATCATTGATGAGATGTATCCGCAATATGGCGGCAAGATAGCAGCCGTTATTGATATATATGATGGTCGAGCAGAAAGTTTAATTGATGATTTTTCAGATAAGGATAGTCCTCTTAAAATAGCCGTTTCTGTTGATATGATGGACACCGGCATTGATGTGCCGGAAGTTGTAAATTTGGTATTTGCGAAGCCGGTAAAATCTAAAGTTAAGTTTTGGCAGATGATTGGTCGCGGAACCAGATTATGCAAAGATTTGTTTGGCCGGGGAAAAGACAAACTATATTTTAAGATTTTTGATCATTGGCAGAATTTTGCTTATTTTGAGCAAGACGATAATAAAAAGAAGCAGATTAAAGCTCCTGAACAAAAGTCTTTAATGCAGAAGATTTTTGAAAATCGCATGGAAATATGCAAATTGGCTCAATCTCAACAAAATTTGGATATTCAGCAGCAGATGGTTGACCAACTTTCGGATATGATTAACCAGTTGCCTGAAAATAGCATATCTGTAAAAGAAAAATGGAAAGAAAAGCGTTTTTTTGCTAAAAAAGAAAATCTGGATTTTACAAAAGCAGATACGGAAGTTCGCTTGAAGGCAGATTTAGCCAAATTGATGCAGTGGATTGATATTCAGGGTCATGCTCCAAGTTTTCGCTTTGATAATTTGGTTACGAGCATAGAGAAGAGTATATTACAAAAGAAGCCCTGCGAAGATTTGCAGCAAAAAATGATAGAAAAGGTTGCTTTGCTGCCGACAAATTTGCATAAGGTTGAAGCCAAGCAAGAAACTATAAATAAGGTATTGTCACCTGAGTTTTGGCAAAATGTAACCTTTGCGGGGTTGGAAGAAATACGTCAGAATTTGCGAGATTTGATGTATTTGGCAGAAAATGACGGAAATCAGGTTTTGCCACCGAGAATTTTGAATATTTCGGAAGATGAAGGTCAAATTGTATTTGAGCGGGTGAAAAAGCTCTATCCTAAGGGATTAGACGCATATAAGCGTCAAATTACCGATATTCTGCAGCATATTATAGATACTGAACCGGTTATTCAAAAAATAAAATCAGGTCAAGGGTTAACCGGTAAAGATTTTGAACAAATCCTGTCCTTGATTATGGTGCAAAATCCGTCTTTAGATAAACAAGCCTTACAAGAGTTTTTCCCGTCGACAGAGAAATTGGAACAAATCTTAATGACCATTTCAGGGATGGATGCAGACTATATCAAAGCAAAATTTGCTGATTTTATGCAAAAATATCATTTAACTGCAAGGCAAAATCAATTTTTATCAATGTTACAAAACCAGATTATAGCCAATAATGGCATAAATTTTGCAAGGTTATATCAAGCCCCGTTTACATCGCTGGATAAAAACAGCATCGACGGCGTGTTTAGCAGTGTTCAGGCAGATGAACTGTTTGATATTTTGGATAATTTTAAGATTGAAGAGACAAGAACCGAATAATGACTTATCAAGAGTTTAAGCAAAAAGTAGATGCATTGTGGGAAAAATTTTGGACAGGCGGTATTACGAATCCGTTGTCGGTAATTGAGCAAATTACTTATTTGATTTTTTTGAAAATGCTTGATGAGCAAGAAGATAAAAAGGCTCGCATTGCCAAACATACGCATAAACCTTACAAAACAAGTTTTCCTAATTTCAAAATCAATCCTTTAGATAAAAATTCTCCCGAAATTAAAGGGGAAAACGTTCGTTGGCGTAATTTAAGACAAAAAAGCGGAGATGACTTATTAAATACTATGAGAGATAAAGTCTTTCCTTTTTTGAAACAATGTGATTTTTCTAATACCAAAGCCGGAGCATATTTGAAAGATGCTTATTTATTGATTAACAAACCGTCTTTATTGAGTGCCGCTATCAATGATATTGACGATCTTCCTTTGGAACAAGATGACATTAAGGGCAATTTGTATGAATATCTGTTAAGCAAGCTATCAACCGCTGGAATTAATGGACAATTCAGAACTCCAAGACACATCATCAAGATGATTGTTGAATTGGTTGATCCTAAAAAAAATGAGCGTATCGCTGACCCAATGTGCGGCACCGCCGGTTTTTTGGTAGCGGCATTGAATCATATTTTGCAGAAAAACAGTTCCGCTTCAGGGCAAATAACCGATGATTATTATGCCGGTGATTTGCTTTCTGATGCCGATCGTAAATTTATGCAAAAGGAAATGTTTTATGGTTTTGACTTTGATGCCAGCATGTTACGTGTTGCTTCAATGAATATGATGCTTCATGGAATTGAAAACCCAAATATTTTTTATCAAGATGCTTTTTCGCAAAACTTTTATGAGAGAAATCCGAAACAAGCAAAATCTTACTTTGATGTGATATTAGCCAATCCGCCGTTTAAAGGCTCTTTGGATTATGATGATGTTTCACCTGATTTGTTGAGCAAGGTCAGAACCAAAAAGACCGAAGTTTTGGCTATTCCATTCTTTTTAAGATTATTAAAATCTGGCGGCAGAGCCGGCATTATTGTTCCGGCAGGTATTCTTTCGACTGAAAATGAAGCTTATAAGCAAGCTCGTAAGATGTTGATTGAAGATAATCAGCTTGATGCGGTTATTACAATGCCTTCCGGTGTGTTTAAGCCTTATGCCGGTGTGGCAACGGCAGTTTTGTTGTTTGCCAAAGGCGGAAATACCGATAAAGTCTGGTTTTATGAAATGGAAAATTGCGGCTTTAGCCTTGGTGATAAGCAAACGCCGATAGATGATAATGATATTCCCGAAATTATAGAATTTTACCAAGATAAAAAAGAAAGCAAAAAGTCTTTTAACGTGAGTAAAGAAGAATTGGTGGCTCAAGATTATTCGTTGTTGCCTTCTAAATATAAAGAAGTGGAATATAAACCCCGCGTGTTTGAACATACCCCGCAAGAATATGTGCAAATGATTATCGAATCAGAAAAGAAATCTTTGGCAATGCTAGAAAAATTGCAAAAAATGCTGGAGGTAAAACATGGTTAATCAATTACCTCAAGGCTGGAAAGAAGAAGAGTTAGGAAAACTTGCGGATGTTAGCAGTGGTGATTCTGCCCCCCAATCGTCAAGCTGCTTTCTTAATGGAAGTTACCCTTTTTGTCGCACTTCTGATGTCGGAAAAATACATAGAAGTTCTAATTTTAGTGAAATAGAAGATTACATTAATGAAACAGCAATTTCAAAATTGCATTTGTTTCATAGAGGGACAATTTTATTCCCTAAAAGTGGAGCATCTACATTATTGAATCATAGAGTAATGTTATCTATAGATTCATATGTTTCTTCACATTTGGCAACGATATATGCTAACAGCATAGATAGATACTATTTATACTATTTTCTTTGTACAGTAGACGCAAAGCAATTGGTTCCAAACTTAGATTACCCTTCATTAAAAATTTCAGAATTGAAAAATATAAAAGTTCCATATCCCACAGATAAAGGGGAACAGGATTATATTGTAAAAACTTTAGACGCAGTTGCAGAAATGATTAAATTGCGTAAAGAAACCATTCAATTAACCAAAGACCTTATCCCCGCCATTTTCCACGAAATGTTTGGCGATCCTATCACCAATCCCAAAGGTTGGGATAAAAAAAATTTAGGACAGGTTTGTGATGTTCGTTCAGGAAATGCTTTCCCTGAACGATATCAAGGATATACAAACGGTAAGCCATTTTATAAAGTAGGCGATATTTCTAGGACCATAGAAGAGAATCATATATATTTGGATAAGGCTAAAAATTATATAACTGACGAAATCGCTCAAATTATTAAAGCTAAAAGCTTTTCTAAAAACACCATAGTTTTTGCTAAAGTTGGTGAAGCGTTACGGTTAAACAGAAGAGCGTTAATTTCAAAAGATGCTTTTATTGATAATAATGTAATGGGAGTATCCATAAAAGAAGATTGTAACGATTTGCATTACTTATATTTATATTATCATTTTGTTTGTAATATAAATTTAAATTTTATAAAAAAAGAAGGGGCAATTCCTTCGGTAAATAATAAGGATATAAATAATTTATACCTTCCTATTCCCCCACTATCTTTGCAAAAAGACTTTGCGAAAAAGGTTGAACAAATCAATGACTATATTATAGCTCAACAAGAGGAATTAGAGCAGTTTGAAACTTTATTCCAATCTTTGTTACAAGAAGCTTTTACCGGTGTTTTAACTTGGAAATATCCAAGAAAGGAATGTCATGACAAAAAAGATCAATAGTGATCAACAAAAGGCGTCTATTATTCCAAATGACTTCCTTGAAGCTGCCGATTATAAATATAAGACAGAAGGCATTTCCTATGAATATTCCCTTTATGAATATGCACAAAAATATAAAAAGATAAAACTTTCCAAAGAGCAAGAATTATCTTTTCATAGATTAATTAAAAGAGTTGAAGAACGGCTTCTTCCTGAACAACGGCGCACAAATGCAATAAACGCACAAATGATGCATGAAATTGTAAAGGCTATTGGCAGAAAAAAACACGTTACAGATTTAGCAGCTGGTTTGGGCGGTATTATTTGGCAGCTCGATTATGTGAATTGCATTCAAGATATTAATCAAAATTTCCTTGACGTTGCGGAACTTATCGCTTACCAAAAAGGAAATACGGTTATTTCAGTGCATTCTGCTGACAGTATTAAAGAAGCATTACCTTTTGACGGAAAGGGGATATTTTTATTTGATCCCCCAATGGGACAAAATAGAATTAAACCAGATGAATGGAAACAATTTAATGCAAGTTCCAAGGCCGGAACAGGCCGTTCAGGTTCGGGGAAAACCGGAGATAAAACTGTTTCTCTTTTTGAAATTTTGGGAGAAAATCTTAAAGATACCCCATCTTTATCGGAAAATTTGTTTATTATTAACTTTTTACTCCGCGCTGCTGATGATGCATATTTTATTTGTTTGGTTCCAGAAACTTTTCTAACTAAAAATGAAAGTGAATACAACAACCTAAGAGCCTATTTGATTAAAAATAGTTTGCTTGCGGTTATCAAACCTCCTGCATCTTCGGGTATTAATACTGTCGTATTGTATGGTCAAAAGAAACGAAAAAAAGATAATCAAGTAAAACTTATCACGACTAAGAAATATGATTACCAAGAAATAATTGATTATATTTTTGAAGATAAAGAGATTAAGAGCGAAGATATTAAATCAGATGTTCTTGATCCAATAGAAATCACAGAGCCGTATTTAATAAAAATACCGGTTATTGTTAGTAGTAAGGGGTATGTATATATTCCTTCAGAAAAAGTTATTGGTGCAATAATTGAAAATGAAAATCTATTAAATGAAAAGAAAAAGCCAATTATTTCTAAGGAAATTTTACATCACAAAATATTTGTTGAAGAAAATAAAAAAGAAATTAAAGAAGATACAAAAGTTTGGTGGGGAAACGCAAAAGAACCACAAAAGTTACGAGAGGAGTTAAAAAATCAAGATTATTCAGATTTTCAGTTATGTATTCAATTGTTTTCTTCTTTAGGTTGTTTTAGAAAAGAAGAAGCAAAACAGGAGTTTGATATTTCTTTGTTGAATACATTTATTGATATGTCTTGTTTCTGCACCCTACTTGCGTACGGGATTGTTAGAAAAGAAGAAAATAAATATATGATTGATACGCGTAAACCTGAACAACAAAATTTTACACTGGAAGCAGACGATATAAAAAAGGCTTATGATGTATATCTCAAACCAGATAAAAAAGGAGAAGCTTTTGTTTTGTTGGCTTATACAGATGAGTTTGTGAAAAAAATTTATTTTGATTTATGTCGGTATTATATTTCAGGTAAAGATCAAAACTCCACAGAGATTTATTCTTCAAAAAGAGCAGACATTTTAAGAGCTTTGAAAATATTAGAAAAATTAGGCTTGGTTAGGACACAAACGACAAATGATCAATTCATTTATAGTCATTATGTGCCTCGTTATTATTTTGAGGGGAAATGGATATATGACTGATAATCAATTAACTAAAATAGAAATTGATAATTATAAGGCATTTAATGGCTTTGTTATGAGATTGTGTCCCCAGGAAGGATTGAATCTGAATTTGTTAATTGGTCGAAATGGTTCCGGGAAAAGTTCTTTTTTAGATGCTTTAGCTGAAATTGGTTGTAACAATTTAACTTCTGCCCCTGATAAATCTGTTGATAATACAAGATTTAAATATACCCTAACACTTAACAAAAAAGACAAGGTAAATCAAACAGAGAGAAATGAAACTGGTTTATGGGATAAGGTTGTGCGTTTTTATACCGGTTATACTGAGCGATCCTTTGAAGAAGAAAATCAAAATATAATTTCTGGAAATTCAGAAACTTTCAGAAAGGCTCTTTGGACTTATTTGGCTGGTGGTTTCAATACTCACGATGATAATTGGCATAAACTTATTAACTTGATTTTTAATAACAGTTTTACAAAAGAGCCAATAAACACACTTAAAATCAAAGCGTTATGGATAGATACTATTAATATTATTACTAAAGAATCGTTTGATGATGGCGAAACAGAGACAGATGATTTTATAAAAAATAATTTTGAAAATGAACCTGATGTTTGTTTACCCATGGCTTCAGAAGAAGGCAAGGATGTCAGAAGAAGTTTTTGGACAATGAGCCCTAATGGTATATTAGCTAAAGGTGTAAGAGATAATCCATATGTCTTTTTTGAACAGTTTTGTAATGCTTTTAAGCAAAACAAAATAGATAAATGTGGTTTTTTATACGAATTAAATGGAAAAGAAGAAACTTTTGAAGAGCAGTTTTTAAGTGATGGTGAAAACGGCTTTATGTCAAGATATGCTTTGCTTTATCTTATTTCAAAAACAAAAAATGAAAAATTCCTTATATTATTAGATGAGCCAGAAACACATTTTAATGAGCATTGGAAACGATATTTTTTAAAGCTTTTGTGCGATGTGTTAGCTAAAAAAAATGCAGATGTATTTGTTGCAACTCATTCAGCAATGCTAGTGTCTGATGTAAAAAAACACGAATTACATCGTTTTGAATTAAATGATAATGAGATTGTAAGTAATGATTGTTTATTAAATTCTTATGGTGCCAATATCATAGATATAGGTCAAATCTTGTTCAAAATGGAAGGAAACATTGGAGAAAGAGCTAAGGATGAGATTGAAAAGTTATTAAATTCTAATTATAAAAAAGATATAGAAAAGATAGAGAGCCTTCTTTCTGAAGTAGGCCCTGGCGAATATCGTTGGCGTTTGCGTGCAAAACTTCAAGAATTAATGTCGCAGAAAAAAATTACAGTCCCTGTATGTCCGTTGGTAAGAAAGAGACGAAAGCATGCTTAAAGAAATTACGCGGGAAGAAGCATTACGCATTGTAAAAAAACGTTTAGACAAAAGATTTTCTGATAAAATTAAATCAATTAAAA
>ERZ894240.1278-NODE-1278-length-16281-cov-42.359485_pt1 | contig 16281 bp, 10 predicted proteins | sample MGYA00380298_ERZ894240 | MGnify/ENA primary metagenome ERZ894240 (study PRJEB32331, sample SAMN06328419) | human gut metagenome | biome: human gut microbiome; feature: stool | host: Homo sapiens | collected 2014-06-27 ...
AGCGTCCGGAGGCTCTCGCGGCAGGTACGGTGAAACTGGTCGGAACGGACTATGATAAGATCGTGAGCGAGGTCTCGGCGTTGCTTGATGATACTGTTTATTACGATGCGATGAGCAAGGCGGTTAATCCCTATGGGGATGGATTGGCTTGTGGAAGGATCGTAGAATTTTTGAATCAGAGGAAATGAGGATATGGCAGATAGGCTACCCTCGAGATTGGTAAATAGATAATCCGTTGTTTTTTAACATAAAGGCCTCCCCTAAAAGGAGGCCTTTTTTGTTTCCGGAAACATGACATTATGCTTCTCACCACCTTTGTATTACAAAAGACTACCACATCATACCCATGAGCCAGAATGGAATGGCGTTGCCTACAGGGTAGTCGGTGTTGTCTCTCAAGACGTAATCCGCTTCTTTAGGATTTTTATTTTTTCCTCCAACTTCTAGGGTTTGTGATACATGGTCTTTTGTAATCACATAATCACCTTTCTTCTCGTCTTTCATGGCGTTTATCTCGTAACCTGCCCTAGAAAAGCAGTGGACAATGTAGGCTTCACGTTCCGTTCCTTGGTCAGCATTCAAAACCTTATAAGCACATGGGTCTGCGAACAACATTTTTGCGCCAGTGCTACGGGCTTTCGTGTCATTGGGGTACCTTACTATTTTCAATAGATCTACACTTTCCATCACAAAGAGTAGTTGATAGAGTTTTTCCGCTCCTATTCCCCAGTCGGAACATAAGGAGGTGACTTGTACACGAGGTATTGAGGAGTTTGCCAGTGTGCCGATAATGGCTCGCATCACACGTAGGTTGTTTTCGGAAATGCTAGGCAGGAAGAACGGTATATCGTTATTGAGAATTTTGTCGATGATAGCCATGTAACGTGCTTCGAAATCTTTCTCTTGGTAGAAAGGACGTGTACCGTAACTACGATAATTGAGGAAATGGTTCAACAGCTCCGCATCTGGTTGTGTAGGTAGTATTGTGTCTCCCAGTTTATACTTGGGGTATATTTGGCCAGTTTCAAGATATAGAAATTCTCTGAACGACATTAAAGGCATCTGTATCGCTACATAACGTCTGGACAAGTCGGCTTTGCCATCACGAAGTACTAACGATGAGGAATCTGAAATCCAGATGATTTTTCCTGGATAGTCATCATACAAGGCCTTCAGATGTATGCTCCAGTTTGATGCGTAGTGAATCTCGTCGATAATAACACCTTCATAACCAAGCATGAATACGCTACTAACTAAGTCATAGAGCGGTTCGCCAATAATCTTCGGATTATCAGCAGAAAAGTATAATAAGCGCCTGCCTTGTGAATGATGGAGTAGAAATGTAGATTTGCCACATCCTCTGGCACCGGTTAGCATCAGGTTTTTAGGGAGCTCATCAAACTCCGTGGTAAATGGTCGCAATCTCTGCGGAAGAGCCGCTAATCGGCGTTGCATGGCCGTTACCAGTGTTTGGAGTATATTTGTATTCATTCTATGGAAATTATATTTACGCACAAAATTACCGAATTATTTCTATGATAGAAAGAATTTATGCAAGAATATTTCTGTGCCAGAAAGAATATTGGTGTTTTTCTTTCTGTTACGGAAATATTACGGTTCTCGGATGGATATCTTTGAAAGGCCTCTTTCAAGAGGGAAATGAGTGGCTTATGGATTGAAAATAAAACCCTCCCTTTTGCTTATAAAATGTAAGCTTTGTTAACCAAACGTCCGATAAAAACATTTTTTCCGTGAAAGTGTCAATTATTTTATGTTTGTTTAAACAATATGTTAGGTATTGTCTGTATCTTTGCGGCAAAATCAAAAAGTTGATTCGACAATGGAAGTATTGAAGCACGAGTGTGGTGTTGCCATGGTCCGGTTACTGAAACCCTTGGAGTATTATCACGAGAAGTACGGTAGTTGGATGTATGGACTGAACAAGCTCTATTTGCTGATGGAAAAGCAGCATAACAGGGGGCAGGAAGGAGCGGGCTTAGCCTGCGTGAAGTTAGAGGCAAATGCCGGAGAGGAATATATGTTCCGTGAACGGGCCGTCGGGACCGGAGCTATTACCGAGATATTTGCCGCAGTTCACGAACACTACAAGGATTTAACCCCCGAGCAACTCAACGATCCGCTATTCGCCAAAGCCAACCTACCTTTCGCCGGAGAGCTTTATATGGGCCACCTCCGTTACAGTACCACCGGAAAATCCGGAATCTCTTATATCCATCCTTTTTTACGACGCAATAACTGGCGTGCAAAGAACCTTGCCGTTTGCGGAAATTTCAACCTGACAAATGTTCATGAAGTATTCGAGGAGATCACGGCGATCGGTCAGCATCCCCGGAAATATTCCGATACGTATATCATGCTGGAGCAGCTGGGACACCGGCTGGACCGGGAAGTGGAGCGCCTGTACCAAAAGTGTGAGGCGGAAGGATTGAGAGGGATGGATATCACGCATGCCATCGAGGATCAAATCGATTTGTCGAACGTGCTGAAGCGCTGTACTCCGGGCTGGGATGGTGGTTTCGTGATTTGCGGTATCACCGGTAGTGGCGAGTCGTTTAGCGTACGGGACCCGTGGGGAATCCGTCCGGCCTTCTATTATGCGGATGATGAGATTATCGTGTTGGCTTCCGAGCGTCCGGTTATACAAACCGTGATGAACGTGCAGGTAGAGGATATCCGGGAGTTGAATCGGGGAGAGGCGATACTCGTCAACAAGAAAGGCGAGTGGCATATCTCCCAGATCGTGGAGCCGAAAGAGAATAAGGCTTGTTCCTTCGAGCGTATCTACTTCTCACGGGGTAGCGACGTGGATATTTACAGGGAAAGGAAGCGTTTGGGAGATAATCTCGTGCATCCGATCTTGAAAGCGGTGGATTATGATTTGAATCATACCGTCTTCTCTTTTATCCCGAATACGGCCGAGGTCGCTTATTTCGGGATGCAGGAGGGATTGAACAACTATTTGAATAAGCTGAAAAAAGAATGGATCGCCGATCGTAGTCACTTGCTTAGGGAAGAGGAACTGGAGCAAATCCTTTCCATGCGAATCCGCTCGGAGAAAGTAGCTATAAAAGATATAAAATTACGTACATTTATCGCTGAGGGCAATAGCCGCAATGATCTGGCGGCGCACGTGTATGATATTACTTACGGAAGTATTGAACCTTTTATCGATAATCTGGTTGTGATAGATGATAGCATCGTGCGGGGTACTACCTTGCGCCAGAGTATTATCGGTATCTTGGATCGCCTGCATCCGAAGAAAATCGTGATCGTAAGTTCTTCTCCGCAGGTACGTTACCCGGATTATTACGGTATCGATATGTCCCGGATGAACGAGTTTATCGCTTTTAAGGCTGCGGTAGCCCTGTTATGTGACCGGGGGATGGAATACGTGATCTTGGACGCTTATCAAAAGGCGAAGCGACAACAAACAGCGGCGGATGGTCCGTTGGTGAATTACGTAAAGGAGATATACGCCCCGTTTACGGACGAGGAGATATCCGTTAAGATGGTGGAGTTGCTTACACCGGCCGGGACGCAGGCGAAAGTAGAGATTGTCTACCAGACTTTGGAGGGCTTGCATGCCTCTTGTCCGGAGCATCCGGGTGACTGGTATTTCTCCGGCGATTACCCGACACCGGGCGGGACTCGGTTAGTGAACGAGGCTTTTATTCACTATATGGAAGAAGAATATTTAGTGAAATGACACAACATACAGATTCTATGCAGACAAACAGAACAGCAACTTTGATGTTAGACGACGGTACCGTCTTCCGTGGCTACTCTTTCGGCTATGAGAGACCGGTGGCCGGCGAGGTCGTGTTCAATACCGCTATGACCGGATATCCGGAGAGCTTGACGGACCCTTCGTACGCAGGCCAGTTGATGGTGTTGACTTATCCGCTCGTTGGTAACTACGGTGTCCCGCCTCGTACGTTCGAGCCGAACGGGATCGCTACGTTTATGGAGAGCGAGAAGATCCACGCCGAGGCGATTATCGTTAGCGATTACAGCCATGAGTATAGCCACTGGAACGCCGAGTGCAGCTTGGGCGACTGGTTGAAGGAGGAGAAGATCCCGGGCATATACGGTATCGATACGCGTGCGTTGACTAAGAAATTGCGTGAGCATGGCGTGATGATGGGACGTATCGTTATCGGCGATGCCGATAACGAAATTGGAAATGGGGAATTGAAGATCGAGGATTATGAGCATGTGAACTATGTGGATCGGGTATCGTGCAAGGAGATTATTTGTTACCTGCCCGATGGTACGAGCCAGACCTGTTCTTTATCGGAAGCCTCCGATTCTCGATTCTCGATTCTCGATTCTCAATTCCTAAAGCGCGTCGTGCTTTTGGACTGCGGCGTGAAACATAACATCATCCGTTGCCTGTTGAGGCGTAACGTGGCGGTGATCCGTGTGCCTTGGGACTACGACTTCAATCAGCTGGAATACGATGGCTTGTTTATCAGTAACGGTCCGGGCGATCCGGATACTTGCGATGCCGCCGTGCGGAATATCCGTAAGGCGCTTTCCGGGGATAAGCCGATTTGCGGTATTTGCATGGGTAACCAGTTGTTGGCGAAAGCCGGCGGTGCTTCTATCTATAAATTGAAGTACGGTCATCGTAGCCATAACCAGCCGGTACGTATGGTAGGCACGGAGAAATGCTTCATCACCTCGCAGAACCATGGTTACGCCGTGGATAACGATACGCTGGGTGAGGAGTGGGAACCGCTGTTCATCAATATGAATGACGGGACGAACGAGGGTATCAAGCATAAGACGAAGCCTTTCTTCTCCTCTCAGTTCCATCCCGAGGCTTGCAGCGGGCCGCTGGATACGGAGTTCATGTTTGATAAGTTCGCGGACTTACTGTAGCCCCGTTCGTTTCCGGGTGTCGGAATAACTCGTTTCCGGGTATCGGAATAACCCGTTTCCGGGTGCCGGAATAACCCGTTTCCGGGTGTCGTAAATACAAACATTAAAAAAATGAAGCAATGAAAGAAGATATAAAGAAAGTCCTGATACTCGGCAGCGGAGCCTTGAAGATTGGTGAGGCGGGCGAGTTCGATTATTCAGGCAGCCAAGCCCTGAAGGCGATTAAGGAAGAGGGGATTCAAACGGTATTGATCAATCCGAATATCGCTACGGTACAGACCTCGGAAGGAGTCGCGGACACGGTTTATTTCCTGCCCGTTACTCCTTTTTTTGTGGAAAAGGTGATCGAGAAGGAACGTCCGGAAGGTATCTTGCTCGCTTTCGGCGGGCAGACGGCGTTGAATTGTGGCGTGGCCCTTTACCAAAGCGGCGTGCTGGAGAAGTATGGCGTGAAGGTATTGGGTACCCCGGTGCAGGCTATCATGGATACCGAGGATCGGGAGTTGTTCGTACGCAAGCTGGATGAGATCGACGTGAAGACGATCAAGAGCGAGGCCGTGGAGAATGCCGCTGACGCTCGCCGTGCGGCCGCCGAGCTGGGGTATCCGGTCATCGTCCGTGCCGCTTATGCGCTGGGGGGCTTGGGTTCCGGTTTCTGCGACAATGAGGAAGAATTGGACGTGTTGGTAGAGAAGGCTTTCTCTTTCTCTCCGCAAGTATTGGTAGAGAAAAGCTTGAAGGGCTGGAAAGAGGTAGAGTACGAGGTGGTGCGCGACCGCTTCGATAACTGTATCACGGTATGTAACATGGAGAATTTCGACCCGCTGGGAATCCATACGGGAGAGTCTATCGTGATTGCCCCCTCGCAGACCTTGAGCAATACGGATTATCATAAGTTACGTGAGTTGGCGATCCGTATCATCCGCCATATCGGTATCGTGGGCGAGTGTAACGTGCAATACGCTTACGATCCGGAGAGTGAGGATTACCGGGTGATCGAGGTGAACGCCCGCTTGAGCCGTTCTTCGGCCTTGGCTTCTAAGGCGACCGGTTATCCGTTGGCTTTCGTGGCCGCTAAATTAGGCTTGGGCTACGGTTTGTTCGACTTGAAAAACTCCGTGACGAAAACGACTAGCGCTTTCTTTGAGCCGGCTCTCGATTACGTGGTATGTAAGATCCCTCGCTGGGACTTGGGTAAGTTCCACGGCGTGGCTCGTGAGTTGGGTTCCAGCATGAAGTCGGTTGGCGAGGTGATGGCGATCGGACGTACCTTCGAGGAGGCTATCCAGAAGGGCTTGCGTATGATCGGGCAGGGTATGCACGGTTTCGTGGAGAATAAGGAGTTGGTGATCGAGGATATCGATAAGGCTTTGCATGAGCCTACCGACCGCCGTATCTTCGTTATCTCGAAGGCATTCCGAGCCGGTTATACGGTAGACCAGATTCATGAGCTTACCAAGATAGACCGATGGTTCCTACAGAAACTATATGGAATCATGCAGACCTCCAAGGAGCTTCACGCTTTCGATATGAAGGGGATCCAACGTTGGCGCATCAATCCGGAGTTGATCCGCCGGGCGAAGATACAAGGTTTCTCTGATTTCCAGATCGCCCGTGCGATCGGTCTCGACGGGGATGTGGAGAAGGGTATGATGTTGGTTCGCCAGTTCCGTAAGGAGCATGGCATTCTTCCGGTGGTGAAACAGATCGATACCTTGGCCGCCGAGTATCCGGCGCAGACGAATTACCTGTACCTGACGTATAGCGGAACGGAGAATGACGTGACGTATTTGGGCGATCATCGCTCGATTGTCGTGCTGGGTTCCGGCGCTTACCGCATCGGTAGTTCGGTGGAGTTCGACTGGTGTGGCGTGCAGGCCTTGAATACGATCCGTAAGGAGGGCTACCGTTCCGTGATGATCAACTACAATCCCGAGACGGTATCTACCGACTATGATATGTGCGACCGCCTTTATTTCGACGAGCTTACCTTCGAGCGTGTGATGGATATCCTTGAGCTGGAGAACCCCCACGGCGTGATCGTCTCCACCGGCGGCCAGATCCCGAATAACTTGGCGATGCGTTTGGACGAACAGCATGTGAATATCTTGGGTACGTCAGCTAAGAGCATCGATAATGCCGAGGACCGTGAGAAGTTCTCCGCCATGTTGGATCGTATTGGCGTGGATCAACCCCGCTGGAAAGAGCTTTCTTCCATGGAGGATATCAATGGTTTCGTGGCGGAGGTAGGCTTCCCCGTGTTGGTTCGCCCGAGTTACGTGCTGAGTGGTGCCGCCATGAATGTCTGCTCGAATCAAGAGGAGTTGGAGCGTTTCTTGAAATTGGCCGCCAACGTCAGCCAAAAGCATCCGGTGGTGGTAAGCCAGTTCATCGAGCATGCGAAAGAGGTGGAGATGGATGCCGTGGCCGATCATGGCGAGATCGTGATGTATGCCATTAGCGAGCATATCGAGTTTGCCGGGGTTCATTCCGGCGACGCTACGATTCAGTTCCCGGCCCAGAAATTATATGTGGAGACGGTTCGTCGTATCAAGCGTATCAGTAAGCAGATCGCTAAGGAGCTGAATATCTCCGGCCCGTTCAATATCCAATATCTGGCGAAGGGCAATGAGATCAAGGTGATCGAGTGCAACCTTCGTGCCAGCCGTTCCTTCCCGTTCGTGAGCAAGGTGCTGAAGATAAACTTCATCGAGTTGGCTACCCGTGTCATGCTGGGCTTGCCGGTAGAGAAACCGAATAAGAATGAGTTCGATTTGGATTACGTGGGTATCAAGGCCTCTCAATTCTCGTTCAATCGCTTGCAGAAAGCCGATCCGGTATTAGGGGTCGATATGGCTTCCACGGGCGAGGTGGGTTGTCTGGGCGACGATGTATCCGAGGCGGTGTTGACGAGTATGCTCGCTGTCGGGCAACGGGTTCCGGAGAAGAATATCCTCCTGTCCACCGGTACGCCGAAGCAGAAGGTAGCCATGCTGGATGCCGCTAAGATGTTGGCGACGAAAGGCTACAACCTATTCGCTACGGGAGGTACGCACCGTTTCTTGGCGGAGAATGGCATTCCGAGTACGAAGGTGTACTGGCCGAGCGAGAAGGGAGAACCGCAGGCGCTTAAGATGCTTCATGAGAAGCAGATCGATATGGTCGTGAATATCCCTCGTGACCTTTCCGCCGGCGAGCTTGACAACGGCTATAAGATCCGCCGTGCCGCCATCGACCTGAATATCCCGTTGATTACGAATGCCCGTCTGGCGAGCGCTTTCATTCAAGCCTTCTGTACCTTGAGCGTAGATGATATCTGCATCAAGAGTTGGCAGGAATATAAATAAATGGGGGCTTGATGTAAATCAAGTGGTATTTATTTCGTAAGTTTGCGGAAACAAACAAAAACAACCATGAATATGGATACAGCGATATTTATAGCTCGCAGGATCGCGGCGCAATCGATTCTACTCAGTGAGGAAGCCGCCCAGAAACTGGCCTCTATCTTAATCCGGACAGAATTGAAAAAAGGCGCCCTGTTTTTGAGCGAAGGAGAGGTTTGTACGCAACTCGGTTATGTCTATAAGGGAATGGTTCGCCAGTTTTACTTCAAGAATAAGAAAGAGCTGACCGAGCATTTCGCCAGCGAGGACAACATCTTCATTTGCATCGAGAGCTTCTTGCGCCAGCGTCCCGCTAATCTGTTGGTGGAGGCCTTGGAGAATACGGTGCTGTATGGCATTCCTCATGATCCTTTATTGGCATTGTGCGCCGAGGATTACGAGATCGAGGTCATGTATCGCCGCCTGTTGGAGAATTCGCTGATCCTGTCTCAACGGAAGGCGGATTTCCTTCGTTTCGAGACCGCTAATGAACGTTATGCCCGCTTATTGAAAGAACACCCTGAGATCGTGCAGCGTGCCCCCTTGTCCCATATCGCCTCTTATTTGCTGATGACTCCCGAGACATTAAGCAGGGTAAGGGCCAATATGCAGCTATGAGGGGCTTGTAGGTGTTAATTATATACGGTGTCGTATATGATATATAAGATAAAATTAGTATGAAGGTAGGATTATTTATCCCATGTTACATTAACGCGGTGTACCCCGAAGTGGGTATCGCCTCGTATAAATTGTTGAGGTATGTGGGTGTGGATGTCGATTATCCGATGGACCAGACCTGTTGCGGACAACCCATGGCGAACGCCGGCTTCGAGGATGAGGCGGCTCGCTTGGCCCTCCGGATGGAGGAACAGTTTAAGAACTATGACTACGTGGTAGGCCCCTCGGCCAGTTGCGTAGCCTTCGTAAAAGAGAACCATCCCCATATCTTGGAGAAGCGGGATCACGTTTGTATGAACAGCAAGAAGATTTATGATATCTGCGAGTTCTTGCACGACGTGGTGAGACCGGAATCCCTGCCGGCCGTTTTCCCGCATAAGGTGAGTATCCATAATAGTTGCCACGGGGTGCGTGAGTTGCATCTCTCGTCGCCCAGCGAGCGTAATATCCCGTACTATTCCAAGTTACGTGATCTTCTTTCCTTGGTGAAAGGTATCGAGGTGTTCGAGCCGAGGCGGGTGGACGAATGTTGCGGTTTCGGCGGTATGTTCGCCATCGAGGAGCCTGAGGTCTCTACTTGCATGGGACAAGACAAGGTAAAGGATCATATGAGTACCGGCGCCGAGTATATCACCGGTGCGGATAGCTCTTGCTTGATGCATATGGAAGGGGTTATCAAGCGGGAGAAACTTCCGATCAAGACTATTCACATCGTTCAAATATTAGCGTCCGGATTATGAGTACGAAACATGCTATAGCAGCGGCCCGTTTCCTAGAGAATAAGGAGAATGAGGCTTGGCACGACCATACGCTTTGGATGGTACGTACCAAACGGGATAAGATGAGCCATTCGCTTCCCGAGTGGGAGCGGTTGAGAGAGTTGGCCTCGGAGATCAAGCTTTACTCCAACAGCCATCTGGACACGCTTCTGGAGGAGTTCGAGAAAAATGCGATCGCCAACGGGGCTATCGTGCATTGGGCGAAAGATGCCGAGGAGCATAACGAGATCGTCTTGCGGATCTTGCGCCAGCATGATGCCCGGAACCTGATCAAGAGCAAATCGATGCTGACGGAGGAATGCCATATGAACGAGTTCTTGATGTCGAAAGGAATCGATGTGGTGGAGAGCGATTTGGGTGAGCGTATCTTGCAATTGATGCATTTGGCCCCGAGCCATATCGTGATGCCGGCGATCCATATCAAACGGGAGCAGATCAGCGAGATGATGGAGCGTGAGATGGGAACGGAGAAAGGGAATATCGACCCTACCTACCTGACGCATGCCGCCCGTAAGAATCTGCGTGAGAAATTCCTGCATGCCGACGTGGCGATGACGGGTGCTAACTTCGCCGTCGCCTCTACGGGCGAGATCGTGGTTTGTACCAATGAGGGAAACGCCGATATGGGAACCTCCTTCCCGAAGGTGCATATCGCTACGATGGGGATGGAGAAGATCGTACCGAATCTGGAGGCATTGGGCGTATTCACTCGTTTGCTGGCTCGTTCGGGTACGGGGCAACCCATCACGTCTTATACTTCCCATTATCGCCGTCCGCCCGAGGGACAAGAGTTCCATATCATTATCGTGGATAACGGGCGTAGTGATATCTTGGCGAAACCGGATCATATTCGTACGTTGAATTGCATCCGTTGTGGCGAGTGCATGAATACCTGTCCAGTATATCGCAGGAGTGGTGGCTATTCGTATACGTATTTCATTCCGGGACCGATCGGGATCAACTTGGGTATGCTGAGGAATCCGGAGGAATATTCGGATAACGTATCGGCTTGCTCCTTATGTCTTTCTTGCTCGAACGTTTGTCCGGTAAAGATCGATTTGGGCGAGCAGATTTACCGTTGGCGGCAAGATTTGGATAAGATCGGTAAGGCGAGCAAGGAGAAGAAAGTGATGTCTTTCGGCATGAAGTTCCTGATGGAACGTCCGGGATTGTTCAATACGGCGTTGAAGTTTGCTCCGGTAGTGAATCATTTGCCCCGTTTCATGGTCTACAATGGCTTGAACGCTTGGGGCAAGGGACGTGAGCTTCCGGCTTTCGCCAAGGAGTCGTTTAATGATATGTGGAAGAATAATAAGGTGAGATAATGAGTAGTAAAGATTCTATATTGGCGAGTATCCGTCGTCATACGGGTGCACGCCACGAGATGCCTGAGCTTACGTTGGAGGCGATTACCTATGCGGATAAGTTGGCTACGTTCTCGGAGGTGCTAGCCGGGGCGGGTGGCAAGGCCATCGAGTTAAAGCCCGGCGAGGATGTGAATGAGGTGATCCGCCGTGAGTTTCCGGAGGCGAAACGTATCGCCTCGAATTTGAAGGAGATTACTTGCGCTACCTTTAACCCAGATGAGCTGACCGATCCCCGGGAGTTGAACGGGACGGACGTATCTGTGGTGGAGGGTAGTTTCGGCGTGGCGGAGAATGCCGCTGTCTGGTTACCCCGTCAGGTACGTTATAAAGGTCTGTACTTTATCTCGAACGCTTTGGTGATCTTGTTGGACAAGACTCAATTGGTTCATACGATGAATGAGGCTTACCGCCGTACTGCCACTATGGATTATGATTACGGAGTCTTCATGTCCGGTCCCTCAAAGACTGCTGACATTGAACAAGCCTTGGTATTCGGGGCGCATGGCCCGATCCAAGTAGTAGTCCTGTTAAGATAAAATCTATACCCTTTTGAGGGGATGAGACGGGGCACGCCCCGTCTCTACAAGTTGTACGTTATTTACAGCTCTCCAATATTTCCCGCGCCACGCTACCCGTTACATTCTTCGCCTCCCCGAAGGCGGCGTTTCGTTCATTGAAGCGATTCTCGATCTCGGTGATTGTCGTATCGCCGATCTTCTCTTGGCTGAGGCGGGTAGATAAACCGAGGCTTTGGAAAAATTGCTCAGTCTTCTCGATGGCTTGGCTTACCCGTTCCTCTGTTGTTCCACTATTGATACCCCATACCCGTTCGCCGTATTGCAGTATCTTGCCCTCTTTCTGCTTGCGTAGGGTGCGTAAGGTTCCGGGGAAGACGATCGCTAGAGTCGCTCCATGCGTCAATCCGTGAAGGGCGGTTAGCTCGTGTCCGATCATATGGGTAGCCCAGTCCTGCGTTACGCCCATAGCGATAAAGCCGTTCAAGCCCATCGTGGCGGATAGCATGAAATCTGCCATCAGGTCGTAATTCCTCGGATCTTCCTTGATCTTCGGGGCGATCTCAACCAAGGTACTTAAAATACTTTCCGCCCAATGATCCATCAAGCGGGATTGGTCGGTCGTAGTCATATATTGCTCCATCACGTGGACGAAGGTATCGGCGATACCGCAAGACACTTGATACGGGGGGAGGCTGAAGGTCGTCTCCGGGTCCAAGATCGAGAACACGGGGAAATTGCTGTAGAACGGGAATTTCTCTTGCGTCTCTTTCCGGGAGATCACGGCCCCGCTATTCATCTCGGAACCTGTGGCGGGCAGGGTCAGTACGGTACCCATGGGCACGGTATGATAGTAATACCCTTTCTGTACCAATTCCCAAGGATCACCGTCGTACTGGATGCCGGCGGAGATTAGCTTCGTCCCGTCTATGACGGAGCCACCGCCTACCGCCAATAGGAAATCCACCTGCTTGCCTTTCGCTATCTGGATAGCTTCTCGCAAGGTCTCGATGGTGGGATTAGGCTCGATGCCCCAGAACTCGATATAGTCACGATCCTTTAGCGCCTTGATCACTTGGTCGTACACACCGTTTTGCTTTACGCTACCTCCTCCGAAGGTGATCATGATGCGATGCACCATCGGGATGGCCGTACTCAGTTTCTCAATCATGCCCTTACCGAATAATAAACGGGTTGGGTTGTGAAAAGTGAAGTTATTCATAGGACTATTTACTGTTTTTATATGTAAACATGAATAGGGTTCCTATTGTTTTAGGGCTTCCAGTAACTTATCGACCGCCTCGGCGGGAGTAGCTTCGCTCTTTAGTAACTGGACGAACTTGCTACCGATGATGGCACCGGAAGAATGAGCTGTCGCCGCCTCGAAAGTGGCTTTATTGCTGATGCCGAAACCTACCAAGCGGGGATTCTGTAGGTTCATGGCGTTGATACGACGGAAATAGGCCTGCTTCTGTTCGTTGAAGTCTTGTTGGGCTCCGGTCGTGGCGGCGCTGGATACCATATAGATAAATCCGCTGGTATGGGCATCGATCAGCCGGATTCGTTCCTCGGAGGTCTCTGGGGTGATCAGCATGATCATTTTCAGGTCATGGCGATCGGCTATCTCCTTGTAATCGGAGATATAATCGGCATAAGGCAGGTCGGGGATGATCATTCCGTCTACGCTGGCCTCTACGCAACTGGCGCAGAATTTCTCGAAACCGTATTGCATGATAGGATTCAGGTAGCCCATCAGGATGATCGGGATCTGTATTTCGCTCCGGATCTCTTTCAATTGCTCGAATAGGAGGTGGAGTGACATCCCGTTACGCAACGCTTGCGTGGCGGCCTCTTGGATGACGGGGCCGTCTGCCATCGGGTCGGAGAAAGGGATTCCTACTTCTACCATGTGGATACCTTTAGCCTGTAAGGCTTTTAAGATGCTTGCCGTATCGTTTAAGTTCGGATAACCGGCGGTGAAATAGACGGAGAGTATTCCGTCTTTCTGGGTCTGGAATAAGTTTGTGATGCGATTCATTACTGTTAGATGTAAAATTTGTTGGATGAAATTCTTTAGTTTGTCGATGTCTTTCAATCCCGGCTCAATCTCGAAGCCACTGTTGAGGTCGATACCTGCGAAACGGGGATGCCGGAAGTTCCGGATCGCCTCTGCGTTTTCCGGACGGATGCCTCCGCTGAGCAAGAAGGGAGTCTCTCCTTTATACTCGGTTAGGATGGACCAATCGAAACGTTTGCCTGAGCCTCCATAGCCCTCGCATCTCGTATCGAAAAGGAAATAATCCACCCGGCCCTCATATTCCCTTGTTTTTTCGAAGTCCTCTTTCGTAGCGATGGGGAAAGCCTTGATCAAGGAATAGCCCCTTTTTTGCAAGGTGTGGCAATCTTCCGGCGATTCGTTACCGTGAAGTTGGAGATAGTCTAGCTTGTAGGCGGAGGCTTTCTCCATCATGGACTCGATGGTAGCGTTGACGAAAACGCCCACTTTCTTAGGGGACAATTGTTCACTGTCCGTTACCTGCTGCTCCGTCGGGCATCGCTCGACAAAGCGCTTGGAACGTTCGTAGAAGATAAAGCCGATCCAGTTGATGGCTAGGGCGGCTACTTCCCGGATATTCTGAGGCTCCCGCATTCCGCAAACTTTGATGATCATGCCAGTCCTCCTATAAAATCGGCTAGGGTATCGCCCGGCCTCTCGGTTTTCATGAAGGTCTCTCCGATCAGGAATCCACGGAAACCGGCCTCACGCAATTGGCGTACGGTATCGGTCTCGGATATTCCACTCTCGGACACTAAAAGAGGGGAGAAGCCTCGCATCTTATCGACCAACTTGAATGAGTTGTTTACGTCCGTATGGAAGGTGCCGAGATTACGGTTGTTCACGCCGAGCATATCGATATCCGCGTTCAGGTATTTGAGCTCGTCCTCGCTATGGACTTCCAGCAAGACTTCCAATTGCAGGCTATGGGCGGTCTCGGCGAGTATCCGGCATTCTTCTTCCGTAAGGGCGGCGGCGATCAACAAGACAGCGTCGGCACCCATCACCCGGGCTTGGAAGAGTTGGTAGGTATCGATGATGAAGTCCTTGCGAAGTAACGGGAGATCCACCAGCTTGCGGGCCTTTTGCAAGTCGCCCAAGGAACCTCCGAAGAAATCCCCGTCCGTAAGGATCGAGCAGGCGGAGGCTCCTCCGGCCTCGTAAGCGGGCACCACGTCGGCGATATTCGCACCCGGATGCAGCCAGCCCTTGGAGGGGCTTTTACGCTTGAACTCGGAGATAATACCGGAGGGGGATGATTCCAGCGCCGCACGCATGGAACGTGTGTCACGCTCCATACGGTCGCTACCTAGAGCCAATAAGGTCTGTAAGCTTACGGCCTGTTTTTGCCGGGCTACCTCGATGCGCTTATTGGCGATAATATCTTGTAAGATGTCCTTTTTCATAGGATATGTTTCTTTATCTTTGGTTCAAAGATATAAATTTACGGAATGTAGCCAATGCTTTTCCGCTTTCCAGTGATTCACGTGCCTCGGCGATACACGTCTCGATCTTCTTCTCAGGACAGATCACTTGGATGGCGAAGGCGGAGTTGGCGATCACGCAGCTCTTTTGGGCCTCGGTAGCCCTGTTCCCTAATACGGCGTCGAAGATACGGGCCGCTTCCTCCGGGGTCTCGCCGCCGTCGAGGTCCGCTTCCGTGCAACGTTTGAATCCGAGCATCTCCGGGGTATAAAGCTTCTCTTTCTCCGGCATGGCTACCTTGAAATCGGCCGTGAGGGAGATCTCGTCGTAACCGTCCAAGCTATGTACCACGGCGAAACGGGTGCCGCTCTCTTGATACGTATAATTATATAGGCGGAGTAGCGGGAGGTTATATACGCCTAACAATTGGTAAGTAGGCATGACCGGGTTGACCAGCGGGCCGAGCATATTGAAGAAGCTGCGCACGCCGAGGCTCTTCCGTACCGGAGCTACCGCTTTCAGCGCCGGGTTGAACAAGGGGGCGTGGAGGTAGGCGATATGGCAGGTATCCATGGAGGTACGTAGCTTATCGATATCGTTCGTGAATTTTACGCCGTGTTGCTCCATCACGTTGCTGGCACCGCTCACCGAGGTAGCCCCGTAGTTACCGTGCTTTACGACATGGTAACCGGCACCGGCCACTACGAAACAGGAACAGGTACTGATGTTGAACGTGTTTTTTCCGTCGCCTCCGGTACCTACGATATCGATCGGCTTGTATTCGCTTAAATCTACTGGTACACGCATCTCCAGCAAAGCTTCCCGGAATCCGGTCAATTCCTCTACGGAGATACTGCGCATCAGGAATACGGTGATCAGACTGGCGATCTGGGAATCGTTGTAGCGTCCCTCCGCTATATTCTGGAGGATATTCCGGGCTTCTTCCCGGCCTAGATATTGGTGCTCGAATAATCTGTATAATATTTGCTTCATGTCTGTAATGTGTTGAATGATAAAATATTGCAGTTTTGCGATATTTCTTTATCGAAAAACTTTTGTTTCTCTAGGGGAAAACTCTTGTTTCTTGCTTGAGAAACATTAGTTTCACCATAGAGAAACTGTCTTTTCCTGATTTATCTAGACACTTTTTTTGTTTATAAACGTAATCAGTAG
>ERZ894240.1292-NODE-1292-length-16147-cov-36.681457_pt1 | contig 16147 bp, 14 predicted proteins | sample MGYA00380298_ERZ894240 | MGnify/ENA primary metagenome ERZ894240 (study PRJEB32331, sample SAMN06328419) | human gut metagenome | biome: human gut microbiome; feature: stool | host: Homo sapiens | collected 2014-06-27 ...
TTAGGTAAGTTAATTATAGCCTATTCTAGCAAAAAAATCAAATTTATAAAAAAAGAATTGAATATAGAATAACTGAAGCTGGGAGCAAAGGAACTCCCAGCTTTTTCTTTTGTAGTCCCCCACCCCTCTCCCAAAAAATCAAATCTCAAAAGGGGAAGATTTGATTTTTCTCACAAAGGCTAATGTAAAAACTGATAAATCAGTTTTCTATAAATTAATAAGGTAAGAGAAAGCCTTTTGCTTTCTCTTTTTATACAAGAAATTAAAATTATTGCAATTGAAAATATCACTCTAAAAATGCCACTTGCGTCGTTTTAAAAGTACTAGTTTGTTGCTCTAATTGTGTTATTTCATAGTATAACTAATATAATAAGATGAGTGTAGATAATAACTTGGACTTAATATAAAAGATATTAATGAGAGATGAGTCTGAATTTGTACAAAGAAAAGAAAAAAGCCATAGATTGGTATCTAAAACATAATGAAATTTACAGTACTCACAAAAATATTAGGATATCCTAATAGCCTAACTTATATTAAAAATTAGGTAAAAGAATTAAAAAAAATTCTTTATCTGATGGAAAAACTCATAAATATACATTAAAAGAAAGAACATAAGCTATAGCATAACTTTGATGCCAAAAAAGACTTAAATTAATTTTTTTGAACTTGAGTTTTAAATTCTAATTTATAGCTGAGTAGCATTCCTGTATAATAATAAAAATTATATTTCATAAAATTGATAAAATCATTATTTTTAATAGAAACTATTTTAAATCTATGTTAAAATAGTTTTAAGATTTAAAAAATATAATATTTTTAGTGATTCATATAAATTTAAGTTAAAAGATAGAAAATATTAAAAAGGAGAAAGAATGATCGAATTAGATATAGAAAATTTAATAGTAAATATAGAAAAAAATGATAAAATTTCTATAAATAACTTATCTGAAATTATTATAAAAAATTATAAAGAAAATAAATTTCAAAATGAATACGAAAAATTACTTCAAAATATAGAAAAAAATGGAATGATTTTAAATATAATTGGGGAAATATATGAAAATAAATGTTGTGAATTAGAAAAAGCTTATGAATTTTATATTAAAGCGAGTGAAAATAATAATTTTGTAGCTAAATTTAATTTAGCAAAATGGTATGAAAAAGGAATATTTTTTAAAAAAAATATTGAAAAAGCAATAGAAATATATAGTCTTTTAGCTAATGCAGGTCATGCAAATAGTTTATATAGATTAGGGCATTTATATGATATTGGGGAAGAAGTTCCAAAAGATTTAAAAAAAGCTAAGTTTTATTATGAAAAACTTATAGAAAAAAATGATAGAAATGCTATGTTCAATCTAGCTATGATTTATTTAAAATTTAATGAAGAGATAGAAGCTATTTTGTTATTAAAAAAATCTTTAAAATTAGGAAATTATGATTCAGCAGCATTATTAGGATCAATATATGAAAAAAAAGAAGACTATGAAAAAGCTTATGAGTATTATACATTAGGTGCGGTAAATAATAATGGAAAATCTTATTTTGGATTAGGAATACTATATGAAAAAGGGAAAGGAGTAAAAAAAGATCTTAATAAGGCAAAAGAATACTATATTGAAGCTTTAAATAGTGGCTATGAAAAAGCAAGAACATTTTTAGCGGTATTAGGAAAATATAATATTGAAGACATAAAGTTATTAGAATTGCGTGCTAAAGAAGGAGATATAGGAGCAAAGGGGGTATTAGCAAGGTATAATTATGAAAAAAAGAATTATGAAAAAGCTAAACTTTATGCTTTAGAAGCTTCAATTATGGGATATAGTGACTCATTTTTTATTTTAGGAGCAATAGAAAGTAATATTAATAAAAATTATCAAAATGCAATTAAATATTTTTCAAAAGGAAGAGAAATGAATAATCCATATTGTATGAGTTCAGAAGCTTGGTGCTATTTCAAAATAAAAGATTATTCTAATGCTGAAAAATTATATTTAGAATATTTAGAAAAATATAATGAAAATGATTATATCTATACAATGTTAATGCGAATTTATTCAGCTTTAGGCAGTTTTGAATTTGTAGAAAAATATTTTAATCTTATTAAAGAAAAAGATAAAATAGAAGAGTCTAAAAGAATGTATGCTTTTGCTAAATATAAGACACATTCTTATTTGGAAGCAATTAATATTTATAAAAATCTTTCTGAATTGAAACCAGGAGATTATCAAATAATGATACATTGTTATATGAAATTAGAAAAGTATAAGGATGCTAAGTTAATTCTTGAAGAAATAAAGAAAAAACAAATATTAAAGGATAAAATATTACAAATAGAAAAAGAAATTACTAATAGTATAGAAAAAAATGAATTAAAAAATTTGACAAAAGATGAAATTTTTCTAAATGAAATAACAAAAAAGATTGAAAAAAATTTAACCAATATAGAACCACTAAAATATTCTTTAATATCAGAAGAAAAAATAAAAGATAAAGTTTATGAAGAAAAAGATATTATTTTTTGTGCTTTAGGTGGGGGAAATGAAATAGGGGCTAGTAGTTATTTTATTAACATTGATGGTGACAAATTTTTGATAGATTGTGGATTAAGAGTAAAAAAAGATTTCTATAATGAAAGCTTTCCTAGATTTAGATTTTTATATGAGAAAGGGTTAATAACTTCTAAAGAAATAGATGGAATATTTTTAACTCATGGCCATTTAGATCATATAGGAAGTTTAGTGGCAGTAAAACAAGAATTTAATGATGTTCCTGTTTATTCATCTGCTGTAACAAAAGATTTAGCTTATTTTTTATTAAATGAAATTAATTTTACTGAAAAAAGTGAATTTTTTGATGAAAAATTGACATTACAAAAATATGAACAATTAATATTAGAAAAAATAATAAATAATATTTATGAGAAAAAAATAGGAGAATATTTTTCCTGTAAAAATTGTAAAATTCAATTTTTTGAAGCAGGTCATATTTTAGGTGCAAGAATGTGTTTAATAGAAAAAAATGGTTTTAAAATTCTTATAACAGGTGATTTCTCAGAATTTAACCAACATACAATTTCAAGCTATAAATTACCTAACAATTTAGAAGTTGATTTATTAATAACAGAAAGTACTCATTATAACATTGATGATACAAATTCTCGTGAAAGTGAAATAAATAAGTTTATTAATGAATTAAAAAAGAATTTAATTTATACAAATGGAAATATTTTAATTCCAGCTTTTTCAATTGGAAGAGCTCAGGAAGTAGCTATGATATTAAAAGAAGCAATGAGTTCAGAAATTATTCCTAAGATTCCAGTGTATATAGATGGAACAGCTAAAATTGTATCTAGAATTTATGAAAAACATGGAGTTAAAATATATGATAATTTTATAAAAGAAGCTCCAAGTAATTTAATATATAATTTTGATGAGGAAAGTTCAATAATAATTTCTAGTTCAGGGATGTTACTAGAAAATTGCAAAGCAAGTAGATATGCAGAAAAAATTATGACAAAACCAGAAAATGCGATTATATTTACTGGATATTTGTCTCCAGAAAGTAAAGGGAAAAAATTATTAGAAGCTTATGAAAATGAGCAGGAAACTTTTAAATTGAACAATAAAAAGTTACCATTAAATTGTTTAGTATCATCTGTTAATTTAGGTGCTCATGTTACACAAAAAGGAATTATTAATTTAATAGAAAAAGTTAACCCTAAAAAAGTAGTGTTAATTCATAATAATCCTTATTTTAGTGAAAATAATCTTTATATGAAATTAAAAAAAGAGTTTAGAAATATAGAGATACTACAAGGATATAATAGATTAGTTATGTATTTATAGGAGGCTAAAGATGAAAAATATTATTTTAAAGTTATTAAAAGAATATACAAATGAAGATAACATAAATCAAAACAATACAGAAGATGGAAAAATTATTACAGTTTTGATTGAAAATAATAATTTGGATTATGTATTTGTTTTAAAAAAAAATAATTTTAATTTATCTCATTTTTGGAAAATAAAATTAAAAAAATTTGATCAAATAAAGAATAAAGCTTTATATTTAGAAAAAGAAATATTTTCTTTAAATTCTAAATATGATGAAGAGAAATTGAAATATTTAAGTGAAGAATTAAAAGATTTAAATAAATTAACAGCAAGAGTTGTAATTTATTACTTAATAAAAGAATTTGATTTTGGAAATTTTTATCCTTATTTTGAAAATATAAGTAATGAAAATTCTAAATACTTTTTATTAGATTGCTTAGGACTAATGAAAGAAAAATATTTTCCAATTAGTTTAGAAGAAAAAATAGAAAAATTAGAAAAGTATATTAAAGAATTAAGAAGCTCTTTGGAACTTATTACTTTTGAAAAAGAAAGATTAGAAGAAGAAAGAACAATAGAAAAAGAAAATTTAAAAGCTGAACTAGAAAAAGAGTTTTTTAGTAGTTTAAATAGTAATGAAAATAATTATTTTATTGATAATTTTAAAATAAGTCAGTTAAAGTTAAAAACCTTAAATAAAGAAAATTATAAAATTCCAGAAGAATTAGATTCTATTATAATAACTTTAAAATCGTTTTCAAAATTTTTAAAGAAGAATAAAGTTAAAGAAATTATTGGTATTGGAGAAATTTTTGAGATAGATTTTCATGAAAGTTTTAAGTATACTTATTATGGAAGTGAATTTTTAAATGAAAATGATAAAAAAATAGTTAAATCAGAAACATCAGGATGGAAATATGAGGAAAATATAATTTCAAAACCTATAGTAAGAGAGGTAATTGAAAATGGAAGATAAAAATTATTATATAGGAATAGACCTTGGAACAACTAACTCTGTTATTTCATTTGGAAATATAAATCCAAGAACTGGAAAATTAGAAGCGAAAATTTTTAAATTTAAAGGTATTGCTAGTGATGGTAGAAGCATGAAATCATATGATATATTACCTTCATATGTTTATTTCAAAGAAAATGAAAGTCCAATAGTAGGAGAATATGCTAAGGGAATGCTATCTATTCAAGGAAGTAGAGTTGTAAAATCTATAAAAAGTAAAATGGGAGATTCAAAGACATATTTTTATAATGGAAATGAGTATTCACCAGAAGATATTTCAAGTTTAATCTTAAAATTTTTAGCGAATAAGGCTCAAGATATATTACATTTTTTTCCAGAAGATGTTGTAATAACCGTTCCAGCTTCTTTTAGTACTGATCAAAGAGAAGCAACGTTGAGAGCTGCTGAAAAAGCAGGATTTAAAATTTATGATAAAAATGGTAAAAAAAGGAATATTTTATTAGATGAACCAAGAGCTGCTTTATTTGATTTTATCGAAACTTATAATAGAAACGAAATTCCAGACATAACAATAGACTTAAAAACTCCTAAAAATATATTAGTTTACGATTTAGGTGGAGGGACATTAGATGTTTCTTTGCATAAAGTTAATTATGATGAAGTTAATGAAAAAATTGATATTCAAGATTTAGCTATATCAAGATATACACAAATTGGTGGTGATAATTTTGATAAGTGTATAGCTAATTATTTTAAAGAAAAATTGATTGAAAAAGGAGTAAAAACTTCATTATTAAATGACTATGAAAATAATTTATTAGAAATGAAATTAATAGAATTAGCAGAAAATGTAAAGTTAGATTTAAACCATGAAATTATTATTAATTTAGAGTTTAATTCTCTTTCTGAAGAAGAAATAGCGGAAATTGAAGTTGAAGTATTTAGAGCAAATATTTGGGATGATAGAGGAATATCAGAAGAAATATCAATAAATAAATATGAAAAACTTGTTGAAGAATTATTAGGAAAAAATTTAGAATATACAGATTATAAAAATATAGAAAAATTAGATTTTTCAAAAAATAATAATATTATATTTCCAATTCTCGATGTCTTATCTAAAGCATATAAAAAAACAAAAGAGGAAGTAAGAATAGATGCAGTTTTATTAAATGGGGGAATGACAAAATTTTATTTAATTAAGGAAAGAATAAAAAATTTTTTTGGATTTACTCCATTAAGTTTAGGAGATGAAGATAAATCAGTTGCTAAAGGAGCAGTTTATTATCATAATAGTTTACATAGAGGAATAATTTATAATAAAATACAAAATGAGAGTATAGGAATAGAAGTTTCTGGTGGATATGTAAAACATTTAGTCCCAGCAGGAACAGTTTTACCTTATAGTGACGAAATAAAAGGAACATTTCAAATTAAAGAAGATAATGCTACTTCTATTATTTTACCGTTTTATTTAGGAGAGCGAAATGATACTTTTTTACCAAATAAAAAAATAGCAAAGAGAATAATTCATTTTCCAAAACCTTTAAAAAAGGGAACAATGATTAATATAAAACTTAATGTAGATGAGGGTGGAATTCTATATTTAAAAGGCGGAATAGAAAATAGTAATAATTATTCTTTTGATATCAATATTGAACCTGAGATTATAGAGCAAGAAGAAAATAATGATTTAGATAAAATAAAAAAATATCAACCAATAAAAGAAATAGAATATAAAAAAGTTATAAAAAGAGGAAAACCAATTATAAAAGAAGAAGAAGAAGAAAATTTAGAAAAGTTATTTAAAGAAAAAAATTTTCTTAACTCAGAATATAAGATAATAATGAATAAATTAAAAACTTCTTCAAATGGCTATATTTTAGGTGAATATTTATTAAAAAAAATAGATTTTGTTTCAAAAGAAAATAAAAGTAAAATTATTATGATGTTAAAAGAAATTGGAAATGATGATACAGTATTAAGGGAAAAAATTATAAATAAAATGTTAGATTTAACATCTGAAAAAAATATTATTAATTATGAAGCCAAAGATATGAATAGAATAGTAAAAGATTCTATAAGAGTTTTAGGAGTACTTAAAGAAGAGTATACAGAAAGTCATTTGTTATATTTATTAACTTCACCATATATGATTACTATAACAGATATAATAATAACTACTTTAGGAAAGGTAGGATATTCTAAAAATTGTTTTATCCATTTAATTAGAGAACTTAAAGAATGTAAAAAAGATGAAATAGGTAAAATGATAAATTTAATTTGGGCTATATCAAAAGTAGGAAAAAGAGAAAAAATTGGTTCAATTTCAAATAGCTTATTGCCTAATGCAATAGAAAAGATAAAAGAAATTTTAAAGGAAAATATTCATAAAGAACTTTCGGAAAAATGTATATTAGCTTTAGGGGAATTAGGTGATTCTAGATTTGGAAATGAAATTTCAGAAAATGATAGTAAATTGTTAGTAGATTTTTTAGATGAAATTTCAAAATCAAGAGGAAAAGTTTTGCAAAAGAATATTGAAATAGTAAAAAAAATGATTTTAGGAAATATTTTGACCGCAGAAGAAGAAAATAGTTTATTGGCAATTAGGAATGAAATAGAGTAATAGTATAAATAATTGAGAATATGAGAAATAATTATCTTTTTATAAAATAGACTAACTATTAAACGTCAAAGTGTACTGCGACTAAAATCTTAGACAACTAAGATTTTGGATATATGGTAATGATATAATAAAGTAGACACTAAGTTAAGAGAATTTAATGAGGTGGTACTTTATGAAAAGAAAGTTCTATGATAAAGAGTTTAAGATGGCAGCAGTTAAGTTAATATTGGAAGAAGAGGTTCCTGTTTTGTTGTATCAAAAAAATTAGAAATACATCAAAATACTTTGTATCATTGGGTTAATGAATATGAAGAATATGGAGAAAGTGTATTTCCTGGATGAGGAACTGTACTTTATTCATATCAATTTGAAATTAAAAAACTAAAAAAGAAAATCTAGAATTGAAAAAGGAATTGAAATTATTAAAAAAATTCTGTGTTTTCTTGAAGAAAAAAATATATAAGATTCAAATATATAAAAGAAAATGCTCATTTTTTAAATATCAAGAAGGCTTGTAAAACTTCAAATGTATCTTGTTCAGGATACTACAAATATCTAAAAAGAAAACAGTATATTTAGCAGTTTTTATTGATATTTTTTCTAGAAAAATAGTAAGTTGGCAATGGATACTAAAATGAAAGAACATTTAGTTATTTCTACATTTAATCAAACTTATGGTAAGGACCATCCTAATTCTGGCTTGGTTGTTCATATAGCTCAAGGGAGTAATTTACTGGTAAAAATTTTAGAATGTTTTTAAAGTCTAAAAAAGTTATTCACAGTCAAAGCAGAAAAAATAGGAAGAAATTCAAAAACAGGAGAAAAATTTATAATCCCTACAAGAAAAGTTATAAAATTTAGAGTAGAAAAATTTTTAGAAGAAAAGTAAATTACTCCTTTGAAGTTCTGAATATTTTACACCAGCTACTCTTGCATGAGTTTCTCCATTTAAACTACTATGTGGAATAATGTAGTTATAAAAGAAAAAGAAACCTTGCAAGAGCATTTGAATAAATGTTTCAGATTTAAAACCATGACAGGTTTTATATTTATGTTTAAATCTTTTAAAAAAATTTTTTATTAAGTTGTTTATAATATTGTCAAACCATGATTGAACTTTAATGTGTTTAGCTTCATTAAAAACAATTTTAGTTGGAATTGTATAACTTGGAAGCTTCTCTGAAACAATACTTAACGGACTTCCAAAATTATCTTTGACTTTTGGGAAAAGATGAAAAGCTGAGGCAGCCTGTCTTGACGAAGTTAGATACCAATCAAGAACAAATCTTGTTTCAGAATCAATTAAAGTCCAAATATAATATCTTTTACCAGATATTTTGATTACAGTTTCATCAACATGCCATTCATCAGAAAAGTTAAGATTTTTAGGCATATATTTTTCAGAGATTTCTTTTGAAGTACATATAAAGAGCATCGATAACGATATTAAGATTGGTTCTTAATCGTTTAAAATTAAACTTAGAATTAATTTCTTGGTCCAAAGGTTCATAAAAGACAGATTTCTTTAAAACAACATGAGTATGATTACAATTTTTAGAATTCCATTTAAATCTGGAATAATGTTCATACTCATGATGTAAATAAGTTCCTGCACTGCAAATAGGGCATTTTGGATATTTAGCGCTGGAATCTTTAGAAAACTGCTTACGGCAAGTTTTACATTGGTATTTTTGTTTTCCTGCTTTGTCCTTTCCGTATTTATATAAATTTTTGGAAAAACATTCAGAACAAAAAATATTAAAATTTTTAGACATAGTTAGTAGCTGCTCCTTTCATTTTAGGGGGGATATAATATTTCTGGCAATTATTATACCTTAAAGGTTAGGAGTAGTTCACATAAATTTAAGTTAACAGATACCTAATATTAAAAGGGGGAAAATATGAAAAAATTTGTTGAAAGAAATAAAAAAATTTTATTACTTATTGGTATTGCAATATTAATAATTTTTTACTGTTATAAGTGTTATTCCTTTAATCATTCTTTTCAAGCAACAAAGGATTTTATTTTATATAATATTATTATGAGTTGCTTTATTAGCATGATTGCTGCTTTTATAATAATGATATTCTTTGATGATAAAAATAAAAAAAATCTAGAAAAAAGAAGACAACTTTTATTTTATAATTTAGTATATTCAATAAATAACATAAATAATGTAATAGCACAAATGTATAAGGCTACTTCTGAAAAAATAAAAGAAAATGATCCTATCTTAAAAAATGTTTATTACGATAAAGAAAAACTACTACAGCAAATAAATAAATTAGATTTTTATAAAAAAGCTCCTATATATGGGGATATACTTTGGTATGAATATTTAATAAATTCATCTTTGGTATTTATTAATGAAATAACTAATATAAGAGAAGTATTTTTAATGGATATTGATGATAAACTTTTAGAGAAAATATATCAAATATCTCCTAGTGTAAGTATGCGTGATAAATATAACTTTGAAATAATGAAGTTACTTTATAAAAATAAATATGTACCAGCTGAAGCAGGACAAGAACATTTTTTAATGATTCTACCAGAGTTTATAAATGATATATATGAATTAATGAAATATATTGATGAAACTACTAAAAAAAATAATTTTGCTTTAAATAAAAATATTTGTGGTGAAGGTATTGCTCCTGAAGCAATGAGTGGACTAAAACAATAAGTATTAATATTGAAAATTAAAAAACCTTTTATTTCCAGAAAAAATAAAGAAAATTAGGGATAAATTTAGAGTTACTTAGGTAGAATTTGCTCAAATATTAGGATTAAACGATAAAATTATAGCTAGATATCTTTACAAGATATTGTTCTGAATAATTTAATTAAAATAATTGGAAGAAATCCTAAAGAATTTTTGAAATTATTAGAAGAATGTAAAAAATTAAAAGAAGAAATGAGTGAAAAAGAATTTGAAGAATTATAAGGAAGTAAGAGATGAAGAAAAGAGAGAATTATAGATCCAAGTAATAATATAAAGCATGGAATAAAGCTTTCACAAATACAGAAAATAGCCATTGACAGGTCTGTAGCAACTACTAAGGACGATACAGCTAATATATGTGATTTTTCTAAGAATTATATAAATGAAATACAAAATTTACCAGGAGTAAAACTTCAGGTTTTTTATGCCAAAAATAATATTAGAAAGTTAGACACTCTAAAAAAAGAAAATAAAAAATCTGAAGCAACAAAGGATGAAATAACAGGAGAGAAATTAGGGAAGCAAGTAGAAGTTCATCATAAAATACCTATAAGTATTAAACCAGATTATTTAGAAAGGACATCTGATAAAAATTATATGGTGTTAAATAAAGAAACTCATAAAGAAGGTCACAAAATAGGTATACTAGATGACCAATCTTTAAGTGAAGAAGAAAAAAAAGATAAACTGAAAAAACATCTTGAAAAAAAGAAAAGAATCTAAATAATTTTAGAGAGGAGGGTGTGAAGAAAAGTCTGTAAATTAAAATAATAAATGCTTTAAATAGCTTTCTATGATAAAATTAATTCATAGGAGGCTATTTTTATGGAAAGAAGTGGAACTATTCAAGAAATGCTTGAAGCTGAAATGACTCAACATCTTGGGTATGATCCTTATGAACGTTCTGAGTCTACTAATGCTCGTAATTGGAGAAAAAGAAAAATCATTCTTAGTAAATATTGTGATACTGAAATTGAAGTCTCTCAAGATAGAGAAGGAACTTTTGAACCACAAATTGTGAAAAAATGTCAAAAAAATATTTCTGATATAGAAGATAAGATAATTTCTATGTATGCTAAAGGAATGACTACGCGCCAAATTTCTGAGCAAGTTGAAGATATTTACGGCTTTGAAGTAAGTGAATGGCTAGTTTCTAATATTACTGATAAATTACTTCCTAAAATTGAAGAATGGCAACAAAGACCGCTTTCTAGCATTTATCCAATTGTATTTGTTGATGCGATTCATTTTTCGGTGAGAGATAATGGAATAATTAAGAAAAAAGCTGCATATATAATTCTTGGCATTAATGAAGAAGGAAAAAAAGATGTTTTAACTATTGAAATAGGAGAAAATGAAAGTAGTAAATATTGGCTAGGAGTATTTAATAACTTAAAAAATAGAGGAGTTAAAGATATTTTAATTCTTTGTGCAGATGGATTATCTGGAATGAAAGAAGCTATCTCTGCAGCTTTCCCAAAGATTGAATACCAACGTTGCATAGTACATCAAGTACGTAACACTTTAAAATATGTTAATTACAAGGATAAAAAGGATTTTACAGAAGATTTAAAGAGTATTTATCAAGCTCCATCTGAACAAATAGCACTTAAAAACTTAGAAAAAGTTACGGAAAAATGGGAAAAAATATATCCAAATTCAATGAAAAGTTGGAGTAAAAACTGGGATGCAATAAGTCCAATTTTCAAGTTTTCAATGGAAGTAAGAAAAGTAATTTATACAACTAATGCTATAGAAAGTTTAAATATTGTATATCGCCGTTTAAATAGCCAAAGAAGTGTTTTTCCAAGCGATACAGCACTATTAAAGGCTTTGTATTTAGCAACTTTTGAAGCGACTAAAAAATGGACTTCAACATTAAGAAATTGGGGAAAAATTTATGGAGAACTTCAAATAATGTTTGAAGAACGTTTATCATAATAGTTTAAACTTATATGAAAAATGCACTCTTCTAGGAGAGTGTACTTGACATAGAAAAAAATATTTAGTATATTTAATTAACCATTAATTATTGATATTTTTTTAAATTAATAATTTTTATCATAGAAAGTATATATTTTACAGAAATAATTTCATACCCTCGAGTTATTTTTTGAATTATTTAAATAAAATTTTTTAGATATTGTACTTATTTTTTGCTCTTGAGAGATGCAAGAACATGCTTTTATTTCTTCTTTTAATTCTTCTAAATAGTTATTATAATCTAAATCTTCTTTATTTAAATTTTCGATTATAGTTAAACTTTCTATTAAATATAAAGCTTTTTCTTCTTTATTTTCTCTGAATTTATTTAGCCACTCTTCTTCAAATACAACTTTTTTTAGTAATCTTTTTTCTTTATCGTAATGATGTTTAAGAGAAATTAAATTCCCAATAAGTTTAGAATAGCCATAATTTAGAAGATTATGATATCTATTTTTTCTTTTCTTTCTAAAAGTAGTTCTTCTATATTCTTTTGGCATATTAATAGAACTAATAGCCTTTCTTTTTGGATTTTCAAGAGAACCTTTATATTCGTAAAACTTAAAATATATATTTCTTTTAATTTTTTTCCCATAATTTTTCCTTTCTTATTTATTATTAACTTTTTATTTTTTATGCTAAAAAATATCTGTCACTATATTATATCACAAACTTCTTATCTTTTTTCCTACTAACTAGTTTTTTATATTTTTAGCTTTTTATTAAATTTTAAACTATTACTTAAATTTTAAAATAATTATTTCAATAAAATTAAACTATATAAAAGATAAAAATTATTTTAAATAATAAATTTGAAAAAATATTATATAATAATCGCTATTTATCTAAAAAGCGATTATTATATTATTGATTTTATTGACTTTCTTTAGTAGCATTATTTTTTAGTCTATAAAAGCGATTAATTTTTATATAAAAAGCGACTAATTTATGTTATAATATTATTAAATATAAATAAAAAAAGGTGATTTTTTATGGCTACTAAACCACTTGATAATGAAATTATAGAAAAAATTATCTCTTCTATTTTTTTACCACAAGATGTTAGAAATGCTCTTTTAATAGAATTGAATACCGGATTAAGAATTATGGATATAGCTAAATTAAAATTTTCTCAAATTCAATTTGGTATTTTAGAACTAGTGGAACAAAAAACTAAAAAAACTCAAATTACTAAAATTAATATGGATCTTGTTAGATATCTTAATACTAATAAAACTTGGTCTGGAGATTATATGTTTTTAGAAGCTAAAAGAAAAAGAAATGGTATAGAATATTGTGCCCCTAAATCTTTTGTTAGATATGTGCAAAATAAATTAAAAATAGTTTGTGAATGTGAACATATTAATCATGAGTTCATTTCAACTCATAGTTTTAGAAAAACTTTTGCAACAAATGCTTTTAATCAGACTAAAGACCTAGTATTTGTTCAAAAATTACTTAACCATTCTTCAGTTTCAATTACTCAAAGATATATAAATGTGGACCAAGAGAGAATAGATAATTTTAGAGAAAAAATTAAAATGGGATTTTAGTCAAATATCCATATATTTTTAATTTTTGTGTTATAATATTAATAAATGAGAAAGGAGACCAACTATGAAAAAATTAATTCCTGATGGAATAAGTGATTTTAAAACTTTAATAGAGAACAATTATTATTATGTAGATAAAACTCCTTTTATAAGTGAAGTAGGAAAAAATGTAGGAAAGACACTTCTATTTACTCGTCCAAGAAGATTTGGAAAAACTCTTAATATGTCAATGTTAAAATATTTCTTTGATGTAAGAGAGGCTGAAGAAAATAGAAAGTTATTTAAGGGTTTAGAAATAGAAAATTCATTATATTTTAAAGAACAGGGAAAATATCCTGTAATTTTTATATCAATGAAAGATATAAAAGAAATGAGCTTTGATAGAGCTATTACTGAAGTAAAAAACTTATTAAGTTCTTTGTATAATCAATTTGAATTTATTAGAGAAAAGTTAAATGAAAATGAATTGATAGAATTTAACAATATTTGGTTAGAAAAAAATGATAATAATTTAAGAAAAGCTTTGTTAAATTTAGCTATTTTCTTACAAAAATATTATCAAAAGAAAGTAATAGTTTTAATAGATGAGTATGATACTCCTTTAGTATCTGCATATAGATATGGTTATTATAGAGAAGCTAAAAATTTTTTTAGTGGATTATATGGTTCTGTATTAAAAGATAATACAGTTCTTCAAATGGGAGTAATTACAGGAATAATAAGGGTTGTCAGAGCTGGTATATTTTCTGATTTAAATAACTTAAAAGAGCGTAGTATTTTAAATAAAGAGTATGATGAGTATTTTGGTTTTTTAGAGAAAGAGACAAAAGAGACTTTAAAATATTATGAAATAGATTCTAAATTAGAAGAAGTTCACTCTTGGTATAATGGATATAGATTTGGAGATACAAAAGTATATAACCCTTGGAGTATTTTAAATTTTTTATCAGAAAGGGAATTTAAAAGTTATTGGATAGATACATCAGAAAATTATCTTATAAAAGATATACTTAAATCAGCTGATAGAGAAACTTTTACTAAATTAAATAATCTGCTATTCGGAAAAGAAGTGGAAGAAGAGATTACAGGAAAATCAACACTTCAAGAGGTTTTAGAGGCTCATGACTTATGGGAGCTGTTGCTATTTTCTGGATACTTAACTATTGATAAGAAAATAGAAGATGATATTTATAGTATAAAAATTCCAAATAATGAGGTAAAAAAATTTTTTAAAGATAGTTTTATAGAGATTTCATTTGGAACAAATCTAACTTTTAAAAGATTAATAAAAAATCTTTTAGATAACAATATTGATAAATTTGAAATAGAACTTCAAGAGATACTTTTAAAATATATGAGCTTTTATGATATTTCAAATATAGAGAAAGTGTACCATAATTTTATCTTAGGTCTGATGATTCATCTTGAAGGAAGATATCATATAAATTCTAATGGAGAAAGTGGACTTGGAAGATATGATATAGAAATTGAACCATTAAATAAAAATATGAGAGGATTTATTTTAGAATTTAAAGTTGCTGATAGTGAAGAAAATCTTGAAAAAAAAGCAGAAGAAGCTTTAGAACAAATAAAAGATAAGAAATATTTTGTATCTCTACAAGATAGAGGAATAAAAGAGATCATCTTTGTAGGTATGGCATTTTACAAAAAGTTTGTTAAAATTAAAAGTTTAGAATATTAACAAATTTTAAACAATCTTATTTTTTATTTAAAAATAAAATTAATTAATATTTGTATTTTAGATAAAATTATGTTATAACCAATATAATGATTGGTTAAGGAGGAATTTGAAATGACTAAAAAAGAGTTTATTGATTTATATTTTGAGAAAGGTGCATTCGAAACTAAAACTGAAGCTGAAAGAAAGGCTAATGCATTCCTTGCTGCTTTAGAAGAAGGATTAGTAAAAGGTGAAGATATCACTTTTATAGGATTTGGAAAATTTGAAGTTGCTGAAAGAGCTGCTAGAACTGGTAGAAATCCTCAAACTGGAGAAGAAATAACTATCGAAGCTAAAAAAGTAGTTAAATTCAAACCAGGAAAAGCATTATCTGAAGCTATAAATAAATAGTTGGTAATAAAAAAGAGTAGGTTTATTTTTAAGCCTACTCTTTTCCATTACACTTAAAAATTATTTCTTTGAAAGAACAAAATCCTCCAATTCAAAATATAATAACATAATTGTCTCCTTATTCTTTATTTTTATAAAAGATAAACATTTTTTTGTTTATATAATAAGATAAGTTAAAATATATTATCATTTTTTCACCTAAAATTGAAAAATTTAAAATTGCACTTCTTTTTAAGAAGTGCAATAATTGTAACTTTTAAAACTCTGGGACACAAAGTTTTCGATTAAATTTTTCGTAACTACTCAGCTATATAGTTACAAAAAATAAAAAACAGCTAAAAATTAGGAG
>ERZ894240.1296-NODE-1296-length-16087-cov-88.223179_pt1 | contig 16087 bp, 16 predicted proteins | sample MGYA00380298_ERZ894240 | MGnify/ENA primary metagenome ERZ894240 (study PRJEB32331, sample SAMN06328419) | human gut metagenome | biome: human gut microbiome; feature: stool | host: Homo sapiens | collected 2014-06-27 ...
TATTTTTTTATTTTTTTGAATTTTAAAATCTATACTTTCCTAATTAATAAAAAAGCTATTGAAATTGATAGTTTAAATTATCAGTTTCAATAGCTGCTTTTACTAAATATAAAGTAAAATTCCTAAAACTCCAGAACTTATAATTAATGGAATAACTCCTATATTCCATTTTAATGATAAAATAATTGCTCCTATAAATATAATATAGCTCTTTATATCAATAAAATTTTCTGGCTTTAAAAGTGACAATCCTGCTGCTAAAATCAAACCTAATACTGCTGGGCGAAGAGCCTTAAAAGCTCTATCTACCACTAAAGAGTTTTTAAATCTATGTAAAAACATTAGAATCAAAGCTAAAACCAAAAATGATGGTAATACAACTCCAAAAGTTGTAAACATAGATCCAAAAACATTCCCTGTAACTTTATAACCTATATAAGTAGCAGAATTAATAGCTATAGGTCCCGGTGTTACTTGAGAAAGTGCAACTATCTCTGTAAATTCCCCTGTTGTTATCCATTGAAATTCTTCAACCACATCCTCTTGTATCAATGAAAGAACTGTGTATCCTCCACCAAAACTAAATAAACCTATTTTAAAAAATACAAAAAAAAGTTGTAAATAAATCATTTTTTCTCCTTTTTATCCTTCCAAGCAAAATAAATATTTCCTACAATCATTGTAATAATAATAACTGAAATTGGTGATAATGGGGTATATGCCACTAAAAAACCTATACTCAAAGGAATAATTGATTTTTTTAAGCTTATTTTTGTACTTTTAGCCATCTTTATAACAGATATAAAAATAAGTGCTACAGTAACAGGTTTTATTCCATTAAAAAAAGCCACAAATATAGGTGAATTCCTAACAGATGATAAACTTGTTGCTAATATAAGAATCATAATAAATGATGGTAAAACGGCTCCTAATGCTGCTACAACAGCTCCTAATTTACCTGCAATTTTTGTTCCTGTAATAATAGCAGTATTTACTGCTAAAATTCCTGGTGTTGATTGAGCTATAGCAAGTCCATCTACAAACTCCTCATCATTTAACCATTTATTTTTATCAACTAAAGCTTCTTTTATTAAAGGTACCATAGCATATCCACCACCAATAGTAAAAGCTCCTATCTTAAAAAATACTAAAAACAACTTATAATATATACTATTTTTTTTCAATAATCTTCCTTCCTCTCTTTGTAATTTTCTAAATTATAAATATAACTCCATTTTCATATCGGATTCTATATATTTATTATCTATAAGAGGGATTTGAATAAATCCACACTTTTTATACAAATATATTGCAGGAGTTAAATTATGATTTGTATAGAGATAAATTTTTTCAGCCTTATTCTCTTTAGCAAATTTAATAGCAACCTGCATCAAGCTATTTCCTACTCCCATTTTTTTATATCTTTCTGTTACAGCTAATTTAGCAAGTTCATAATTGTTATCTGTCTTTATCATTGTCACTGTTCCTATAGGAATATTATCTATTATTGCAAACCAAATCATTCCCCCATCATTTAATACAGCTTCATATGGGTGTTCAATTATTTCTAAATCTCCAGGTTCAACAGATACATATTTTTCTAACCACTCTATTGACAAATTAATGTAATCCTTTGCAAATTTATCTTCCCATTTAACTATTTTAATTTCCATATTTTTTTCCTTTTATAAATAATAATATTTTATTCCTTATCTTTTATAATACTCTATTTTTCAATTTTTATCTAGTATATTTATTATAAAAACTGCACCTAAACTATTTTAAGTGCAGTTTTAAACTAATCTTTTAAATTTTCAGCTAATTTTTTAAATCCTAGTTCTTCAAATAACTTATACTCAGCAACAGATGGAATTTCTTTCCTTCCAATAGCTTTAACAATTCTCTTATCAAAAGGAACTTTTACAGAAATTTCAAATCCTTTATCTTTCAAAAACTCCTCTATCTTATTAGCTATTTCAAATGATAAATCATATTTATTTATAACAAAATATGGTTTTATTCTAAATCTTTCTATTAGCTCCAACACTCTTTCTAAATCATGTAACCCAGAAAGAGTAGGTTCTGTTACAATAACAGCTTTTTTTACTCCAGTTAATGAGCTTATAACATTACAAGCTACTCCAGGAGCACCATCTAAAAGAATATACTTCTTATTTTCATCTTGAGCTATTTTTTTAGCCTTTTTTCTCACTTCAGCCACTAATTTACCAGAGTTTTCTTCACCAGGAAAAAGACAAGCATGAACCATTTTTCCATATTTAGTTTCAGAAACATAGATTTCTCCAGCCTTATTATCTACCATTTTAATAGCTCCTACAAGACAAACATACTCACAGATACTACAACTTTCACATTTTTTAGGATTTTCTATTGCATCAAATCTACAAACCTCATAACATTTTCCACAATCAATGCAAAGTTCTCTATCTAACTTAGCTTTTTTCATACCATAGAAACTCTCTTTTTCACTATTTTGTGGGTTGAAAAGTATTTGAAGATTAGGGGCATCTACATCGCAATCACCTATAACTATATCTTGAAAATATGGTATTAATGAAGATGTAATTGTAGTTTTCCCTGTTCCACCTTTTCCTGAAATCACTACTATCTCTTTAATTTCCATAGCTTTTCACCCTCTTTAAAATAGTTTCAAAATTCTCTCTATACTCTGATAAAGCATCTGCTATTATCTCACCTTTAGAGTATGCTTCAGCAATTTTTCTATCAAATGGGATTGTTCCAATAATTTCAATTTTCTCATTATCACAATATTTTTTTACAATATTTTCATCTTCATCAAATTTATTGATAACTACTCCAAAAGGAATCTTCATATCTCTTAACAATTGAACTACCAGTTTCATATCACTTAAACCAAAAGGAGATGGTTCAACAACAATAATTGCAAAATCTGCCACTTCCACAGCTGAAACAGTAGTACAAGCTGTTCCTGGTGGGCAATCTATTAAGAAATCCTTTTCCACAGTATTTTTATAGATCTCTTTTATTATTTTAACTCCAGACATCTCACCAATATTTAGTTTTCCATATTTATTTGTAGAATTAAAATATGTTTTTCCAGTAAAAATTTTTCCTATCTCCCTTTTCTCCCATAAGATAGCTCCATTTTTACAAACTATTTCACAACCACCACAGTCATGACAAGCCTCTCCAAAGACTATTACACGTTTTTTAGCTGGGATAATAGCATTAAATTTACAAAAATCTCCACACTCTCCACAAAGATTGCACTTTTCCATATTAACCTCTGGAAATCTTGTATAAACATATTTTACATCTTCAATACCACCTTTTAAGAAAATATGTGAATTTGGCTCTTCAATATCTGTATCTATGAGCAACATTTTTGATATAAAGGCAAGGCTGCTACTTACTGTTGTTTTACCAGTTCCTCCCTTACCACTTAAAACAGCTATCTTCATAATTCACCTCACTATGCCATTCTCAACCCTTGTGGCTTAGCTGAAAAATCAAATTTCTCAAGTTTATTTTCTTTATAGTTTTTTAAAACTTCATCTACACTTTTTAATTCTCCTAATTTGTATGTTGGGATATCAAACTCCTCTATTAAAACAGCAGCTTTTGGTCCAATCTCTCCAGCTATTATCTCATCTACTCCTAAACTCATAAGATTTTTTACAACTTTAAGCCCTGCTCCAGTAGCCTCATCTTTTGCCTCATTTTCAATAATCTCATAATTATTATTTTCTGTATCTATTAAAATAAAGAAACTTGCTCTTCCAAATCTTCTATCAACTTGTGATTCATAACTATTTTCCTCTAAACCTATTGCTATTTTCATTTTTCCTCCTAAAATCTCTTTATAGAAAATAAAGCTGAACTCCAAGAAAACTCTTGTTACTCAGCTTTATCTCATCTTATTTAATAAAATTCAGTATTAGTGTTGGCATTTGTGATCATCGTCATGATCGTGGTGATGATGTGCACAAGCTGATCCTTTAGAGTATAAGCTTCCTTGTAGATAGATTCCTAATACATCATCAATTTTTCCAGCAGCTCCTAATATAACTTGTCCACCATTAGCTTTGATTAAGTCAATAGCTCTTTGTCCCATTCCACCAGTAATTACTACATTGATATTGTTAGCAGCTATAAATCTAGGGAATACTCCTGGTGCATGTTCTGGAGCTTCAAGAATCTCTTTTTTAACTACATTTCCATTTTCTATTGTATATACTGCAAATTTTTCACAGTGTCCAAAGTGTTCCTCTACTGTTATCTCGTCATTTGTTGGGAATCCAACTCTTAAAATTTCATTACTCATTAAAACCATCTCCTGTGTTTTTTAATTTTATTGCTTTTAGATGTAATAAACCATCTAATATCTTTCTTCTTCCTGAATTTAGCAGTCTTTGAACAGTTCCCCTAGATATTCCCATTATTTCAGCTGTTTCAATTTGACTTTTTCCCTCATAGTCACACAATCTTACAGCTTCTATCTCATCTATCTCTATATCTATAATCTCCATTTCAGACAATGGAATTCCAGTAGGTTTAAATATTCTCTCATTTTCCAATAATCTACAACATCTCTGTTTTTTACACCTTGGCATATATCCTCCCTAACTGCTATTATGTGCATATGCACAATTAAAGTATACTCCTATTTATTTTTCTTGTCAATATTTTTTATAATATTATCCTAATTAATTTTTTTCTAATAATATTTCTTTTAATTTTTTTTCTATATTTTTTTCTCTTTTTTCAAAAAATTCATTATAATTATAAATATTTAATTCTAAATCACTTGGAATATAATTTTGTTTCAAATATTTTTCTTTTTCTTCAAATGATAGATTTTGAGACTTTAACCATTCTTCAGGTTCTTTATCATTTTTTTCTAAATTTAAAGTTCCTTCTAATAATTGTAAATTAGCAAGATAATTTCTATAATATACGTCTTCTTCTGTTAATCCAAATTTTTTTAAATATTTATTCTCTAATTTAGATTTTGGATATATATGATCTATATGAAATAAATTTCTGTAATCTAAATTAGGATATAATAATTGTAAAATAGAAAAAGTATTGATATTTTTATATTCATAATTAAGTAAGTTTTCTATATCATCATTATTAAAAATAATACTTCTTGCTGGAATTGTTTTTAATTTTTCTTTTATAATTTCTAATGGAAAATAAGAATATTTTCTTTCTAATAAAATATCTCTTATGGGCTTTAAAACATTTTCTGAAACACTAAATATTCTTTTTAATGTAGATTTTATTATCCATTCTTTTATTAACTCTCTATTTTCTCTATAATTTGAACTATTAACTATTTCCATATCTATATTATTTTTCAGTATATAAAGAGCTATAGGTAGTATTGTACTATTTGAACTTAAATTAAATTTATTATAACCTAATACTTTTAACAAATTCATCGTTATTTTTAAAGTTTTACTTATATTTTCCCAATTTTTTTCAATTAATTCCACATTCTCTCTTTTAAAATTATTAACTTTAAATTTTATATTTTTAATATTTTCAGTTAGATATAATCCAGCTTTTAAAATAAAATCTTTATCTAAGTCAAAACCATTTCCAATACTATTTAATTCCGAAACCAATTTTTTTATCTCTTCTCTTGCATTTCCACTCCATTGAGCTGTGGCAATAGATAACAATAAATCTGAATAATTTAATTTTGTTCCTGCACTATTTATTCTTATAAAAATATTCAAAACCTTATCTAAATCATTTTCTTTTTCTAAATAAAAATTAATTATAGGATTTTCATTTATTACTTTATACAACTTTATTAGTTTTTTATTTGCTTTTTTTAAAATTTCTCTGTCGTTACTATCTACTAATTCTATTACTTTATCAAAAGTTTCTGTATCATCAATTTCTAAAATATCTTTTATTTTAAACCAATTATATTTTTCTCTCTTATTCTCTATTTCTATTTGAGTACAAAATTTTATTTCATATTTTTTATCTTCTTCAAGATTCCCGTCTAATAAATTTAAACATAAATATTTTTCTGGAAAAGCATCAGGATTATCCCAACGATAATAAGGTAATTTCTCAATATAACTTCCTAGCAATCCTATATACAATGATGTTAATCTTTGCTGTCCATCCAATATAGCTATTTTTTCTGTATTTTCTAAAATTTCTACTAATTCATCTCTATCATAAGAACTTTTTCGTTGATCATATTTTTGAATAAATTTATATAATTTATAATCTTTTGGATTTTTTACTTCTCAAAATAAAAAAGATCCTATTGGATAATCATTCATTAATGAATCAAATAAATTTTCAATTTGCTCACTTTTCCATACAAATTCTCTTTGAATTGCTGGTAATAAATATTTTCCCTCTTGAATCTTTTTTATAGCTTCCTTTACTGTAATTGGTGTTTGAAAAGACATTCTATTCCCCCTATTATTAATAATAATCTATATTTTTTATTATAACATAATTTTATTAAAAGTAATCATTTTGGTCATAAGATTATTCAAATATAAAAAAATCCCCTTATGAACCTAATCATAAAGGGATTTTTTTATATTCTAATTATTTAGAATTTTTAACAAAATCAGCTGCATTTTCTCCAGCAGTTTTTCCATAAACTGTAATATCAGTTACAGCATTTCCACCAATTCTGTTAGCTCCGTGTACTCCACCAGTAATTTCTCCAGCAGCAAATAATCCAGGAATTACTTTTCCATCAGCAGTAAGCACTTCAGCATTTGTATTGATACGTACTCCACCCATTGTATGATGAACAGCAGGTGATACTTCAATAGCATAGAAAGGAGCTTTTACAAGTTCTCTAGGTAAAGCAGTTTTACCAAAATCTTTATCTTCTCCAGCTTTTACATATCCATTGTATTTAGCCATAGTTTCAACTAAACCTTTAGCATCTACACCAATTTTTCCAGCTAATTCTTCAACAGTTGCACCTTCAACAGTAAATCCTTTTCTTACATAACCATTTATTGCTCCTAATTTTTCTCTTACTTCTTGGTCAAATACTAAGAAAGCACTTTTTCCAGTTTGCTCAAGTTCAGCTTTAGAAACAACATCTCTAGTTTCAAGTTCGCTTACAAATCTTTTTCCTTCTCTGTTTATAAGGATAGCTCCTTCTCCTCTAACTGCTTCAGTAATCATAGCAGTTTTCTTATGTACTACTGTAGGGTGAGTTTGAATTTCAGTCATATCAACTAAATCTCCTCCAACAGCTTTTACCATTTTAATTCCATCTCCTGTAATAGCAGGGCTGTTAGTTGATCCAAATCCTTCTAGTGATGGTTTGTATTCAGCTACCATTTTAGCATTAGCTCCAAATCCTCCAGTTGCCATTACAACAGCTTTAGCAGTGATATTGTAAGTTTCACCTTTATGTTTTACTTCAACACCAGTAACTTTATCACCAGTTTTTATTAATTTAGTAACTTCGCTTTCTGTTCTTACATCGATTCCATCTTTTTCAGCAGTTTCAGCAAGAGCATCAACAATAACTGGTCCTACTGCTTGTCCTCCAGTTGGTCTGTGAGTTCTTTTTGCACTTTGTCCTCCAGTGAATACAACTTCACTAAGATCTGCTCCTCTTTCTGTTAACCAATCAATAATATTAGCTGAATCAGCAGTAAGTTTTTTAACTAATTCAGGGTTGTTAACATTTTTTCCACCTTTCATAGTATCTTTGTAGAATAGTTCAGCATTATCTTCTATTCCTAATTTTTTTTGTAATTTAGTATTAGCAGCATTGATTCCAGCAGTTGCATAGTTAGTATTTCCTCCTAACATTAGCATTTTTTCTACTAAAACAACCTCTGCTCCTTTTTCTCTAGCAGCGATAGCAGCTGAAAGTCCAGCTCCTCCACCTCCAACTACAACAACATCAGTAGTAATATTTTCAGCTCCATAAGTAGCTGCAAATGTCATAGCAGCTAATAAACACATCAATTTTTTTCTCATTTTCCCACCTCAAAATTATTTTATATATAGAGATAATTCTCATATTTATATTATATATTATTCTACAAAAAAATGTCAACAAGTAATATCTACTTTTTCCTAATTTTTTAAAATTTATTTTTCTTCAGCAATAACTTCATTTAAAGCTTTTTCAAATTCATCTTTATTTATACCATATCTGTTTAATCTTGAAAGAAATTGTTTCCCATTAGAATATCCTATTCCTAACTTTCCCCCAACTTTTTCTCTTCTAATACTTGCTTCATTGTTTCCTACAAGTCCACAATCCATTAAATAAGCCATATCAAAATTTTCTATAATATTATCTACTACACTACATCTAGCTTTTTCTAAAGCATTAATTATAGCTTCAGGATTAGCATTTTCAACTCCAACATCACCATCTTTTGTTCCTTCTATTCTTCTAATATAAGCATCTTTAGCCTCTGGAAAAAATTTATGAATATACTTTCTAATCTCTTCTCCTGCATGATCAGGATCTGTTAAGATGATAATTCCTCTATTCTTATTAGCTACTCTTATTTTTTCAATTGTTCCAGCTTTTCTTACTGCAAACCCATTTACTTGAATTATCTCTGCATCAACAGCAGCTTTTACTGCTGAAATATCATCTCTTCCCTCAACTACTATTATCTCTTTAATTTTTTTCTTCATTTTTACCTCTCATTATATCTCTAACTTATTTTTTACCTTATTATTGTACCAGAAATTCAAAAAAAATCATAGTAAAAAATAAAAGGGATCACAACATATAGCAATCCCTTCTTGTTATTTTTATTTTATTTTTTCATTAAAATATTTAAGAAAATTACACATATCACGAGCAACATACTCCCAAGTATGCTCCTCTTCTCTACATAAATATCCCTTAAATATACATTTTTTCTTTTTCATTCTGCCCATAATATCTATCCACTGTTGCAACATTAAATGATTTACTCTATCTTCTAATCCTACACTTGCATAAAAATACTTATTCTCTAATAATTTAGAGTCAATTTTTTTTATCATAGTATACGGATCTTCTTCTAAAATTTTATATCCCCATGAACTAAAAATATCTAAAAATTTTAATTTATCAGGATTTGAAAACAAAAACTTAGGTATATAAAGATACTTTAAAATTCTTATTACTCTTCTATTGATACTCAATCTTACAATGCTTAAAGCACCTGAAAAGCTACCAATTACCTTAAATTTTTCAATGTATTTTAATCCTATCTTATAAGCTCCATAACCGCCCATAGAAAATCCCACAATCCCTAAATTAGCTTTTGGAAATCTTTTTTCTATTTCTGGTAATAACTCTTTTATAAGATAATCTTCATAATTGTGATTTGCAACTCCCTTGTAATTACTATACCAACTTTGCCCCTCATCTCCAGAATCAGGAATAACAAAGATCATTGGTTCTATCTCTCCTCTTTTCAAAAGATACAGGTAGTTTTGTAAAAGTTTTCCTCTATCTGTCCAATCTTCACAATTATCTCTTAAACCATGAAATAGAAATAAGCATGGAATATTTTCAAAGTAATCTACATTAGGTGTAACTAAAAGATACCTCATTTTCTCATTAACAAAAGAACTTTCAATATAGTTTTCTTCTATTGTTACACTATCATCAATTATCTTTTCTGTTATATCATCATAATTTAAGTCAATATTTTCTAAAAAAGTAATCTCTTCATATCCCTTTACTCTTTTTAATTTTCTAGCTAATTTTGATTGATAGGGGTAAGTAACTATATAAAATAGTGCTCCAACAAATAAAATTAGCAACAGTAAAAATTTTAGTGACATTAATTCTCCCCTTGTTTATATATTAGAACTCAGCATTTTTAGGTGTTCTTGGGAATGGAATTACGTCACGGATATTTGTCATTCCTGTGATATACATTATAATTCTTTCAAATCCAAGTCCATATCCTGAATGTGGGAAACTTCCATATTTTCTTAGATCAAGATAGAATCCATAGTCTTCTGGGTTCATTCCTAATTCTGTAATTCTGTTTTCTAATATTTCAAGTTTATCTTCTCTTTGAGATCCACCAATAATTTCTCCAATTCCTGGTGCTAATAAGTCCATAGCTCTTACTGTTTTTCCATCTTCATTAAGTTTCATATAGAAAGCTTTTATATCTTTTGGATAATCAGTTAAGAATACAGGTTTTTTGAAGTATTCCTCAGCAAGATATCTTTCATGTTCGCTTTGAAGATCGATTCCCCATTTAACTGGATAATCAAATTTCTTTCCTGACTTTTCAAGAATTTCAATAGCTTCTGTATAAGTAAGTCTTCCAAAGTCACTATTTAATACATTATTTAATTTATCAAATAATCCTTTTTCAATAAATTGATTGAAGAATTCCATCTCTTCTGGACACTCATCCATAACAAATTTAATGATATATTTTACCATTGCTTCAGCAAGTCCCATATTAGCTTCAAGATCAGCAAATGCTATTTCAGGTTCGATCATCCAGAATTCTGAAGCATGTCTTGCTGTATTTGAGTTTTCAGCTCTGAAAGTAGGTCCAAATGTATAGATATTTCTAAATGCTGCACAATAAGTTTCTCCACTTAATTGTCCACTTACTGTTAAGTTAGTTTCTTTTCCAAAGAAGTCTTGAGTGTAGTCAACTTTTCCATCTTTTGTTTTTGGTAGATCATTTAAGTCTAAAGTTGTAACTCTAAACATTTCTCCTGCACCTTCACAGTCAGATCCTGTAATTAATGGAGTATGTACATAAACAAATCCATTTTCTTGGAAGAATTTGTGAATAGCATAAGCTACTACTGATCTTACTCTAAATACTGCTGAGAAAGTATTTGTTCTTGGTCTTAAATGAGCTTTTGTTCTTAAAAATTCAAAAGTGTGTCTTTTATTTTGTAATGGATAGTCAAGATCTGCTTTTTGATAGATTTCAACTTTAACAGCAGCTATTTCAAACTCTTGTCCTGCTCCTTGAGATTTTATAAGTTTTCCACAAACTTTAACTGATGAAATTATAGAAAGACGTGAGATCTCATCAAAGTTATCTAGATTTGTATCAAATACAACTTGTATTCCTTTAAAGAATGAACCATCATTTATTTCTAAGAAACCAAAATTCTTTTGAACTCTGATTTTTTTTACCCATCCTGATATTTCAACTTCTTTGTCAATAAATTTTTCTTTCTCTCTGTATAGAGATTTAACTGTTACTTTTTCCATTTTTACCCCCGTAAAACTTATATTATTTTAGTACCTTTATTTACTACTTTATCATCATCAACTATCTCTATTCTATCAAGATGACCTTTTACTTGAGCTTTAAATAGTTCTAAATACATTTTTCTATACTCAGCTCTTTCTGCTTGTTCCTCTGGAGTAAGTTCTCTCTCTCTTGATAATTTAGTAAAATAATTTATTTTTTCAATAATTTTAGACATTTCCATTTTATATTTTTCCTTTCTTTTCTTAATTTATCCATATTTTTAGTATATAAAATAAAAAATGATATTTCAAATTATAGCACAACTTAACTTTAAAGTAAATGGTAGGTATTGAAATTTAATCTAGTAAAAAACATTTACATAAATTTATATAAATAAATATTATTATTGTTTTTTATTATAAATTTACTTAAAATTAAACAATAAAAAAGCTGGATAAAATTGATAATTTAATCAATACTCATACCAGCTTTAAAATTTTATAATCTATTATCTTTATGATTATTTATATTAAGTATTATTCCCAAAGAAGCAAACACTGTTACCAAAGAACTTCCACCATAACTAAATATTGGCATTGGGATTCCAAAAACTGGTAACATTCCCAATGCTACATATATATTAATTAATACTTGAGTTATGATATAGCCTCCAATTCCCATTGCTAAATATTTTCCAAAATAATCTTTTGTATCCATAGCAATACTTTTTATAATATTAAAAATTACTAAAAATAAAACTATTAAAATAAACATCCCTAAAAAACCAAGTTCCTCTCCATAAGAGGCTAAAATAAAATCTGTACTTACTTCTGGAAGGTACTTATATTTTTGAACTCCATTACCAAAATTTTTACCTATTATTCCTCCACTACCAAAGGCTATAAGTGATTGTCCCACTTGATAACCTATAGCATTATCATATTCATTTGTTAATAATCCAGTTATAAAACTTGTTATTCTTCTCAATCTAAAATGAGCTCCTGTTAAATCTACAAAATTATATATCCAATAGAAAGCTCCACTAACAACTACTACCCCTGCAGAAACAACTGCTATTATTAACCTCATATCTATTTTTGATAAAAACATCATAAATAAGAGAATACATATATAATGAAGAGTTGTTCCCAGATCTCCTTGTAAATAAATAAAAACACCAAAAAGTACGGGAATGGGAATTATATATAAAAATATCTCCATATTTCTAAACTTTTCTTTTTCAGCTCTTTCAAAGAGACGAGCTAATATAATAATAAATGGTAGTTTCAAAAACTCTGCTGGCTGAATAGTAAAACCTGGTAATTTTATCCACCCATAAGCTCCTTTATTTTCAGGGACTAAATTAGGTAAAAATTTTGCTGCAAAAAGAACAAATAAAAGTATTCCCAAAGACCCTACTAAAATTATAAAAGCTATTCTTTTTTTATTATAAAATTTATAATTTATAAAAGCTCCAGCTCCAAAAAAACATATAGCTAAACCTATATATGCTAAATAATTTCTAAAATACTTTATCCCTTTGCTATAGATCATATAAAAATTTACACTAAACATATTTAAAATAGCAAAAACAAGCAAAATTAACAAACTCACACCAAACCCAAAAGCTCTTTTTCTTCTTCTTTCATTATCATCTCTTTTTAATTTATCTTTATTTATTTGATTCATCTTATAATAAAGATTTTTATCTTCATTTATATTATTTTTTATTTCATCACCTATATTTTTACTAACAGACATTTTTCCTCCTGTTTTTATCAATTACTTTATTATCATTTATATAAAATATAATTAATCTATTACTATAAGATGATACCCTATATTTTATTTTTTGTACATACTTTTCTAAAAAACATAGCTATAAAAATATAAATTTATAGCAATTTTAGTTTTTTATTTTTATTTAATAAATTTTTTCATAAAAAAATTAAGAGCTGAAAACAAAATTAACATTACTATAGTTATTATTAAAGCTGATAATACTCCTTGTGATATCCATAAATCAAGAATTACTCCAACAAGAACAAAACTCCATGATGTTAAAGCATAACAAAGAGTATGATCTGCAAAAGCTGAGCTTTTAAGATTTGGATCTGTAACTCTTAAAAGTAAAAGTCCTGTTATAAAGATTCCTGTGTTCATTCCAAAACTTATAATTGAATGTTCAAACCAATCTTCCTTTATATAAAGTTTACTAAAAAGAAATATATAAATAAAAGTAAAAATAAAACCAAGTACAACAACAAAAATTATAGGAATTATATATTGATATATAAGTTTTACCGGCATACTGGCAATAGCTGCAATGATTGCATACTCTGTAAGCATCCCTGAAAGTTTTGCTTTTATTTTACTATCTACAAGGTGTTGAAGATTAAGTTTACACATAATCCCCCATACACCAAACATTATAAATATAGCATATGTCCATACAGCTATACTTTTTAAATAGATAACATTATTTACTTTTATAAAGTTGAATACCCAATATGCTAAAGCTGTAACACTAAGAATTAAAGCTGCATGAAAACCTAAACTATCAATAGATGTAGAAAAAGTTGTTTCTCTTCCTAAAGAATTTTGCTTGGTTATATCTTTCTCATAACCTCTCTTTAAAGATTCCGGAATATTTTCTGGCTTTTCTATGTATTTACACATCTTTTTTCTTGCTCCAACATTTATAATTAACATCCCTAGAAGAATACCTCCTACAAGTCCAAATGTTGCAATAGCCGATCCTACTCCTTGTGAAATATTCCAATAAGATAGATCTCTTTCTTTTAGCATACTTGATAAAATTCCTATTGTCCCATGTCCTCCTGCAAAAGCAAATTCAAGTTCAGCTCCAAAAATAGGATAAAGGCTAGGTATAAATCTTTTTAAAATTAAATATGAAACCATTCCTACTATTAATTGTAACATTGTTACTCCCATCATAATAAGTCCATGAGGCAAAACATTTTTTAGCTTATCCTTAGGAGCTAAAACTAATCCTAAAGGTATCGAAGCAACAATAGGAACTATAAGGATACTTGGAATTTTAGAATAGATGCTAATGTATTCTTTATTAACTGGTAGCATTAAAAGTAAAAATCCTCCTATTACTGATGCTGGTAAAAATAAATTTTGTAAAAGTTTAATCTTGGCTCTTAAAATTACTCCTATAAGTAAAAAAATACTTAAAAGTCCAAGACTATAAATAAAAGTCATTGTCATTTCTTCCTCCTAAAAAAATATTGTATTACTATAGTATCATACTAAATAGATAAATTAGCATAAATTTTATAAAATATCTACTTTTTTCAAAATATTCAATTAGATATTTTATAATTTAATATTTATAAAGTTCTCTTTTACTAAAATTATGTTATAATATTACTAATTATAGTAAATTTAATTTAGAAAAATAAATCTAGATTTCTATGGAGGAAATATGAGTATTGAAGAGATGATGAAACTTAGAAATGAAGCTGTAAGAAAAATAGCTGAAAAAAAAGAATTTGTATGGATTAATCCAAATGAAATAAACTATTCTGAATATGAAAAAAGTCTTCCTATCTCTGATGCACAACTTAAAGATGCTGAAGACCGTTTAAAAAGATTTGCTCCTTTTATACAAAAAGTTTTTCCTGAAACAATTAATACAAATGGAATTATTGAATCTCCTTTAGAAGCGATTTTTAATATGCAAAAAGAACTTGAAAAAAAATATAATGTAACTATTCCTGGGAAATTGTATTTAAAAATGGATAGTCACCTTCCAGTAGCTGGTTCAATAAAAGCTAGAGGAGGAGTTTATGAAGTATTAAAGCATGCTGAAGAGTTAGCTATTAATGCTGGAATGCTATCTCTTGATGATGATTATTCAATATTGGCTGATGAAAAATTTAGAAAATTTTTCTCACAATTTAAAGTACAAGTTGGTTCAACAGGTAATTTGGGCTTGAGCATAGGTATAACAAGTGCAGCTATTGGCTTTGAAGTAATCGTACATATGTCAGCAGATGCAAAACAATGGAAAAAAGATATGTTAAGAAGTAAAGGTGTCACTGTAATAGAATATGCTGACGATTATGGAAAAGCCGTTGAAGAGGGAAGAAAAAATTCAGATGCTGATCCTAACAGTTATTTTGTAGATGATGAAAAATCAATAAATCTATTTTTAGGATACACAGTAGCAGCTTCAAGAATAAAAAAACAATTTGATAAAAAAGGTATTATCATAGATAAAAAGCATCCGTTATTAGTATATATTCCTTGTGGTGTTGGAGGAGCCCCTGGAGGAGTGGCTTATGGTCTTAAAAGAATTTTTAAGGAAAATGTTTACATCTTCTTTATAGAACCAGTTCTTGCTCCTTGTATGGTTCTTGGAATGGCAACAGGATTATATGAAAATATTTGTGTACGTGATATTGGAATCTATGGATTAACTCATGCTGATGGACTTGCAGTAGGAAGAGCTTCAGGACTTGTATCTCAATTAATGAATCCTATTTTAAGTGGAATTTTTACATTGGAAGATTATAAACTTTATGATTATTTAAGAGATCTTAATAATTCTGAAAAAATAAAAATTGAACCATCTTCTTGTGCTGCTTTTGAAGGTCCAATCATTCTTATGAAATATGAAAATAGTAAAAAGTATATAGAGGAAAAAATAGGCAAAAATATAGAAAATACTTATCATATTTGTTGGGCAACAGGAGGAAGAATGGTTCCTCAAGAAGATATGGAAAAGTTTTTAACAACTCATTTAAAATAATTAATATTGTTATTGAAAAAGGATCTAAATCATTGTAGTGAACCCATTTTCTTAGACACTATATTTTAATTATTGATTAACAAGGATT
>ERZ894240.1299-NODE-1299-length-16037-cov-10.881304_pt1 | contig 16037 bp, 14 predicted proteins | sample MGYA00380298_ERZ894240 | MGnify/ENA primary metagenome ERZ894240 (study PRJEB32331, sample SAMN06328419) | human gut metagenome | biome: human gut microbiome; feature: stool | host: Homo sapiens | collected 2014-06-27 ...
TTTGTCAATGACGGACAACTTGCTATTTTTTGATTTTATTTCGAACTCACGTTATATATTGTTTGGAGAAGAAGTGGACATCAACAGCCGTTCCTTGACGATATGAGTTTGGTAATGAATTAACGGATATGAACGAATCTTGGCCCAGGATTACAATTTTAGTGTAGACCTGGGCTAAACTTTATATGAACAATATGAAAAAGCTTCTAAGTATTTTGATTTTATGCTTCTGTTTTTCATCTTTTATACAGGGAAAGGTTAAATAACCTGCTATGATGGGAGATCACATGATACTCCAGCAAAATAGTAGTGTTAAGCTGTGGGGATGGGTAGATAATAAGAAAGTTACTGTTACTACCTCCTGGAATAATCAGACTTATCAGGTATTAACGGATAAGATGTAACTATATCTTTTCAGTTAATATTTACTTATTCTTATTTAGTAGGGATTCTACTTGATATTGCTTCTAATAAGAAGAGGTTATAAAAGTAATTTTCATTTTTTGTGTTTTTATTTTCCTTATATTGCATTGATATATCAAAAAGAGTGATATATTTGCAGTGTAATTGAATTGATAACTGAATTTTATTCTTTAACTTTTTTAGAATAGCTTATTTAAGTAGGGACTGTATTGTATGGATATAACATCAAAGGATATAAAGAGAATAAGTGATATTGCCATGATGCAATCTGGCATATATATGAAAAGCGATCCGGCAGGTGATATAAAGTATTTGCAGGTTAAGGATATTAATCCGGGGAGTAAACCTGATTACAGTCGGATCACTACAGTGGTGGATAGGGGGATTGGTGACCAATACAGGTTACGGAAAAATGATTTATTGTTTGCGGCTAAAGGAGCCTCTAATTATTGTTTTTTGTATGATGGGGTAGTGGAAAAAATGGTAGCTTCTTCGTCATTCATTATTATACGTATTATATCAAAAGATATACTACCAGAATTTCTTTGCTGTTTTCTCAATACCCCATCTGTTCTTAATAAATTAAAAAAATCATCGGTAGGTACAGGAATTCAGGTAATTCCTCAATCGGTACTAAGTGATCTTCAGATCGGCATACCTTCTATGCAGACACAACAGCTTATTGTACAGATGGACCAATTGAGAAGAGAGGGGGAAAGTATTTACAGTGAAATCAATGAACTAAAACGGAGTTTGCAGGAACAGTTGTTGATGGATTCTTTAAAATGAAATATGTTATGATAGAAATTGCATATTATATAGCGGGTAAGGCGAAACAAATCTTAGGTGGAACGCTTTCTGTCAACCAGTATAAGGATTATGTACTGGCTTTGCTATTTCTGAAATCTGCAAGTGAGTACTACAAATCAAATGACTCTTTTCAGTCAGATGAGAATAAACCTTTCCTTCGGTTGTTAGTGTCTGAACGTAGCTCTTTTGACTATCTTTACAAAGAACTTGGCTCGCCGGAGCTTGGCAAGTTGATAAATGTTGCTCTTTATGAATTAGAGCAAGCAAACAGCCGTGTAATTGAAGGTTATGAAATTAATAGAGCTATCAACTTCGAAAGTAATATATTGGGAGATACGAATGAGAGATTGAGTAAATTGCGTGAACTTCTTCATTTTTTTCAGAAACTGACATTAACAGATGATGCTGGCAAGTTAATAGATATCGGTGCCTTATATAATCTGTTATTGTACATTTTTGCCGAAGAGGCGGGTAAGAAGATAAATAATGTCCTTACTCCTAAAGAGGTTATTGGTTTGGTGGCGGAATTGATAGGCGATAATAAAGATAATAATAGTTTGTGCGATCCGGTATCCGGCAGTGGTACTCTGCTAGTTGAAGTTGGTAAAAGGGTTGGAATCAGAGGAGCTAATATTTTCGGGCAAGAGGCAAACTGGAATCAATATGCATTGACAAAAATGAATCTGATGTTGAATGGATTCAAAGATTCCACTTTTTTTTGGGGAGATAGCCTTAGTAATCCTAAACTGACGGATGACGGCGGGTTAAAGCGGTTTGATATTGTTGCTTCTATACCACCATTTGTAGATAAGTGGGCAACAGAGGAAGCAGAGTTTGATCGTTATGGACGCTTTCAATATGGTATTCCGCCTAGAAGTCAGGCTACATGGGCATATATTAGTCACATTCTGGCAAGTTTGAAACCTAATGGGCGGGCTGTTGTCGTGGTTCCGGCGGGGGTTTTGTTTCGTACTAGTGAAAGTAAGATACGGCATCAGATTATTGAGCATAATTTGCTTGAAACGGTTATTGAGTTACCGCAAAATCTGTTTTATGGTGCGGCTATTTCTACGGCTATTCTTGTTTTCAGAAAAGACAGGAAGACGACGCAGACTTTGTTTATGGATGCGCGTAAAGGATATATTTCGAATAAAGGTATTTATAAACTTTCGGATACAATGGTCGAACAGCTTTTAAACACTTATAAGGGGTTTCTTAGTGGTGAACAGGTTTGGCAGGAAAATAGTTGCCCGGCTTATATTGCTACACAGGAGGAGGTTCGAAACAATAAGTATGATTGGCAGACTGTCAAATATGTGGAGGAGAAGATTGAAAGAGTGGAAGTTGATGTAGAAGCAACTTTGCAAAGAATTGAAAAATTAGAGAAGAGACTGGAGTTTGTCAATGAACAGTTAGAGTATTGTACACAGCAGTTAATCAGGCTAACAAATAGAAAATAGATATACCATGGGAACTATAAATTCTATAATCTGTGCTATTATCAGCGCACTATTTACTGTTTTTTTGGCACACATGTCAAGAAGAAAAACCAGAGTGACAATTTACTGTATGGAAAATACGTTATTGACACAAAGACCGAATGTTCCGGGCCTTGCAGTTTTTGTGAAGTATGAAGATATGACGCCCATTGAAAATCTTTGGAGAATATGCTATATGCTAAAAAATACAGGAAATCAGAATATTGTGGGTGAGGGAATCCAGTCATCTTTGGTGACTAAAGGGCATGGACTTCCTTTGTATACGAGAAATATAAAACAGATTATTCAAATATCCGCTACAGACAATAGTATAGCCGAGTTGAAAGATAACACCCTATATTTTAAACAATGGTTGCCGGATGAATGTATCACCATTGAAGCTTTGGTGGAAAGCGCAGGTGAGAAACCTGAATTGTACATTGATAAGCGGGATATTATTAATGCCAAAGTTATTGTTAAAAACAATATCAATAAGTGATCTTTTATTATTTTGAAGTGGTAAATTGAATAGCGTTTGTCCAAGTTGGAACTTTACCCAATCAATAGTAAGAGTTCTTTTCTTAGTCTTTTTTGCTTATGTTCTTGGAATAAGGTCTTATCTTTGTTCCTGTCTGAAAAAAGAATGAACTGTTTAGGTTGATAGTTAATGTAATACTGAATCATTGAAAATGAATAAAATTATGAAAAAGATTTGCTTTCTTCTCTTTTTGTTTTCTGCATGCATAGTTCAAGCACAGAACTCTTATTGTACCGATAAAGATATATCTTATGTCCCTGACTCTGAAATGGACGCTTATCGTCTGGAACGTTGTAAACTTGATATTTATTATCCCGAAAATAAGAGGGATTTTTCGACTATCGTATGGTTCCACGGTGGGGGTATGGAAGGTGGAAGTAAATTTATTCCCAAAGAATTGACAGAACAAGGGTTTGCAGTGGTAGCGGTAAATTATCGTTTAAGTCCGAAGGCGAAGAATCCTGCTTATATTGAGGATGCAGCTGAAGCTGTAGCATGGGCTTTCAAGAACATCGAGAAGTACGGTGGACGTAAGGATCGCATTTTTGTTTCCGGCCATTCTGCGGGAGGTTATCTTTCATTGATTCTGGCGATGGATAAAAAATATATGGCAACATACGGAGTAGATGCTGATAGTGTGGCTGCTTATCTTCCGGTTAGTGGTCAGACGGTGACACATTTCACTATTCGTAAGGAACGTGGTTTGCCTAACGGTATTCCGGTGGTTGATGAATATGCTCCGGTAAATAAGGCCCGCAAGGAAACAGCCCCTCTTGTACTGATAACGGGGGACAAGCATCTGGAGATGGCGGCAAGATATGAAGAAAATGCGCTGTTGGAAGCTGTCCTGAAAAGTATAGGTAATAAGAAAGTGACGTTGTATGAGATGCAAGGATTCGATCATGGTCAGGTGCTCGGTCCGGCTTGCTATCTGATTGTAGATTATGTGAAGAGGTTTAAATAATATAGTTATAAATAATAAGAGATTGGAAGATGAAAACACGTAGTGATACTTTTCAGTTTGAGAAAGAATTGGATTGGGAGAAACCAGCTCCGGGAATCCGCCGTCAGATGATGGGATATGACGGGCAATTGATGATGGTGAAGGTGGAGTTTGAGGAAGGTGCCGTTGGGGCTGTACATCAACATTATCATAGCCAGGCTACTTATGTCGCAAGCGGCAAGTTTGAACTGACCATTGGTGACCGGAAAGAAATTCTCTCTACGGGCGACGGTTATTATGTAGAACCTGACCAGCCTCATGGATGCGTTTGTCTGGAAGCAGGTGTACTGATTGATACATTTAGTCCTATGAGGGCTGACTTCCTATTGTAGTATCTAGATCGAAAGTCAGACAGATGTGGTATGAAATTACCACATCTATGGTATTTCCCCTGAACAGAATCTGCACTATCTTTGTCATATCTTGAAACAAGAAAATTTAAAAACATATATATATGGAAAAGATTGCAAAGAAATTGACGGATCTAGTAGGTAATACTCCGTTATTGGAACTTAGTAACTATAATAAAAACAATGATTTGAAAGCCCGTCTGATTGTAAAGATTGAATCTTTTAATCCTGCGGGAAGTGTTAAGGACCGTATCGCATTGGCTATGATTGAGGATGCCGAAACGAAAGGTATCTTACAACCCGGAGCAACGATCATTGAACCTACTAGCGGCAATACCGGTGTGGGATTGGCTTTTGTTTCAGCAGCGAAAGGCTATAAACTGATTTTGACGATGCCTGATACAATGAGTATTGAGCGACGTAATCTTCTGAAAGCCTTAGGAGCAGAATTAGTGCTGACTCCTGGTACGGATGGTATGAAAGGGGCAATTGCCAAAGCGGAAGATTTAAAAGGTATAACTCCGGGAGCTGCCATCTTACAACAATTTGAGAATCCTGCTAACCCCGCCATGCATTTACGAACTACCGGTCTGGAAATATGGAGAGATACCGAGGGGAAAGTCGATATCTTTGTAGCCGGTGTAGGTACTGGCGGGACAGTTAGCGGTGTAGGTGAGGCATTGAAGATGCGTGATCCGAGTATAAAGATAGTGGCAGTGGAACCATCTGATTCTCCTGTACTGTCGGGAGGAAAACCTGGTCCTCATAAGATTCAGGGAATCGGTGCAGGATTTATTCCTAAAACGTACAAAGCTTCTGTCGTAGATGAAATTATTCAGGTGCAGAATGACGATGCCATTCGTACGAGTCGTGAACTGGCCAAACAGGAAGGTTTATTGGTAGGTATATCTTCAGGAGCAGCTGTATATGCCGCTACGGAACTGGCGAAGCGGCCGGAAAATGCGGGAAAGATGATCGTTGCGTTATTGCCTGATACTGGAGAACGTTATCTGTCTACCATTTTGTATGCTTTTGAGGAATATCCGAGCTGATCGAGAAATACAGGGGGTGAACGAATTCAAGGTTTCTCCGGACAGGGTGTTCCCCGTGGGGGAAATAGGGAGTATGGAGGACAGGCTGAAACGTATCGGCGAGAAGGTCGGCTGCAGTGTCCGCGTCAGCCCGCATGTTGCACGTCATACCTTTGCGACCCTGGTCCTGAGCAAGGGCATGCCGCTTGAAACCCTGCAGAAAGTCCTCGGGCACAAGACCATCATCTCCACGCAGGTCTACGCCGAGCTGATCAATCCAAAAATCGGTGAGGATACGGACAGGATGCGTGAGAAGATCGGCGGGATGTTCCGCCTGGTCAACTAAAAAGAAGGGATGCTTATCCGGCGAGTCCGGTGGTACAACCGTCCGCGATAGCGTATAACCTATAAAAAGATAGCCGTCCATATTTTTGGGCGGCTATCTTTGCGTTTTTTCCATCTGTCGGAAAGTAAATCACGATAATTTTCTATAGGGGTATTAAGAGGCCATGCGGCACAACGGTCTATAATGTCGCAGAAGTATTCAAATATGTTTATTCCACATCTATGGCATGTTATGGCTAGTGAACGGTACAGCACAGCTCCTTTGGCTCCGGTATGGGAGCCAATTGTCAGCCGTCGTCTTGTCAGTGATATATACCTGTTTATCCGTTCAACTTCATTGTTGTCCAAAAGATCCCTTTTTCCGTTAATTCCGCTACGTCAATCTCCAGTGTGAAAGCGTCGGAGATGGGATCATATTTGAATACTTTACCGGCACTTGTATATGCCCATAGCGTTTCGTGTGAGTCTTTTGTGAGGTAGATCATGCGCCCGGCTCCGTCAACGATGATGTCTTCCCCGAAAAGGCTGTAGTTTTTTACGGTTCTTCCGTTGAAGCAGTCTACCCCTGAACGTGTAGAAATCCAGATGAAGCCTTTCTTATCTTCGAGGATGGAGAATACGCGCTGGTTGCTTAATCCTTCCTTGGTTGTAAGGTATTGATAGGTAAAAGAGTGACTGTTTACCTGCTTATCTGATTGTGCGAGAGTGGGAAAAGCAGGTAACAGAAGGAAGATGGTCAACAGGTAAAGAGCCGGGAAACGTTTCATGGCTTTTCGTTGGCTCGCAAACCGAAGACTTTTCCCGTCATCTGTTCGATGGGCACTTGCCATACTTTGACATTGCGCACGGCAGGTTCGGAATAATTGAATTCATTATCCGTGTAATGACGCATGATAATATCCAATACCCGGCGTTTTTCATCCATATCTTCTATGAATGTCACTTTTCCACGGCACATGGCGCTTTCGGAACGCATACTGTAACTGCACGCTACTTTCTCGTGCTGATATACGAGTTTATGACCGATGCTGAAAGTGATGCATACATTATTATTATGTTCCAACATCTCCAACTTGCTGCCTTCGGGACCCGAATGAAGGTATAGGACGCCATTCTCATAACCGAAGTTCATCGGAACTACGTAGGGATTACCTTCTAAATCTGTGATACCTACAAAGCAGGCATCGCAATGGAGGATAATGGACTCGATTCGTTGTTTGTCTTCAATAATAAAAGTTTTCATAATTTATTTCTCAATTAATTCGAAGTCGAGCTGTTTCTTTTCCAGATTGGCACGTGCTACACGAACGGTAATGGCATCTCCTAAACTATATGTTCTGTTCTTGCGGCGTCCACGAAGGCAATAGTTCTTTTCGTCAAACTCATAATAATCGTCATCCAAGTCACGGACAGGGACGAGACCTTCGCATTTATTCTCGTTAAGTTCGACATACAGTCCCCACTCGGTTACTCCGGAGATGACACCATCGTAAATCTGTCCCAGACGTTCGCTCATGAATTCCACTTGTTTGTATTTGATGGAAGCACGTTCGGCGTTGGCTGCAATTTGTTCCATATTTGAGCTGTGATCACAAAGATCCTCGTATTTGGCCTCGGATACACTGCGCCCTCCATCCATATACTTCGTTACTAGACGGTGAACCATCATGTCCGGGAAACGGCGGATGGGTGAGGTGAAATGAGTATAATAATCGAATGCCAGCCCGTAGTGACCGATGTTATGTGTAGAATAACGGGCTTTTTGCATAGCACGGATAGACACGGTCTCAATCAGATTCTCTTCCTTCTTTCCATGTATATCATCCAACAAATGGTTGATGGATTTTGAAATATCTGTTTTTGTTCCGCTTGTACGTACCTTGTAGCCGAAGCGAGCGATGAATTGTGACAGATTCTCCAGTTTCTCCGGATCCGGCAGATCGTGGATACGGTAGGGCAGTACTTTAGGCTTTTTGTTTTTGGGTACACGGCCTATCTTCTCTGCTACGGTTTTGTTGGCAAGAAGCATAAATTCTTCTACCAGTTTATTGGCGTCTTTCGACTCTTTGAAATACACACTGATAGGTTTCCCTTTCTCGTCAATTTCGAATTTCACCTCGTAGCGGTCAAAATTGATTGCTCCCGCTGCGAACCGTTTTTCGCGGAGTGCTTTCGCGATGGTGTCCAGCATAAGTACTTCTTCTTTGTAGTCACCTTCTTTAGTTTCAATAATCTGCTGAGCCTCTTCGTAAGTGAAACGGCGGTCGGAATTGATGACTGTATGCGCAATGCGTGAGTCTTTGATTTCTCCTTTCTCGGTAATATCGAAAATCACGGAGAAAGCGAGTTTCTCTTCGTTCGGACGGAGTGAACAGATGAAGTTGCACAACCGTTCGGGGAGCATTGGGATGGTGCGGTCTACCAGATAAACGGAAGTGGCACGCTTTTCAGCTTCTTTGTCGATGATTCCTCCTTCTTTTACATAGTGTGTCACATCGGCGATGTGTACGCCTACTTCCCACAATCCGTTTTTGATGGAGCGGATGGAAAGCGCATCGTCGAAGTCCTTAGCATCTTTCGGGTCGATAGTGAAAGTTGTCACCTTGCGGAAGTCTTCACGCTTGGCTATCTCTTCGGGAGTGATTTCTGCCGGAATCTTATCGGCTGCTGTCTCTACTGCTTTCGGGTATACGTATGGTAAGCCGAATTCTGCGAGAATGGCGTGCATCTCAGTGGTATTGTCACCTGCTTTGCCCAATATGTCTATCACTTGTCCGATGGGATTCTTTGCCTTGTCAGGCCACTCTGTTATTTTCACGATCGCTTTATCTCCGGTTTTTCCGCCTTTCAGTTTATCTTTCGGAATAAATATGTCATTGGCAAGTGTACGGTTTTCCGTTACCAGAAATGCGTATGACTTGGCTACTTCCAATGTACCGACAAAAGTGTCGTTGGCACGTTCCAGTATTTCGATTACTTCCCCTTCTGCCTCCCTGTTCTTTCGTTTGGCATAAAATGTAATTTTTACCTTGTCATTGTTCATGGCATGGGCGGAATTGCGCTCTGCTATGAATACCGGTTCACCTCCTTCTTCGGGAATAAAGGAATTCTTTCCATTGCTTTTGCGTTGGAAGGTACCTATCATTTCTGTGCCGTGATTATTCAGACGGAACTTGCCCTTCTCAATTTCGGAGATATAATCGTCATCCAAAAGGTCATGTAATATATCGACGCATAGCATTTTCTGCGGATGGGTGGTAAGACGCAATTCCGAGAAAATGTATTTCATACTTAGAATTTCACTGGATTTGGCGTGGAAAAAGTCTATTAACAACGCTGCCAGCTCTTTTTTACTCATTCTCTTACCGGCTTTTTTCTCTTTCTTTTCTTTCTTTTTCGCCATAATATGTATTTTTATTGGTCATCATCTATTGATATGGCTACAAAGTAAATAAAAAAAACGGTAATAATACTATTATATTTATCGTATCTTTGTAACCGAAATTTTAATTGTATTTATATAGAGCCGAAAAGTAGGAATGGAGAGTATTTTAATTACGGGTGCAAGCGGTTTTATCGGGAGCTTCATTGTAGAAGAAGCGTTGAAACGAAAGTTTAGTGTGTGGGCGGGAGTTCGTCCTACCAGTAGCAGACAATATTTGAAGAATCGGAAAATACACTTTTTGGAACTGGACTTTGCACATCCTAATGAACTTCGTGCCCAACTCTCCGGTCATAAAGGGACATATAATAAGTTTGATTATATCGTTCATTGTGCCGGTGTTACGAAATGTTTCGACAAAAAATCTTTCGACTACGTGAACTATCTTCAGACAAAGTATTTTATTGATACGTTGAGGGAGTTGAATATGGTCCCGAAGCAATTTATATATATAAGTACGCTTAGTGTGTTCGGTCCTGTGCGCGAGACAGATTACACTCCGATAAAAGAGGACGATTCTCCCATGCCCAACACGGCTTATGGTTTCAGTAAGTTGAAGGCTGAATTATATATTCAAAGTATCCCCGGTTTTCCTTATGTCATTTATCGCCCTACGGGAGTGTATGGACCTCGTGAATCAGATTATTTCCTAATGGCTAAGTCCATTCAGAAGCATTTTGATTTTTCGGTTGGTTTCAAGCGGCAAGATCTGACTTTTGTCTATGTGAAAGACATTGTGCAGGCTATTTTCTTGGGTATAGAGAAAAGAGTCACCCGAAAGGCGTATTTTCTGACAGATGGGAAAGTCTATAAAAGCCGTGCGTTTTCGGACTTGATACAAAAAGAATTAGGGAATCCGTTTGTTCTTCATCTGAAATGTCCGTTAATTGTGCTAAAAGTTATATCTTTGCTCGCTGAATTTGTTGCTACGCGTTCCAAGAAGTGCAGTACATTGAATTCTGATAAATATAAGATAATGAAACAACGCAACTGGCAGTGTGATATAACCCCGACAATTAACGAATTGGGATATACCCCCGGATACGATTTGGAGAGGGGGGTACGTGAAACCATTGCCTGGTATAAAAACGAAGGATGGCTTTAGACTTATTTAAGCGTGTAGAGACCCGGAAAGGGTTGTTTGCTGTGGAGAAGATTACATTGATTTATAATCTGCTGACTTCCATATTGATTCTATTCCTGTTTCAGAGGATGGACCATCCATGGCATATGTTATTGGATAGAGCCATGATTGCTGCAATGACTTTCCTGTTGATGTATCTTTATCGGCTTGCCCCTTGTAAGTTCTCGGCGTTTGTGCGTATCGTCATTCAGATGAGCCTGCTTTCCTATTGGTATCCGGATACTTTTGAATTCAATCGCTTTTTTCCGAACCTGGACCATGTCTTTGCTACCATCGAACAGTTTATCTTCAGTGGACAACCTGCTATCTGGTTCTGCCATACGTTTCCTCATATTTTGGTCAGCGAAGCGTTTAATATGGGATATTTCTTCTATTATCCGATGATGCTGATTGTGGCGTTGTTTTATTTCATTTATAGGTTCGAATGGTTCGAAAAGATGTCCTTTGTACTGGTTACTTCTTTCTTTATATATTATTTGCTTTATATCTTTATCCCTGTGGCAGGCCCTCAGTTCTATTTTCCGGCTATCGGATTTGATAATGTGGCTAAGGGAGTTTTTCCTGCCATCAGCGACTATTTCAATTATCATCAGGAGTTGTTGCCCGGACCGGGATACCAGCACGGATTCTTTTATAGCCTGGTAGAAAGCTCCCAGCAAGTGGGTGAACGCCCCACAGCCGCTTTTCCAAGTTCTCATGTCGGTATTTCTACTATCCTGATGATTATGGCTTGGCGTGGCAGTAAGAAGCTGTTTGCCTGTTTACTTCCTTTCTATTTGTTGCTCTGTGGGGCTACCGTATATATTCAAGCACATTACGTCATCGACGCTGTGGTAGGATTTTTCTCCGCATTCTTATTGTATGTAGTGGCAACCTGGATGTTTAAAAAGTGGTTTGCACAGCCGATGTTTAAATAGTAGCAAGTATCTCATCAAATATCCGAAAGAGCTCCTCCTTAGTTTCCGCCCGTAGCATGGCAATGCGTGTGTTGCGGAAATTGGGAATTCCTTTGAATAGGGGGCTGGCGGCCAGATGACGGCGTACGTGCAGGATACCTCTGCGTTCGTCCAGCAGATTGACACTGTCGACCACCTCCTGGCGTAGTACATCCATGCACCAGTCGAAACTGAGTGGTGGCAGTTCTTCACCGGTTTCCAGATAGTGTTTCACTTCCTTGAATATCCACGGACGTCCGAAGCTGGCACGCCCGATCATTACTGCATCTACTCCATAGCGGTCAAAGCACTCTTTGCAGCGTTGAGGCGTAGTCACGTCACCATTGCCGATAATAGGAATATGCATCCGTGGATTCTTCTTCACTTCACCCATCAGTGTCCAGTCGGCTTCTCCGGTATACATTTGTGCACGGGTACGGCCATGAATAGTCAATGCGGCAATGCCGCAATCTTGTAACTGTTCCGCTAAATCTACGATAATCTTATTATTGGCGTCCCATCCCAAACGGGTTTTCACAGTTACGGGAATCTTTACTGCATCTACTACGGCACGGGTAATCTCCAGCATTTTCGGAATATTCTGCAACATTCCTGCTCCTGCCCCTTTTCCGGCCACTCTTTTCACTGGACATCCGAAATTGATATCCAGAATGTCGGGCTGCGCTTCTTCCACAATTTTGGCTGCTTCTACCATTGTCTCCGTATCTTTTCCGTAGATCTGAATAGCGACAGGGCGTTCTTCGTCACTGATACTGAGTTTTTGTGCGGCCTTGCTGACTGCACGTATCAGTGCGTCGCTTGATACAAACTCGGTGTATACCATGTCTGCTCCGAACTTCTTGCACATCAGGCGGAAAGCCGGATCAGTCACGTCTTCCATAGGAGCGAGCAGGATAGGGTATTTACCCAAATCTATGTGAGCTATCTTCATATATAAGTATTACTGCTTATTATTCGTTTTCTTATTGGTTGCTTTATATTTCTGTTTCGGATGATTGGGTACTCCGGGATATAAATATTCGATAGTCCTATTCTTTAGCATTCGTGGAATTATTTTATTGGCAATATAGTCAAAGGTTCTGTTTGTTCTTTTAGCGATTTCATCTAATGTGATGTAGTCTTCTGCAATGGATATTATTATGGATTGAAGTTCTTCGAATTTGAGTCTTTTTGAGCTTCCAACCTTTTCCTCCGAGCTTCCAACCTTCCTCTCCGGATCGTTGACATGATATTTTGTTCCCTTTCTGTTTCCTTCTGAAATAAGGAATCCTTGATTACAAAGCTTTTTCAGCATTTTTGTAATATCAGAACGGTGTTGCGGAATAACATATTGCAGTTGAGTATTATTAATCCCCCCCTCATCACTGTAACAAGTTACTAAGGCTGTCAACTCATCTTGCGTCAAGTTCTCAACCTTTCCATCAAACAACTCCTTTAGTTTAATTACAGCATCATCCGGCAATAAACTAATCATAGGCAGGGTTAGTTCCACCTTATCCGGTCGGCTGAATTCTTCAACATACGGTTTCTGCCAGTTTGCTTCCCTCCAACCTTTAATGATCTTATTCACTCCGCTTCCCGCTTTTTCGGAAAACCCGATTAGCATAAACATCTTCTGCAAGGCTTTATTACGGCAGACGCTATCTCCTCCTAGATAATATTGAGCTTTGCTGACCAGCATTGTTCCGGGATTTTTAAATCGGTACTTATCTACCCATTGTTCGACAACAATATTGCCCTCCTCCGAGAAATCACAGTGGATAAGCGTATTGATAAAAGCTTCGCGCACAGCAATGTGCGTAGGTGTCTCATCAATACGTATTCCGTTTCTGATAAGGAAGGGCTTAGGCAGGGGAGCAGTTAGTTTGGGATGAACCTTGCGATAAAACTGAAAGAGATTGGCTTCCCAAGTTCCGTCCGGACAGATTCTATCCGTCCATCGAATATCGGAGTTTTCGTTAAGATGCTCTCTATAGTCGGGGAAATAATTGGGCGCACATTCGGGATCGGTAATACTTTCTGTCTTTCCAAACATCAGTATGCCTGCCAATGTGAAACCTTCTACTTTCGTACTCCTGTCCTTGCGATATGCTTCAAGTTTAGTCAGAAATTCAATATCATTTAAATTAAGCCATGGATGAGATGGTTTCAAATTGGCAAAAAGCTGTCTGTATTGAATCAATGTTTCCTTATCAATGTCTTCCATCGAGTAATTGGGCAGAATCCTAGAGTCACGGGGATGACTTTCGTCCGAATCGGCAATCATGCGTCTGACTTCTGCATCCGTACACTTATAATCTCCTTCATGGTTGCGTTTAAATGTATGCCCACCGAAAGGGTTTCTTGTCCTGTAGATAGGGCGCTGCCCACGGTTTGCACGGGGAACATAGATGAGAAGCAGATTTCTTTCTTTATAGCGACCTTCGTATAAGTCATTGTCGGAAAGCAGATTCTCATTTACGCAATCCGGATTATTAATTTGATTCCAGAAGTCTTTTTTGTATTGGCTGATTTGTTCTTTAGTCAGTCCTTCTATAATGAATTGCTGTTTATGCTCTTTCACACCAAGCACAATGACTCCCCCATCCGTATTGGCAAAAGAAGAATAAGTATCCCATAAGCTATTAGGAAGACCATCTTTGGCAACCTTGAATTCCAAATCTACAGCCTCCTCTTTTTGTATCAACGAGTCTATATAGTCGGTAAAATCCCACTCTTCCAGATTGTTGAGTACGATAGGTTTCTTATTTTCCATTTCTTCTTTCTGCTTTATTCTCTGCAAAAATACGGATAAATTCGTACCTTTGCATACTTCTATCATATTTAATGATTATCAGACAGTAAAATGAATATAAAAGATTTTGAAATAATGGCTCCTGTGGGTTCGCGCGAATCTCTTGCTGCGGCTATTCAGGCAGGTGCCGATTCTATCTATTTCGGTATAGAAAACCTGAATATGCGCGCCCGTTCGGCTAATACATTCACGATTGATGATTTGCGGGAAATAGCTCGTACGTGTGATGAGCACGGGATGAAGAGTTACCTGACGGTCAATACGATTATCTATGATAAAGATATCCCTTTGATGCATACTATTGTCGATGCAGCCAAGGAAGCGGGAATTTCTGCGGTGATTGCAGCTGATGTGGCAGTGATGAATTATGCCCGTCAGATAGGGCAGGAGGTGCATCTTTCCACCCAGTTAAATATCTCCAATGCGGAGGCATTGAAATTCTACGCGCAATTTGCAGATGTGGTAGTATTGGCCCGTGAGTTGAATCTGGAACAGGTGGCCGAGATTTATCGTCAGATACAGGAAGAACATATCTGTGGTCCGAGCGGCGAACAACTTCGTATCGAGATGTTCTGCCATGGTGCGCTTTGTATGGCAGTATCGGGTAAATGCTATCTCTCTTTACATGAGATGAATCATTCGGCCAATCGCGGTGCTTGTATGCAGGTATGTCGCCGTTCTTACACGGTTCGTGATAAGGAAACGGATGTGGAGCTGGATATTGATAACGAATATATCATGTCTCCGAAAGACTTGAAGACCATCCATTTTATGAATAAAATGTTGGACGCCGGTGTACGTGTATTCAAGATTGAAGGCCGAGCCCGTGGACCTGAATATGTACGTACGGTGGTTGAATGTTACAAAGAAGCTATCAAGGCTTATTTGGATGGAACATTCACCGATGAAAAGATTGCGGCTTGGGATGAACGCCTGAAAACCGTATTCAACCGTGGCTTCTGGGATGGATATTACTTGGGACAGCGTTTGGGCGAATGGACCAGGAATTATGGTTCGGCAGCTACGGAACGTAAGATTTATGTAGGCAAAGGTATCAAATACTTCTCCAATATCGGAGTTTCCGAATTCCTGGTAGAAGCTGCTGAAGTAAGTGTAGGCGATAAGCTTCTCATTACAGGGCCGACTACCGGTGCACTATTTATGACTTTGGAAGAAGCCCGTGTTGACTTGGAATCTGTGCAAACAGTGAAGAAGGGACAGCATTTCTCCATGAAATCGGATAAGATACGTCCCAGTGACAAGCTGTATAAACTGGTATCGACCGAAGAATTGAAGAAGTTCAAAGGGCTCGATATTGAGCAAAAAAGAGGCTAACTGTTATTTCTCAACTTTTAATTCTCAATTTAAATGAACTATATCTATGAATTGGAAATGAAGGTTCGCGATTACGAATGTGACCTTCAAGGTATTGTCAATAATGCCAATTATCAGCACTATCTGGAACATACCCGTCACGAGTTTCTGACTTCGGTGGGTGTCAGTTTTGCTGCACTTCATGAGCAGGGAGTCGATCCGGTAGTGGCACGCATTAGTATGGCATTCAAGACTCCATTGAAAAGCGGAGATGAGTTTGTCTCGAAACTATATATGAAAAAGGAAGGTATCAAATATGTGTTTTATCAGGATATCTTCCGTAAGAATGATAATAAAGTAGTAGTGAAATCCACTGTTGAGACGGTATGTGTGGTAAACGGACGTTTAA
>ERZ894240.1309-NODE-1309-length-15949-cov-9.118032_pt1 | contig 15949 bp, 19 predicted proteins | sample MGYA00380298_ERZ894240 | MGnify/ENA primary metagenome ERZ894240 (study PRJEB32331, sample SAMN06328419) | human gut metagenome | biome: human gut microbiome; feature: stool | host: Homo sapiens | collected 2014-06-27 ...
ATGGTGACATATCGGGCTGTACGTCTTAGGAGTTGTAAGGTCATGTAAACCGGCGTTATGAGAGTTGCTCGCTCCATGTCGGAGGGTAGACCGCTAAAGTGTCGTGGTGACACGTCACTCAGATAAATGACAGGCACTTTTTATAAGTAAAATTATAGAAGGTACAGAACTCGGCTTATAGGCTGACTGCTTTTTCTTTTTTTTAAATTCTAAGCCATGAAGAAGAAATTCACCGATATATGGAAATTCCTCACGTATGACATCTGGCGTATTACGGAAGATGAAGTGACCCGAACCAAGTTCTCACTTTACAATATTATAAAGACCATCTATCTTTGTATCAACCGGTTCACCAAAGACCGGATGGCCAACAAAGCCTCCGCGCTGACTTACAGCACCCTGCTTGCCATTGTTCCGATACTTGCCATCCTGTTTGCAGTGGCACGCGGTTTTGGATTTAACAATTTGATGGAGCACCAATTCCGCAACGGATTCGGAGGAAACACAGAAACAACAGAAGCTATCCTCTCATTTGTCGATTCATACCTTTCGCAGACCAAAGGGGGAGTATTCATCGGAATCGGTCTGGTGATGTTGCTATGGACGGTCATCAATCTGGTCAGCAATATCGAAATCACGTTCAACCGTATCTGGGAAGTAAAGAAAGCCCGGTCTATGTACCGTAAAATAACGGACTACTTCTCCATGTTCCTGTTAATGCCGATCTTGATTGTGGTCTCCGGCGGTCTTTCCATTTTTATGAGCACCATGCTCAAGCAGATGGATGATTTTGTGTTGCTGGCCCCTATCATGAAGTTCATGATACGTCTTATACCCTTTGTACTGACTTGGCTGATGTTCACCGGACTTTATATCTTCATGCCGAATACGAAAGTGAAATTCAAGCACGCGCTTATCGCAGGTGTTTTGGCAGGAACCGCCTACCAAGCTTTCCAGTATCTATATATCAGCAGTCAGTTGGGAGTATCAAAATACAATGCCATCTATGGTAGTTTTGCCGCTTTACCTTTATTCCTGCTTTGGTTGCAAATATCCTGGACTATCTGTCTGTTCGGTGCGGAGCTGGCCTATGCAGGTCAGAATATCCAGAGTTTCAGTTTCGACCAGGATACCCGCAATATCAGCAGGCGCTACCGGGACTTTATATCCATCCTCATCATGTCCCTCATCGCCAAACGGTTTGAGAAAAACGAGCCGCCTTATACAGCCGCGCAAATTTCGGAAGAACATCAAATACCGATCAGACTCACTAATCAAGTACTTTATCAATTACAGGAAATAGACTTGATTCATGAGGTAGTCACAGATGCAAAAAGTGAGGAAATCGGTTATCAGCCGTCTATGGACATCAATCAACTAAACGTAGCCATCCTGCTCGACCGCTTGGATACATACGGCTCGGAGAATTTCAAGATAGACAAAGATGAAGAATTCAGCGACGAATGGAAAGTGCTGACCGAATCCAAAGAAGAATACTATAAGAAGGCAAGCAAAGTGTTACTCAAGGATTTGTAGCCTATTTATAGCTGTTGTAGGAAATCACTTTTTCTTTCGGTTTTCTCATCTTCTTTCTTTTCTCCTTCACCGGATAGCCTATCGTGATATCCAGCAATACACGTTTGGACGAAGGGATGCCTGTCAGCCGCTTCATTTCCTTCTCGTCAAACCAGCCTATCATACACGAGCCCAGTCCTTCACTTTCAGCAGCAAGGGTGATATGAGCGGCGGCAATCCCAATATCAATCAAAGGAAAATGTTTATCTTTCACTTTTCCCCCGAGCATCGAAGTAATATTGGCCGACTCTTCCACAACTAAAATATGCACAGGCGCATCTTTGGCAAACTTATTCATTCCCAGTCCTGCTGCAGCCTTGCCAATCTTCACAGCCAGTTCACGGTCGGTTATCACCACAAACTTCCAGGGTTGGGCATTGCAAGCGGAAGGAGCCAGACGACCTGCCTCCAAAATCCGCTCTAACTTTTCCGTCTCCACCGGACGTTCTTTATCATACGCCCGGTCACTCTGACGGGAAAGTACTAATTGCAGAAAATCACTGTATTCCATCTTATTTATATTGAATCATCCGGCTGATATACTTACCGATAATGTCAAACTCTATATTCACCACACTACCAATGGCAAACGTATGGAAATTTGTATGCTCGTAAGTATAAGGAATAATGGCCACCTGGAACGTATCATCCGTGGGATTGCATACTGTCAGACTGACACCGTTTACCGTCACCGAACCTTTATCCACAGTAATATATCCACGTTTCGCCATTTCCTTATCAAACGCATAACGGAATGTAAAATACCAGCTTCCTTCCGCATCCTTTATGTCAACACAAGTGGCGGTCTGATCCACATGTCCCTGCACAATATGACCGTCCAACCGGCCGTTCATCACCATGCTGCGCTCCACATTCACTTTGTCTCCCACTTTCAGCAGACCGAGATTGGACCGTTCCAGCGTTTCTTTCATAGCAGTCACCGTATAGGTGTCATCCGTCATACTTACGACTGTCAGACATACACCATTGTGAGAAATACTCTGATCAACCTTCAACTCATTCACAAACGAACACTTCAATGTAAAGTGTATATTCTCCTGGGCTTTCACCAGCGCCACCAAAGTAGCATATTCTTCTACAATTCCGGAAAACATAATTCTACTTATTATTTCATGATTTACTATTCTACGTTTAAAAGCACTCCTTTAATGCAAGGGTCAAAGATACGAATAAGCAAGGAGGATAGAAAATAAGAGCATAAAAAATTCACATTACACACAGACCTGTGACAAGAGAGATGGTAAAAAAGGCAGCAGATGAATGTCTCAAATACTGCCTTATAATCCGAAAGGGTGGAAATTTACATACGTTTATATGTCATTTTACGGTAAAAGTCTCCATCTTCGTCAGTTTCTTTTTGTCCAACTACCAATTGACTGGAATTAACAACAAGTAATTTGACAGAAGTAAATTCTGTACCTCCTCCATCCACAGGAATCAGATTATTGCCATCTAAAGTAAATTTCTCAATATCGTTTTGATGCCACTGGTTGTTGTAATAATAATTGAGATGCAAGTGCGAGGAACACAACATGGGAAATTGCACACTTCCTAATAAACAGATTGGCAAAGTAGACAAACTGTCCGGTTCTTATACTGTCCAAAATGTAGATTGGTAGACATTAAATAAGGACATAAAAAAATGGGGCTTTTCACAAAGCTCCATTTTTCAGTTTTCAATAGGTATTAGTTTTTTTTTAAGGTAAAAAGATTGTTTTCAGGATAACGGTGCAAATATAGGGGCTTTTACCGATACTATCCAAATTATAAAACATGTCATATAACATCTTTTTGAAAAATCTTTGGATTTATTATCATTTGACGCAAAAACTCCTGTAACTAGCCCGTTACAGGAGTCAAATATAAGATATTTTTTAAGGAGACCTAATTTCTGTTTAAAAATTCGCCCAAAATTACTTCTCCGGATAATTTTCGTCCGTTTTTCCACGATGTTTTAACACTTTGGCATCAATGAAAAATACGATTTCCTCAGCAATGTTGGTGATATGGTCTCCTGCACGTTCCAATTTGCGGAACACGCTGACCAAGTCCACCCCCGTATGTACCGCTTCCGGATGTTCGGTAATATAGTCCGCAATGATACCTGTTGCCCCGGCATTGATCTCATCCAGCAAATTATCTTTGGCAAAGACACCTGCCGCCAGTTCAATACTCTCCTCATTCAAGGCACGTTTCGCCAGTTCCAGCATGGACAACACCTCGGCCTGCATCTCCGCCAACCGAAGACGGTTCAACAGTTCTGCATCCAACACCGGTTCTTTACTACGAATCACAAAGCGGGCAATCCCTTCCGCAAAGTCTCCCAAGCGTTCCAGATTCGTATTGATTTTCAGCATAGCCAGCACAAAACGCAGGTCGATCGCCACCGGATTATATAACGCGATAATATCTTCCACATCACTGTCTATCTTCAGCTCAAAGGCATTCACCCTACGTTCGCGAACCATCACCTGCTGAGCCAACTCTTTGTCAAGAGTCAATACAGCCTCTCCGGCACGGTCGAGCTGGTTGTACACCAACGTCCACATCTCATCAATTTCCTTCTTCAATAGAACAAGTTCCGATTCTATAAACTTTACCATAGTCTACTTATATATAAATGATTAATATTCTGTTTCTAACACAGGCAAGGGGGGCCGTTCTATCCGAAGCGACCTGTAATATAATTCTGCGTAGCCTCTTTCTCCGGATTTGTGAATATCTTCTTGGTCTGATCGAATTCTACCATCTCGCCCATATAAAAGAAAGCCGTTTTGTCGCTGACACGGGCCGCCTGCTGCATATTGTGCGTCACAATCACAATAGTATAGTCTTTTTTCAGCTCGTGAATCAGCTCCTCCACTTTTGCCGTAGAAATGGGGTCGAGCGCAGACGCAGGTTCGTCCATCAGCAACACCGAAGGAGACACCGCCATAGCACGGGCAATGCAAAGACGTTGCTGCTGTCCGCCGGACAAGGCATAAGCCGATTCCTTCAACTTATCTTTCACCTCATCCCAAAGTGCCGCCCCTTTCAGTGTTTCCTCCACACGCTGGCGGATGAAAGCGTTATCTTTCACTCCATTCACACGAAGTCCGTAAGCCACATTCTCGAATATGCTTTTCGGAAAAGGATTAGGACGCTGAAACACCATTCCCACATTCTTGCGCAGTTCGTCCACCGCCACGCTTTTAGAATAGATATTCTGCCCGTCAATACGAATCTCCCCTTCCAGACGGGTGGCGGGAATCAGATCGTTCATCCGATTGAAAAGCCGGAGGAAGGTAGACTTACCACAACCGGAAGGCCCGATAAAGGCAACAACCGACTTCTCTTCAATCTGCATACTGATACCTTTCAACGCATGGAAATCACCATACCAGAAATTCACGTCGCGCGCATCTATTTTCACTGTATCCATATATACTAACTCAATTCGTTTTTACCCTTTTCTCAAAATACTTTCTCAACGCATTCGCCAGCAAATTCACCAGCAGAATAATCATAATCAGTACCAATGCCGTACCATATGCCAATGGCAGCTGCGCCTCCATATCCGTTCCACTTGTAGAAATCACATACAGATGATAAGGCAACGCCATACACTGATCCAGAATGCTTGCCGGAAGATGCGGAAGGAAATAGGCGGCACAGGTGAACAGAATCGGCGCCGTCTCTCCCGACACTCGTCCCAAAGCAAGAATCAGCCCGGTGATGATATTCGGCATGCCCATCGGAAGAATAACGTGCCAGATCGTCTGCAACTTCGTCGCTCCCAGTGCCCGGCTTCCCTCACGCATACTGTCGGAAATCGCCTTCAAAGCCTCTTCCGTCGTCCGGATAACCAAAGGTACACAAAGTAAGCCTAATGTCAAAGAACCGGCCAAAATACTATCACCGAACCCCATATAATTGACAAAAAGCGCCATACCGAACAAACCGAACACAATAGAGGGAATACCACTCAGATTGTTCGTCATCACCCGGATAAAGCGTACCAATTTGCCTTTCGGCGCATACTCGTTCATATAGATTCCACTCATCACCCCCACCGGAAAAGCAAATAGCGCACTACCCACCATCAGATAAAAAGTACCGACAATAGCCGGCCAGATGCCTCCTCCCGTCATTCCATCCGTAGGAGACGAAGTGATAAACTCCCAGCTGATGGCACCGATTCCTTTATAGATGATAAATCCCAGAATCACAAACAATATCAGCACAATGCAAAGACTCAACAATCGGAATAGGCCGAAAGCGATCTTCTGCGAACGGTGCTTGGCTTTATTATTACCCCTTACTTCCATATTATTTACTTCGTTTTAGTCCTTTAGAAGAAATGTATTCCACACTAAAGTTGATGATCAGTGTAATGAAGAACAACACGACACCTAACAGGAATAATGCCTGATAATGCGGACCTCCCGCCGGTGCTTCCCCCAATTCCGCCGCAATGGTGGCAGGAATCGTACGCAACGGTTCCAGAATAGTGGTCGGAATCACGGCCGCGTTTCCCGTCACCATCAATACCGCCATCGTTTCTCCGATAGCCCGCCCGATACCCAACACCACGCCGGACGTAATGCCCGAGATGGAATAAGGAATCACTACCTTATATATAGTCTGCCACTGTGAAGCCCCCAGCGCCAGACTCGCTTCACGCATGGCGCGCGGACAATTCCTCATCGCATCTTCCGTCACTGTTATAATAGTAGGCAGCGCCATTATAGCCAACACGATACTCCCTGCCAGACCGCTTTCCCCTACCGGAAGATCAAACAATTTCTGAATCAACGGGACAATGACGATCAAACCGAAAAAGCCATAGACAACGGAAGGAATGCCACTCAACAATTCAATGACCGGCTTCAGCCAGTTCCGTACTTTCGGATGGGCTACTTCGGACATATAGATAGAAACCGAAAGTCCGAAAGGCAGCGCGAAAAGAATGGCAAACAGGCTCACCCACAACGTACCGCCAATCAAAGGCAGGAAGCCGAACTGTGCGGCCGGAGTCGCTGTCGGAAACCATTCGGCTCCCGCAAAGACATCTTTCACGGAAATGGTGTTGTCCTCTATAAAATGCACCGCATCCGGATGAACGATAAACTGCTGCGGAACAAAAGCCACGATACCCGGTGTTTTCTCCACCAGTTCCGTTATCTTATCTCCCGCATACTCATAGGCAGCTCCGAGTTCCTCCTCCGTATAATATTGTGTAATATCCTCCAGACGAAAAACCCGGATAGGGAGATCTTCCCCACCGAGTTCCTTCCAATTGGTTATCTCCCCGTCAAAAACATTCTTTATCTGAGCCGGACTCAGAACGCTTACCTTATTACTTTTATTCAGCGCCAGCACATAACCTTCCTCGATCACTTTGCTTCTGAATAGCCCGAAAGCCTCCGTAAACAGGAAGAGTACAATCAGCAGAATCGTAATACTTGTTACGAAACCGCTGCAAGTCAGAATCCCTTCTATAATCTTTTCTAAAAATTTCTTCATACCTGTCGATTTCTGATGCAAAGAAAGCGCCTCCTTATTAAGGAGGTGTGACTAACGTTTGAAGGAAATGTTTCAATCTTGTTACATTTGTGTTACAAACACCTTTTGCCCGCCGGATGCAATAGAAATGTAACATCCGATTGCTTTATTTGCATCCGTATTCATTTGCATCCGTACAAAAAAGAAGATTTATGAAAGTAAGAAGAAATTTATTAATAGCCCTGTCCTTACTGTCAATCAGTGCCAGCGCGCAACGCATCAAAGGCAGTGATACGGTACTTCCTGTCGCCCAGCAGACAGCAGAACGGTTTATGAACCAATACCCAGACACCCGTGTCACCGTGACCGGCGGAGGAACCGGCGTAGGAATTTCCGCGCTACTGGACAACACGACGGACATCGCAATGGCTTCCCGCCCTATCAAGTTCAGCGAAAAGATGAAAATCAAGAGTGCGGGAGAAGATGTAGCCGAAATAGTTGTGGCGTATGACGCCCTTGCCGTAGTAGCACATCCTTCCAACCCGGTAAAGCAACTCACCCGCCAACAACTGGAAGACATCTTTCGGGGGAAAATCACCAATTGGAAGCAAGTAGGCGGTGACGACCGCAAAATTGTGGTTTACTCCCGCGAGACCTCTTCCGGCACTTATGAATTTTTCAAAGAGAGCGTACTCAAAAACAAAAACTACATGGCGAGCAGCCTTTCCATGCCCGCAACGGGCGCCATTATCCAGTCAGTCAGCCAGACCAAAGGAGCCATCGGATATGTCGGACTTGCCTACGTGTCCCCACGTGTCAAAACCCTTTCCGTATCCTACGACGGAAAACATTATGCAGCCCCCACGGTAGAGAATGCCACCAACAAGACTTATCCCATCGTCCGCCCGCTTTACTACTATTACAATGTAAAGAAGAAAACGGAAATCGATCCTTTGATTCAGTACATTCTTTCTCCCGACGGACAGGACATTATAAAAAAGAGCGGTTATATTCCGGTTAAATAAAAAAAATGTCCTACTTTTGTAGCCTGAATCATGTATTAGCATAAAACGTTATGACAGATATTAAAAACGAAGAAGTAGCAAGTGAAAAAAAGAGCTTGAACTTTATAGAACAGGCAGTAGAAAAAGACTTGAAAGAAGGTAAAAACGGTGGAAAAGTACAGACACGTTTCCCGCCCGAGCCGAACGGATACCTTCACATCGGCCATGCCAAAGCCATTTGCCTCGATTTCGGCATTGCAGAAAAACATGGCGGTGTATGCAACCTTCGTTTCGACGACACAAACCCCACCAAAGAGGATGTGGAATATGTAGAAGCTATCAAAGAAGACATCCAATGGTTAGGCTACCGTTGGGGAAATGAATATTATGCTTCCGACTACTTCCAACAATTATGGGACTTCGCCATCCGTCTGATTCAGGAAGGTAAAGCATATATCGACGAACAGAGTTCCGAACAGATCGCACAGCAAAAAGGCACTCCTACCCAACCGGGTGTGGAAAGCCCTTACCGCAACCGTCCGATTGAAGAAAGTCTCGAACTTTTCAAGAAAATGAATAGTGGAGAGATTGAAGAGGGCGCTATGGTGCTTCGCGCCAAAATCGATATGGCCAACCCGAATATGCACTTCCGCGACCCGATTATTTATCGTGTGGTGAAACATCCGCATCACCGTACCGGCACTACATGGAAAGCCTACCCTATGTATGACTTCGCGCACGGTCAGAGCGACTTCTTCGAAGGGGTGACCCATTCACTGTGTACGCTTGAGTTTGTGGTACACCGCCCGCTCTACGACCTCTTCATCGACTGGCTGAAAGAAGGGAAAGACCTGAATGACAACCGTCCCCGTCAGACCGAGTTCAACAAACTGAACCTGAGCTATACGCTGATGAGCAAACGTAACCTGCTCACTCTTGTAAAAGAGGGGCTGGTGAACGGATGGGACGATCCCCGTATGCCGACCATCTGCGGTTTCCGCCGTCGCGGTTACTCGCCGGAATCCATCCATAAGTTTATCGACAAAATTGGTTATACCACATACGACGCACTGAATGACATCGCACTGCTCGAAAGTTCTGTCCGCGAAGACCTGAACAGCCGCGCTACCCGCGTGTCCGCAGTAATCAATCCGGTGAAACTCGTCATCACGAACTATCCGGAAGGACAAGTAGAAGAATTGGAAGCCATCAATAACCCGGAAGATCCGGGAGCGGGAAGCCACTTGATTGAGTTCAGCCGCGAGTTGTGGATGGAACGTGAAGACTTCATGGAAGATGCTCCCAAGAAATATTTCCGCATGACACCCGGACAGGAAGTACGTCTCAAGAATGCTTATATCGTGAAATGTACCGGCTGCAAGAAAGATGAAAACGGCGTGATCACGGAAGTATACTGCGAATATGACCCGAACACCCGCAGCGGTATGCCGGACGCGAACCGCAAAGTGAAAGGTACGCTTCACTGGGTGAGCTGCAACCACTGCATACAAGCAGAGGTGCGTTTGTACGACCGTCTGTGGAAAGTAGAAAATCCACGTGACGAACTGGCTGCCATCCGCGAAGCGAAGAATTGCGAGGCACTGGAAGCCATGAAAGAAATTATTAACCCGGACTCATTGAAAGTTCTCCCTAACTGCTACATAGAAAAGTTCGCAGCTACACTGCCCACCCTCTCCTACTTACAGTTCCAACGGATTGGATATTTCAATATTGACAAGGACTCAACACCGGAAAATCTGATCTTCAACCGCACTGTGGGATTAAAAGACACGTGGGGCAAGATCAATAAATAAAATATAAAATAATGAGTAGAAAAAACATTCCGTCTGAAAAAGAAGAACTGGAAAAACTAATCACAAACTACGAGGCTGCAAAAGCCGAAAACAGACAACTCTATCTGGATGGAGACCAATTGGCTGATATCTCCGATTGGTATGCCTCCAGAAGTAAATTTGAGGAAGCGCAAGAAGCCGTCACTTACGGACTTCAATTACATCCGGGAAACACCGACCTGCTAGTGGAACAGGCATACCTTTATCTGGACACCCGGAACCTGCAGAAAGCAAAACAGGTGTTGGATTCCATCACCGAAGCGTATGATCCCGAAGTGAAAATGCTGAAGGCCGAATTGTTACTGAATGAAGGGCAACTCGAAGAAACCCGGTCACTATTAGCTACCATTGAAGATGCGGACGAACTCGGCAGAATCTGTGAGGTTGTCTATCTCTATCTGGAGATGGGATATCCCGATATGGCAAAAGAATGGATGGAAAAAGGGGAGAAAACATACTCTGAGACAAAAGAGTTTATGGCTCTCCAAGCCGATTACGCATTAGCCACCCAACAATTGGACTCAGCAATCAAGATATACAATCAATTACTTGATATAGAGCCTTATAATACCCCTTATTGGACAGGACTGGCAAAGTGCTACTTCTTCCAATCAAAATGGAGCAAGGCTATCGAAGCCTGTGATTTCGCATTGGCAGCCGATGAATCTGACGGAGAAGCATATACCACCAAGGCACATTCCTTTTTCCAACTGAACAACTTCGACAATTCCATCGAAAATTATAAGAAAGCGATGGAATACGAGGCCGTCTCCCCCGATATGGGCTATATGTTCATCGGGCTGTGTTACAGCGCCAAAGAAGATTGGGAAAAAGCGAATGAGTATTATGACAAAGTAATCGATTTTTTAGAAAAAAACAATGGTAATGAGTCTGCTTTATCAATAGACATTTATACCAATAAAGCGAATGCCTTAGCCGAATTGGGAAGATACAAAGAAGCACATCAGACTTGTAAGAAAATAAGCAAAATCCATCCGAAAGACGCGACAATCCTCCTGACCGAAGGCAAAATCTACTTGCTGGAAAGAAAACTTGAAAAAGCCAGAATCTGCTTCATCAAGTTATCGGATATAGATTCCAGCATAGATATGTATTACATGATAGCCTGTGCCTATATGGAGAACAACTATGAGATCGAAAGTCAATATTACTTAGAGAAAGTATATGCTCTTGATCCGAAATTTGAAGACGTTGCGGAGAAATTGAGCGTTTGCAGTCTGGCTTACGGTGACATAGAAAGTTTTTTCAAATATAACAACGACTGCGCGCATCCGGTCACAGAGGAAGCCCTTGCGGGTTTGATAAATTATGCGTGTCAGAACGAAGAACAACGGAAAATATTCAAGAAGATACTGGCACGTATGAAAAAGGAGAAAAAGGAGAGTAAGAAAAACAAAGGAAAATAATCATCAATTTAATAAACCCTAGCCCTAAAAATCATGGAATCAGTAGCTTTTATCCAGTGGTGTCTGGATCATTTGAATTATTGGACTATCACTTTATTAATGACTATCGAAAGTTCCTTTATCCCTTTCCCTTCGGAAGTGGTCATCCCGCCGGCAGCATATAAAGCCGCAGTCAACGACGAGCTTAATATCTATCTGGTGATTTTGTTCGCTACCATCGGAGCCAATATCGGAGCATTGATTAACTATTTTCTGGCAAAGTGGTTGGGACGCCCTATCGTCTATAAGTTTGCCAACAGCCGTTTCGGGCATATATGCCTTATTGATGAAGCCAAAGTGCGCAACGCTGAAACTTATTTCGACAAACATGGTGCGCTTTCCACATTTATCGGCCGACTGATTCCGGCTGTCCGCCAATTGATCTCCATACCTGCCGGACTGGCACGGATGAAGTTGACCACTTTCTTGCTATACACCACTTTAGGAGCAGGATTGTGGAATGCCATTCTAGCCATTATCGGCTACCACTTGTCCAAAGTGCCGGGAATCGAGAGTGAGGAACAGTTGATTGCCAAAGTAACAGAATACAGCCACGAAATAGGCTATGGCTTCATTGCCCTCGGTGTGTTTATCGTTGCCTTCCTGGTTTATAAAGGAATGAAGAAGAAATAAACTTCAAAACATAAAACGCAGATAAACGCGGATTTTCGCAAATAGAAATAATCTTTTGCGTTAATCCGCGTTTATCTGCGTTTAATCCTAAGCAATCATCCCCCTGATTTACAGTGCAGCCAATGCCTTATCGTAATCAGGTTCCTGCGTAATCTCCGGCACAAGTTCCGTATAGGCCACTTTGCCATCCTTTCCTATCACTACCACCGCACGAGCCAACAGCCCTGCCAACGGGCCGTCCGCCATGCGCACTCCATAGCTTTCGTCGAAATCGGAGAAACGGAAATCAGACAATGGAATCACGTTCTCAATACCTTCCGTTGTACAGAAACGGCTATGCGCAAAAGGAAGGTCTTTGGAGATAGCCAATACCACCGTATCTTTCAGTCCGGCAGCCATCTTGTTAAATTTGCGTACCGAAGTAGCACAAACACTGGTATCCAGACTTGGGAAAATATTCAGAATCACATTCTTGCCATTCAGATCTTTCAATGAGAAAGAAGACAAATCTGTTTTTACCAATTCAAAGTCGGGAGCGACTTTACCTACTTGTATAAATTCACCGATCAGTTTTACCGGTTGTCCTTTGAAATTTGTTGTTGCCATAATGCATATCTATTTAAAAATTACTTTATATAGAAACAACAATTACCCAAAATATGTTCACGGAAAACCTTTTCCAAATTGAATTTGTTATCTCACAACGAAATTATTCTAGTAACAATTTAAAATAGAAAATGTATGGAAACAGTATTCAATGAGATTCAACATTCAGTAAAGAACTGGTGGACTTCCCTTCTTCTGGGAATCGTGTATATTATCGTAGCCCTTTGGCTCATGTTCTCCCCCGTAAGCAGTTACATAGCTTTAAGTATTATCTTCAGCGTATCTATGCTGTTCAGTGGAATTTTGGAAATCATTTTCGCCATCAGCAACAAGAAAGGTGTTCCCAGTTGGGGATGGTACGTTGTAGGAGGAATCATCGACCTTATTCTAGGCATTTACCTGATCGCTTACCCGATGCTCAGCATGGAAGTCATTCCGTTTATCATCGCCTTCTGGCTCATGTTCCGTGGTTTCTCTTCTACCGGCTATTCCATCGACCTGAAACGTTACGGAACCCGCGACTGGGGATGGTATATGGCATTCGGCATTCTGGCTATCCTCTGCTCATTGCTGATATTGTGGCAACCAGCCATAGGAGCCCTTTATGCAGTCTACATGATCTCTTTCACATTCCTCATCATCGGACTTTTCCGTGTCATGCTTTCATTTGAACTAAAGAATTTACATAAAAGAAAATAAAAATCTTTCGGCACTTACTTTGGTATTTTGTTTATCTTTGTAGGCAATTTACATGAATCAACTAATTAAACAGAAAGAAAATTATGGCAATGCATACATGGTTTGAGTGCAAGATCCGTTATGAGAAAGTAATGGAAAACGGAATGCAGAAGAAAGTTACGGAACCTTATCTGGTTGACGCACTCAGCTTTACAGAAGCAGAGGCACGAATCATCGAGGAAATGACTCCGTTTATCTCCGGAGAATTTACCGTTTCGGACATTAAACGTGCCAACTATAGTGAACTTTTCCCCAGTGACGAAGAAAGTGCCGATCGCTGGTTCAAATGCAAACTTATTTTCATCACGCTGGATGAAAAAAGCGGCGCGGAGAAAAAGACATCCACTCAAGTGCTGGTACAGGCTGCCGACCTGCGCGACGCGGTGAAGAAGCTGGACGAGGGAATGAAAGGTACAATGGCCGATTATCAGATTGCATCGGTAGCGGAAACTGCCATTATGGATGTATATCCGTACAGCGCAGAAGTATCAATGTCAGATACTATTAGCGAAAACGCCAACTCTCCCGTTGTTCGTAATTTCATTCAGTCACTCCCGGAAGGCTGCAAGACAACCATTACCGTAGGAGGAAAGCAGGTCGTAGTTGACAAGACCGGAAAAGATACAGTAGTAACCCCACAAGACAAAGAAAGCGATGACATACGAGGAGATGATTAAACTTGCATCCAAAGCCAAATCACGTAAGAAACCAACGAACGATGAGCATAAGATGCAATGCGCTTGCGTGAAGTGGTTTAGATTGGAATACCCCAAGCTGAAAGATATGCTGTTTGCTGTCCCGAACGCTGCCAGAAGAAGTGCAAGAAACGGAGAATACATGAAGGATGAAGGGATGCTTCCCGGTGTTGCCGATCTAATTCTTTTAAAAAGCAATCGCTTCTATGGAGCTTTGTGTGTGGAAATGAAAAAGCCGGGTAAATACCAAAGACCGGTGCAAAAAGAATGGCAGAAAGAGTGTGAAGCTGCCGGGAACAAATACGTAGTCTGCCGGTCTTTGGATGAATTTATGAAAGTTATAACAGATTACTTAAATGACATATAATCATGGAACAGGAAATTAAGGAAATAAGCGATTATCTGAATATTACTTGCTCTAATAACCCGCAAGAAATTCAGGAGCGCATATCGACAATAATGGTATATATGATGCGTACAGGAGAAATGCTTGCAGATGCAAAGAAAATGCTTCGCAGAAAAAAGTCAGATGAAATACAGAATACCATTATTCAGATCGCCAAAGAAAACTGTCTTTCTGCAAAAATACAGAATGCCCTGCTTGAAAGTATCGCGGAAGATGAAGCGTTCTTGGTTGACCGGTTGGATAGGCTTAACGCCTCGTGTGTACACCAACTTGATGCTCTTCGTACGCTTTTAAGTTTTGAGAAGGAATCGTTAAGACTTAATAAGGCAGGATACTGATAAACAATGTTTAAACTGTTGATATTCAGAAATATACTTATTGTAATTTCATAATAAAAAGTTAACTTTACAATATATAAATAACTGATTGTCAAATAATAGGCATAATGAAAAAGGATACAAAAAGAAAATCATTTGTCTTCTATATTGAATGGCAGGAAGTGCTGATGGAATATCCTGCGGAGGTCAGACTTGAAGTGTACGATGCAATTATTGAGTATGCTGCATCGGGGACACTGTCGGAGCTGAAACCGTTGGCTAAAATGGCATTTTCTTTTATAAAGAAGCAAATAGATTCTAATAATGATAAGTATAATTGCCTTGTTGAAAAAAGGAGTGAAGCAGGAAGGAAAGGAATGGCAAACCGGTATGGGACTCCTGTAACAAATCTAACACATGATAACAAAGGTAACACAAGTTGTCAAGATGTAACAAATCTAACAAGCGGTAACAACGCTAACTATAATGAGCCTGATAATGAGCCTGATAATAATTCTCTCTCTAGTGCGCAAGCGCGAGAAGAATTTCCTCCACCGGATATTTTCGATAAACCTTTGAAGGAATGTTACAATGAACTTGCATTGAATGTATCGTGGATAGAACCATTTGTTATGAATATCCGTTCTGCCGGACATATGGAATTTACCGTTGAAACATTCCACGAATGTTTGAAGCGTTTTTTTGTAAAATTGCAAAACGAGGGAGAGATCCAAAAATCCCCTAAAGATGCCATGTCACATTTTTCGAGATGGCTTGATATTGACCTTAAAAAGCAAGAAGATGACAAACGAAGAGCAAAAGCTTTCAGCCCAACTGCAACAAATCCAACTGGAAAAGTCGTTCGCTGCGAAGCTGAAACAGGAACAGATATACAATCTGGTGGAACGGCACAGAAAGACTATTCGTCAAGATTTTGAATATGATTTGACGAATCCGAATGAATTCTATGCCCATCGGAATTTGATAAAATCTCTTGGGAATAATTATATGGGGCGTGAATTCAGAGAGTTTGAAGTGGACAAGAACAACTCGAAAGTGTTGTCTTTCCTGCTTTACTATTTCAATGGTTGTCGGTATGCAGAGCAGGTTTTCCCGGATGAAGATTATAAAATTCATAAAAACCTGTTACT
>ERZ894240.1313-NODE-1313-length-15908-cov-22.544881_pt1 | contig 15908 bp, 13 predicted proteins | sample MGYA00380298_ERZ894240 | MGnify/ENA primary metagenome ERZ894240 (study PRJEB32331, sample SAMN06328419) | human gut metagenome | biome: human gut microbiome; feature: stool | host: Homo sapiens | collected 2014-06-27 ...
TTTCAAGATACGCGCCTGTAGCTCAGTGGATAGAGCAGTGGTTTCCGGTACCATGAAAAACCGACTTAGAGCCTTATAAAACAAGCACTTCTTAAAAACTTCACCCTTATTTCACCCTTATTAAATCGAAAAGAGGTAGTTAAAAAATGGCAAGAGTAAGAAAAGTAGAGCTTACATCAGAAGAAATTAAAGCACAAATTACATCTATAGAAGAACAAATTACTAAGCTTACAGAAGATATCAAAGGCTTGAGAGTGCAGAAAAAGAATCTTTCTAAAGATTTTGTTGCAGCAGAGAAGAAAGAAGCAGCCGTAAAAGAAGAACAGTCTATGAAAGATCTTGCCAAATTACTTCGAGAAAAAGGACTTTCTGTAGAAGACGTTCGGAATATGCTTGATAAAGAATCAAAGTAAAAAAAATGGGTAGCCAAGTATAATGCTTGACTACCCATAAATTATAGTACATTGTCTTTTGTATATCTGACTTCCAGAGATTCAATATCTGGAAGTAATTTCTCATGATAAATATCATTTCCACCAGCCTTTTCATAAAGCTTTCCCATCTCTAGGAATGTCTTTAATCCATCCGGTGTGATGTACCCTTGTGCCATAAAGTCTCTATGCATTCTCCAGAGAGAACTTCTAAATGATGCTACAGTACACTCATCTTGATTAGTTATAAAGTTCTGCATCAAAGTTGTAAGATCAGTAAGCTGTGTGCTCAGAGTATTTTGATTTATTCTCAGATCATCTCTGATATTAATGGACTGGTCATGATAATTATGTTGAGACTGCTCAAAATCAGCAATTTTCTGTTCCATATCAGACAACTTCTTCTCTAAAGCTTTCTTCTGTAGAGATGCTTTTGTTTCGAGACCAAGAACATCAAGAAGTTTCTCCCATCCAGCTTTTAAAGCTATAACAAGCATTGCACAAAGAAGTAAAGATATGATCACATTGATCTCACCAAACTCATGGATTTTCTGTATCTGTTCAATACCCATGACGTACCTCCTTATGCCTTAATGATATATTTGGCTGATACATAGCCAACATATTCTTTTTTAGTGATTGATACTTTGTACCATCTGTCACCTTTAGTATCTTTTGTAACTCCGAGGACATTAATAAGATTGTCTTTATTTAACATCGGATACTCTGGAAGTAACGGATGTTCAGTACCGGGTTTTTTGCGAACATTCAATTTACTTGCAGTTACTTTTCCTACAAATGGATATTTTTTTGTAGTTGTTGCAGCAGGAGTATTAGGATTTTTAATGTTAGATTTTTCTACATACCCTATATATTTTGCAGCGATACGAACCTGATATCTTGTACCAGATTCACCGATGATATCCACAAGATTACCTGCATTAAGTTTAGGATATGTACTTAACTTAGAAGCTCCTGTAGCGCCTGAGAATACATCTGTTCCATTAGCTGTACAAGAACCTACCCATGCAGTATAAGATGGCTGTACAGGTGCAGGAGATGATGTAGAAGAGGTGTTAGAAGTTAAGATGGATGTGACAATAGAATAGTCTGGACGACAAAACTTTGTCCCAGGGAGATTTGAATTATAATAACTCTTAGCATAAACTCCACCACCATTTGGAACAATAGAAGAGCCTCCTGAAGTGTTACCTTCAATAGTATAAAATTTATCTCCTTCGACTTTTGTTACTAATCCAGTATGAGCGAATGTACCATTACGATAGAAGATTACAATGTCTCCTCGCTGTGGATTTGCATACTTTGTGAAGAGATTTCCAAGAGTAGGACAGTATACATAAGGCCAATGTTTAAGGAGTTTTTTAGCTACATCAAGACCGAATGTTTTCATCATGCACCAACTCACAAACGCTGCACACCAAGCCTGTGCCTGATACTGAGGATATACGTCTCTCCAGTATTTAGTGTAGTTATTGTAACCTGCATTTGCAGTTTTATCATCAAGCTGAGAATTAGATTTCTTCTCTAAATATCCAACCTCATTTTTAGCGCAAGCAATAAGAGCATCAATAGCTTTATCTTTATTCATAGTATCACTTCCTTGTGTAGTTGTTGGTTTGAGAGAGTTTGTAGAAGTAGTAGAAGATTTAGAATAGTCTTTATAGAATACACTTCGATCGGTTTTTGTTGGAATACCAGGAATGGTTGCCTTACTAGAATATTGCCATCCAATAACACCAGTAGAAGCAGGAACTCTTAATCTTTCCTGTAATTCACCGGTATCATTATTAGGATATCGAGCAACCCAACAATCATACTTTTTAGCACCTTCTGGTAACTGGTTCTGATACCAAGAATAGCCGCAATAAATACCAAATTTATATCCAGCTTTGACAATAATAGCTCTAAACGCTTCGATCATTTTCATCATTAAATTGTCAGATAAATTCTCCTGACATTTATCCTCTATATCAAGAAACACTGGATAATCCAGTTTTCTTTTATTCAATGTTTTAATAACTACATTTGCTTCATTTTTAATCTGAGCAATAGTAGTAGCATAGCTGTATTTATAGACTCCAACAGGAATTTTATTCTCAATACAGCCTTTATAATTAGGTTCGAATGTGCTATCAATAATATTTCCTTTTTCTGTGATTCTTAGGATAGCGAAGCCCATTCCATAACTAGCAACAGTTTTCCAGTCAATGCTTCCATTCCATCTGGAAACATCAATTCCTTTAATTTCTGCCATAATATCAAGCCTCCTTTTAGTCAATAAAAAAGAGAGGCTTTTAATCCTCTCTTTCAAGTTCTTTCAACATATTAAGTTCTGATTCAGAAATAATCTCAAGCGCCCATTCATCTGGCACATAGTTTTTCATTCGCTTACTCATATTATTTTTTCTATAATATTTATTCCAGAAATACAGATTCCCAAGAGCACGAGCTTTATGCATAACACATATATAAGTAGCTTTTGAGTCAGGAGTACCATTCACTTGATAATCATAACCAGAACAATTAGAACATCCTGCAGCTATAGGACAATAGAAACATTCATCTGTACTCTGTGTCCTTCTATCTATTTTTGCCATACAATTAATTCTGCATTTATAACATTCTGTGCATCCTATACCATTATCTACATCACCAATAGAGTACGGTTCTTGCTCTCCATTAAGAGAAGATTCCATATATCTGATACATGGAAATATGCGACCTTGAGGATCGCAAGCAATCATTGAATTACCAACGCCTCCACACCAACTTTGTAAATCATCAGGATCTTTAGGCTGAAAGAAGTCTTCATTATAAAGGGAACAGAAGAAATCACGTTCAAAATCAAAATTCTGTTCCAAGAAATAATCAGATATACGTTTCATTTGATCATAAAGAACAGTTGCATGTACAGGTGTCCAACCCTTTTCATATACACAATTGGCATTGATTTCATCATATCCAAGATCGACCATATGCTTAATAGCATCGTATAGAAAGCTGATATTGCCCGGAGCAATTGTGATCTTGCTTCCCATATGATTTCCACGTTTCATCCAATCTGACGCAGCATCGACAGCTATGTCATAACTTGGACCACCATCTGGAAAAACTCGACAGGAATCATGTAATTCTTTATTCCCATCAATAGTAACTGAGAAAGATAATCTATTGGCCCACTTACGAAGAAATGCTTGTACTTTTTCGTCTCTGTATAAAACACCATTTGAACAAATAGAGAACATAGTTTTCATGGCCCAAGGATGATCCAACTCTATGAGTTTATCCATAATATAAGTACAGATTTGATCTATAAGCTCTATCTCAAGAAAGGGTTCTCCTCCAATGAAATCTACAACCAATCCAGGAGATTTCTCTGGATTGATATAAGATTTAAAACCTTTTTCACCTGATACAACTAAATCAAAGAATTTCTTAGCTGTTTCAAACGACATTCGATTTTTTCCTTTGTGTCCTTGGTAACAATATAGACACGCAAGGTTGCAATCATCAGTTACTTGAAAAGTGATACTCTGTGTTAATATTCTTTGTCCGTCATCGGTTTTTACCTTCTTAGATGGATAAAGTCTAGCTATCTGGTCCGAATATTGTTCTGTCCTTTTCATGCTATTCCCTCTAATTCTGGAATCTCACAATTACATTTAATAGTAATAGTCATTTCGTCAGAATTATTTGGAATAATCCAACTATACTGATGACCTTCGAGGTATTCTGGGATGTATTCCTTTGCCATCTCATTTGCAAGAGCAGCATACTTTCTCTGTAATTCTGCACCACGTTTATTGTAAGACATAAGAGTATCTCCATTGATGAGTTCTAAATCGCTTGGATGTGATTCAATAACTCTCTGTACAATGTCTTTTACGAAGTTTAATTCAAAATTAACTCTTTCAAGCTCTGTAGCTTTTTCTTTATCAACCTTTACGATTATTTTTCTCATATCCTTATATTCCTTTCATTCTTAATTATTTATCAGAAGCTGTTTCCGTTTTTTCTTTAGTTTCTTCTTTAGTTTTTTCTGTTGTTGTTTCAGTGGTCTCAGTAGGAGCTATGGTTTTATCTGTAGCTAATGAGATATTAATAACACTTCTTTCATTGGAGATTTCTTCTGAAATACTTTCAATTTTCATTCCAGTATAATCTTTCTGGGTATTCCCATAAATAATTTTAAAACCTGTTCTATTTTCATCAGTAATCATATCCTTAATAGTGTTTAAAGATTTATCAGAATTGAAGATAGAAATAGTAGCCACGATATTTCTATTCATATCATTTCCCAACCCATCTTTATATCCTTCATATGAATATGTATCGTTAGCACGAGTAATAATTAGTTCTTGTCCATCTTTTAAAATAAGTTTCATAACAATTCCTCCTGTAATTTAAACATGGACCAAAGCATTACACTTTGATCCATGATCCGTTTTGTTTTACAAATATTTTTCCTGATTTACGGGTGATTCGACAGAAACCATTTCCGGTATGGCCTGTTTCATTTGTTCCATCAGGTGATTTAAATGATTGATTTCCTGCTATAGTTTGCGCATTGGTAAGGTAGTAAGAAGAATTTACATAATTACCACTTGGATAATTAGCAGCAGTAGCTGAAGTGTAAACATATCCTGAACCTCCGCCATTATAGCCTTGGTAGTTAGTGCTATCACTATAATCAGAACATGCACCACCGCCATACCATCCACCTCCGCCACCGCCGGAACCATAATTATAATTAGTTCCAGAAGTTGTTGCAGAACCACCTTGACCAAACGAACCATTTGTACCTGCAGCAGTTTGTGTAGCTCCATATCCAGAAGCAAAAGAACCACCAGTAGTTCCGCCGCCATATTTTGTTGTAAGCGAATTTTCTGATGATGAACCTCCACCGCCACCAGCGACAATAACTCTAGCATAAAGATCATTTTTTTCTATACGAACATCGGTTGCACCGCCGCCGCCTTGTCCATAACTACTATAATTATAAGTTCTTGAACAACCTTTTCCTCCTCCGTTAAATCCACCAGGTGTTTCACCTGTTGAAGTTGTAGCTTCTGGTTGTCCACCAACATAAATATATAAATCCGTAGAATTTTTAGTTAGAGTTATGGTTCCGACAGAATATCCTCCAGCACCACCATAATAACTACTATATGAACCTCCTTGAGCACCCCAGCATTCTATTGTATATTTTCCTCTTGGAAGTGATATAGCTTGAGCTGTTCCTGTATAAGCAAAATCCATTACGGCATTAGCGCCAGCATCATAAATTTTATTGTTCATCTTCATAAATACTGGAGCTGCTTTTTTAATTTCATTGTTCATTTTACAATGTAGAGTTTTCTTTTTGATATAACAGGTAATCCTACAATAGCCATTATCAGAATGACCAGTTTCTGTAGTGCCAGAAGGAGATTTAAAAGATTCATTGCCAGATAAATTAGAAGCATCAGAAAGATAGTAAGATGAATTTAGAAGACAGCCTTGAGGATAATTAGAAGCAGAAGAGGAAGTATAAACGTAACCTGAACCACCTCCGCCACCGCCATCATCATCTCCAGAACCATCAGGGTAAGTACCTTGTCCACCGTACCATCCTCCGCCACCGGCTCCACCATAACCTGAAGCGTAATAACATCCAAAACCACCGAAACCAAAACCAGCAGCACAATTAGAAGAAGAGTTTGTGGTGCCTTGTGAATTAATAGCACTTAAAGATGAATATGAAGCAGTTTGAGATCCACCATATCCATATGAACCACATCCAAAATTTCCCCTAGTACCAGATACACCACCTGCATACCCACCATTATAATTAGGACTACCATCAGAACCACCGCCGCCTGCAACGATAACACGGGCGTATAAAGAAGCACTCCCAATACGAATATCAGTAGCGCCACCACCACCTTTATAATTGTATCTATATCCACCACCATTGAAACCTCCGGGATAGATTGAATTTGATGCTGATGTAACAGAATTTCCAGATCCGCCGACATATATGTATATAGTAGTTTTTTGAGTCAATGTTAAAGTCCCTGTAGAATAGCCACCTTTTCCACCATAACTAGAATTAGAACGATAACCTCCCTGTGCTCCCCAGCATTCAAGAACATATTTTCCAGGCTCAAGGGTTACAGATTGAGCTTTACCTGTATAAGCAAAATTCAATACACTCTTTTCTGAGTTCCCACCGTACACAGAAGATACAGAACAAACAGCAGTACAATTATTATCACATGAAGCTTCACAAGAAAAGCCGCATGAATTATCACAAGAACCACCACATCCACCTGTACAGGTTCCTTTGCACCCGCCAGTGCAGTCATTGGCGCAAGTGGTAGTGCAAGTAGTATTACAAGTGCCAGAACAACCACCAGAACAGGTATAATCACAACCATAACAACCAGTATAACAACCGGAATCACAATTTCCTGAGCAATTACTTGAGCAAGATCCACCACAACTGGTGCAGTCGTTGGCACAAGAAGCAGTGCAAGTATGTTCGCAATCATAAGCACAAGTAGCAGTACATGCAGCATTGCAATCATTAGAGCACCTTTGAGCACAGGCGCTTGTACAGTCTCCATCACAGTTGTTCCCACAGCCAGTGCATCCGGTTACACAAGCATTTGTACAAGCTCCGGTACAGTCATTAGCACATTTGGCAGTACAGTCAGAACAAGTACTTCCTGAACCTCCCTTACAAGTTCCATCACAATATCCAGAACATCCAGCAGTACAGTTAGTAGAGCAAGAACCACCACAAGAACCACCACATCCACCAGATGATGAATGAGTGCAGTTGGTAGCACAAGAAGTTCCACATCCACCAGAGCAAGCCATAAGCCTCACCTTCCTTTCAGTCTTTTATTCATAAGTAATCCAAATATCTCCATTCTTTCCGTCACTAGCTGCAGGTTCCGTTGTTGAAAGATGAATACCTATTTCAGCTAATGACCAGCTTACGTTTCCAGATCCATTTACAGATTTACTTGTATTTCCTACAGTAACAGTTCTTGTTGTTCCCCAATTAGCAGTAGTAATATTAGCTGTACCATCAAAATTCGTACCATTAATAGTTCGTGCGGTTTTTAGTTTTTTAGCAGAGCCGCCACTACCTGTTCCGTGAAATATAATCGGCATAGTTAAGCCCTCCTTTTATAAATCTATGTGTTCCCAACCAGAGTTCGTTTTTACGTATAATCCATATTGTGTTGGGTTCAAATTTGTAATTCTGCAGAATCCATTGCCTGTGTGACCAGTTTCTGCTGATCCTGTAGGAGAAGTAAAAGAAGTGTCTCCTGCGATAGTCTGAGCATTTGTGAGATAATGAGTAGAATTTAGTAGACATCCGTTAGGGTAATTTTTAGCTGTAGAAGAGGTATAAACATATCCTGAGCCTCCTCCACCCCAACGTCCATCAGAGTCAGAATCACTGTCATAGGCTCCGCCGCCACCATACCAGCCGCCTCCTCCGCCACCACAAGAGTAGCCGGAAGCATTTCCGCCTTGACCAAAAGTAGCCTGAGTGCTCGTGCTCCATGTTTTGCCACCTGCAGTTTGTGAGGCACTACCACCACATCTATTTTGACCTATAGTATAAGAACCAGTGGTATCATTGTAATATCCATCTCCACCATATTCTCCACCGCCACAACCACAAGGATTAGCATTGGCACTTGTTACACCAGCTCCGCCGCCACCTCCGGCTACGATAACTCTTGAATATAGAGAATTTTGACCTATACGAACATCTGTAGCTCCTCCACCACCTCTACCAGAAGAAATACCAGTTCCTCCACCATTGAATCCTGCAGCAGTAGAAGAGGAAGATCCAGCCCCACCAACAGATATATAAACAGTAGTTGCTTCAGTAAGAGTAATAGTACCCTTGGAATAACCACCGTATCCGCCTATGTAACTACTGTAAGTTCCTCCTTGGCCACCCCAGCATTCTATTGTATACGTACCTGGTTTTAGAGTTTTAGATTGTACTGAACCTGTATAATTAAAATCCATTATGTTGTTCTTAGCATGAGTAAGATATATTACATCTGATAATTTAGTGATTTTTACATGTCCATTACCAGAATGACCAGTTTCTGTAGAACCAGAAGGAGCAGGGAACGATTGATCTCCGGCAATAGTTTGAGCATTAGAAAGATAATAAGAAGAGTTAAGTAAACAACCATTTGGATAATTTGAAGCAGTGACAGAAGTGTAGACATAACCTGATCCACCACTAGAACCGCCCGTATATCCGGCTCCGCCACCTCCATACCAGCCGCCTCCACCGCCAGAACCGCCTTCTGAAGAACCGGAACCATTGCCACCTATACCAAAAGTGCCAGCTGTGGGCATTATATTGTAAGCTGAAGTATAAGCTATTCCTCCTGCTGTTTGAGTACTATTGTAAGATGAATTATAGTTTGATAAGCCTAATATTCCACCGCCAGCGGCACCTTTAATTGTCCATCCTGTTCCAGAACCGCCGCCTGCAACAATTACTCTTGCATATAATGAATCAGTTCCGATCCTTATATCCGATCCACCGCCACCAGAACCTCCGGAACCACAAGTATAATTTGACCCACCGCCGTTAAATCCACCATTAACAGTAGAATAGCTACCGGTATTTGATTTAGTTTGTCCTTTTCCACCAGAATATATATATACTTTTTGTGTTTTACTTAATGTAATGGTGCCAACACTATATCCACCAAGACCACCAACTGCATTTATATTAGAATTACCATTAGATGATCCATTCCCACCTTGAGCGCCCCAGCATTCAAGTTTATATGTACCAGGAGCCAATGTAACAGTTTGAACCGAACCAGTATAATCAAAATTCATAACAGAACCATTATAATTAGCAGATCCAACGCCGTACATTTTGTTATTATTTAATTTGAAATAAAAAGCAGTAGCCTTTTTCATTGAATTGTTTATTCTGGTATATAGCGCCGTATTCTTGCATTCAATAACAGTAATTCGACAATAGCCGTTCCCAGAGTGCCCTGTCTCAGATGAACCTGTGGGAGATGTAAAAGAAGTGTTACCTGCTATGGTTTTAGCAGCAGATAAGTAATAAGAAGAGTTTAATAAACAACCTGACGGGTAATTAGAGGCTGTAGCAGAAGTATAAACGTAACCAGATCCTCCAGGAGAGCCAGATGTGTCACTTCCACTTCTACCGGTAGCTGGAGTTGTTTGACCACCGGCTGGATAAGCACCATACCATCCACCGCCACCACCTCCACCATCATAGGAAGTATGACCGCCGATTCCAAAATATCCACTTGGAGCAGTTTGACTACCAGGTGTTCCAGAACCTGAAGTTCCGCCAGTTTCACCGCCACCATATCCGCCAGTTTCGTTGTCTTCACCGCCACCTCCGCCACCTCCAGCTACGATAACACGAGCATACAATGAATCGGTACCAATACGGATATCGGATGATCCACCGCCACCACCAGCACCTTCGCTTGTGCTGGAAGCCCAAGATGAACCACCATTAGGAAATCCACCATCTGCTTTACCGTTGCCACTTATGCTACCAACTCCACCAGTATAAATATATATAAGTGTTTTTTGGTTTAGTGTAATAGTTCCAGCGGAGTATCCACCTTTTCCGCCCATACCAACCTCTATTCCTGAATTAGAAGAACTGTATCCTCCTTGAGCACCCCAACACTCCAACTTATATGTACCTTTAGGAAGTGTTACAGTTTGGACAGTACCAGTATAATCAAAGTTTAAAATATCACCAGTTTTAATATTACTCATCGCCATACACCACCCACATATCACCAGGTTTACCATCAGTTATTTTAGGTTCTTCAGTAGAGAATGTCACATTCCTTAACTGAGATTTCATAATATCTGACTGATAAGCAGTTACAGCTCCATTAACGACCGGTTTATTCTGTAATCCATTGTAATCAGTTGTGCCCGGATCACCTTTATCTCCATAAACACCTATAACTGTTGGAGTAGTGTACAAATGATTATTGTTTGTCAAAACAAATTCATGATAACACCACAAATATTTGTTTGTAGATGTCATAACCTGAGCAGAAGTCGCCCACCCAGTAGTTTCCTTAGTAACACTTTGAGATTGAGAACTAGCAAGATAATGAGGGATAACACTTGATATGCCGACTCCCTGATCACCTTTAGGTAATGTAAAATTCAATATAGCATCTGTATCAGTGCCAGAATTAGTTACTGCAGCTGAAGAACCAGTTTCGGCAGTACCAATTTTAATAGTTGCATTCTTACCAACTCCGGCAAGACATTGTTCACCTTTATAAATTGCCATGTTATCGCCTCCTTTTATAAATCATTTCTTATAACAATAGTAATGGGAATATCTACAGTTGGTTTCTCGGTTGCTTTTATAGTAATTTGATTTGTAGTCTGTCCTCCGTCAGCTAACATTGCATTTTGATAAGCTTCAATAGCAGCAGATGAAGCATTAGAAGCATAATCTATTTCTACAATATTTGAAGAAGTTACTCCAGATACGGATAATACATAACTATATGGAGCAGAAGATCCAGTCCATTTACTTGCTGTGAGAGTAGTATTAACAAGTGTACTTTTCTTCGCATATGTTTTTTCTGATTTAGTACTTGAAAACGCACTGTTGGCTGTTACAGATGAGTCGTTAATAACATTTGCAGAATCATATTCATCAATAACATTGTAATAGGTATTTGCATTTAAAGTTCCAGCTTTCTTTTTTGCAAGATAGTTAGCTTTTGTAATTTCAACAGGAACATTAAGTCCCATCTGAGATAAGGTAATATCAGCAGTACCATCAAAAGATGCGTTACCAATTTTTCTAGGTGTGGATAATTTAATTGCTGATGTAGCAGCACCGCCAGCAGAAGAGGATCCTGCATAGTTATGAGTATGAGATGATGGTGCGAATGTAGATGGCTTACCTGTAACATTACCCCAAGCAACAGAATTTGCACTGCCAGCACTATTCGCATAAGATGCAGTACCGCTATCAGTACCAGAAACGATACTACTATATGCTTGTTTATGAAGTGCGGTACCAGCAGCTGCAATAGTAGCATAACACTCGGTAGATGTTTTTGCATCTGTTGCAGAGGTTCCACTTACTTCTGAAGAATTGACCAGCACCCAAGTTCTGCTAATACCACCACGCGCACCACTTGCAAGTGTACGGAAACAAGTTCCAGCATACGATCCTCCTGTTTTAAAGAAGGCATCTGCGTAAGTCTTTCCAAAAACATTGTAAATTCCGACTTGTACGCTATCCGCACTTAAGCCACAACGAACCAGCCATTTTACTTCAACTGTCGATGCTAAGCTGCTGTTATTCGTACGTAATACAATTCGTACAATACCGAAGCCACCACCACTATAATCCTGTGAGATAAAGAATGTGGTTGATTTATCTGAATAGCTTGCAGCAATAGTATCCAGTTTTGCGAATCGATGGAATGGATAATTGTTTTTGTCGCCTACACTCGCAGACGAACTATAAAATCCGATATTTGCAGAGGAGTTACCACTACCATCATAGTTAAAACTTAGCGTGATGTCAGTTCCACCAGATACGGTTCTAGCAGTTGCTAGTTTATTTGCGGAGTTTGCAGCACCACCAGAACTAGAACTTCCTGCATAATTGTGCGTATGAGAGGTAGGAGATTTCCCGTTAAGAGCAGAAGTAATAGCATTTTGAGTCATGGTACCATCTGTAGCCGACCCAGTTTCAGTATAAAGCTTAGTTATTCCTAAGTAACTTGATGTACCTACAGAATATGTCGTATTTGTAGGGATTACCCATGCACCATCTGCACGAAGAAACTTTAATTGTTCTCCTATATTAGGTGCAGGAACAAGACCAGCACTTCCGGCAGAAGAAGAAGTAGCACCCTTCATGTTTCCATAAGTATGATCGGTAAATAATGCATCTGCAGGCACTGACTTACCAAGTGTATATGAACAAGCTACTGGCTTACCACCTGAGAAATATACTGGCTGAGTTGATGATCCAGCATTAGAAGTAAGAGCAGCGGCAGATGATGCGCTACCTGCAGAAGTAGCATATTTTACACTTTTTGTGGCGTCGGCAGTATTGTCAACGTTGCCTAATCCGACTTCGCTTTTAGTATGCGTATGTGAAGACGGAGCTTTCCCGTCAACTAACTCTTTTAATATTTTACCCTGTGCAGCAGATAGAGACTCAGTTGTAGAGCTGCTTATTAGATTATCCTGAATACCTCGCCAAGTGTCACTTGAAGGAGGCGTATAGCCAAGAGCGCCTGTTACATCGCCTTTTGTAAGTTCAGCTTTTGCATAAGATAGTTCAGACCATTTATGTGTTCCATCTCCCACTTTATGTTTACCGAATTTATCACTTGTAATTGCTATTTCTCCACTTAAAAGAACAGGATTATTTTTATTCCAATTAGCTTCCGTATCATATTTATGTTTGATTCGTATATTGAGATTTTGTTCTCCCATTGTGCACCTCCCTTTTTTAATTTTTATTTAAATAGATATAATCTATAATTTTCATATTTAGTAAAGCAGCCCCATAAAAGAGGCCACTTTCATTTAAACAGATGTCCCACAATTTAAAATAAGAGTATTGGCTCCATTAGTTAAATAATCAGTATTTAAACTTTTAACACTAAGAGCAACATTTCCTCCACCGTTAAATGCTACAGCATCAGCAACGGCACCTCCAGTAAGAGAGAAATTTCTTGATGCTGCAAGTTTTGTTGCAGAAGCAGCATTACCTGTACAAGCAGCCGCAGAAGTAGCAGTCGTTGCGTTACCCTGAAGAGCACCTGCAAAAGTAGTAGCAACAAGTTTCCCAGCAGTTGTATCAAGATATACACCTGTATCAAATACCTGTTCTCCAATACCAGTTGTTGCACTTGTAGTACCAGTTACATAAGCCTTTGCAGTAGTATTAAGAGTATTCTTTACTTTCTGGTCAGTTGTTTTGTAACCTTTTCCTTCAACAAAAGCGGCAACAGCTTTTGAAGTTGGAAGCTTAGTAGAAGTAGAAGCGGCTGCGATAGAAGAATCTACCTGTTTTGTAGCAGCTTCACCTACTGTAATTTCTCCAGATTTAGCACTTGTTGTAAGATTCTGTGTTGTAGTGGAATACTTAACAGTAGTAACGATTTCATCACCAGATGGTACAACAATCCATTTTGGATCCTTTGACATAGCGACTACTAAGTCACCGACCTTAGCTGTCACAGCAGCTCCTGTATAAGAATTATCAGCAACTACAGAAACCTGAGTAATTACTTTATATGTATCGCCTATTACAACAGAAGATGTAGGAAGAGCAGTAGCAGTACCATTAGTTCCAAGTGTTCCTTTAAACACCATTGCATCAGAAGCAGCAATAGAACTTGAAATTTTGGCATCTACATACTGTTTTGTTGTTGGCTGTAAAGCATCAGTTGGATCGGCTGCAAGCGTTACTGTACCTGTGAATGTACCACCGGCTTTTGGCATAGCCGCGTCTGCTTTTGCACCCTGAGCGGATGTAGCATAGGCACCTGAAGCTGTGTAAGCAGCAGAACCTAGCCCTTTAACAGCAATATTGTCAGTAGCATTGCCGTTAACAGTTAATTTAATTGTGCCGTTATTAGTTCCAGAAGTAATAGATACAGACTGAACTGATTTATCTGCTTTAGCACCTTGTGCAGCTGTTGCAAATGTCTCGGCACCTTTAAATGCGGCAGAACCAAGAGCACCAGAGGCATGCGGAACTAACTGTCCGGAAGTATTTGTTACTACAGGAACATTGGCTGTCGTTCCAAGAGCGGCTCCATTTACAGGAACTTGTCCCTGTGAAGCTCCAGCTCCTTTATATGCAGCAGATCCCAATCCTTTTACTGCTATATCTGTTGCTGCTCCAGTTCCTGTTGTTACAGAGATTGTACCGTTCGCAGTGCCAGAAACTACTTTACGGACTGCGTTTGTAGCAAGAGCACCCTGTGCGGCAGTTGCATAAGCAGAAGTATTTGTATATGCAGCACTTCCTAATCCTTTTACCGCAATATTATCTGTAGTTGTTCCATCTACAGTCAGTTTTAATGTACCGTTGTTAGTACCGGAAGCAAGAGTTACGTTCTGTACTGAACCATCACCAATCAGTGCAGAGATTTCTTCTGGTGTCATAGTTGCATATGGCAATTCAGCAAATGTTTTAACTCCATCACCAATTTTAATTTTGTAAGCACCAGATTCTGTAATTTCAATCGCTTGTTCACCCTTTAAAAGAACAAGCGTAGATTTCGCCCAATTAGCGGTTGTATCCGATTTAAGGGCAATACGAGTATTCAATGTCTGTGTAGCCATTTACATCATCCTTTCGAGCTACCGCATTGCATGATGAATTCCTTTTCAGGATCAAATGCCAATGCATAATATTTGATATTATTATCATCCCATCTATAGATTGCATTTGTGGTTGTGTCCACATAAATTGCGTTTGTTTTACCAATTGTTGGAAACAATGTATAAGATGCATAAGGGATGACTTCTTGCTGATCAGCTATATATTTTTTAATATAATCAACAAGCTCAGTAAGACCTTGTAAATTAAGAAATTGTTCTTTCATTATCTGCACATCCCTTCGCTTTAATTAAAGCAAGGGGAGTAACCCCTTACTTTACGCACTAAATAAACCTTTGATAGACGCACTTGGAATTGCTTCATATCCATCTCCAACAAGTCCCTTAAGAGCGGCAATATCAGATGTGTTTTTAGCAATCTTCGGTTTTTCAGTAGCAAGGTCTTTTTCTACAGCAGTAATTTTGCCTTCCGCTGTATCCATTCTACCTTTAACAGCAGTAATATCTTCGGCATTCTTTTTATCAGCAGCCTCTAATGTAGGTAATTTCTTTTCGATAGCATCAATTCTGCCTACAGCAGCTTCAAGATCAGCAGCTTTTGCATACTTAGAAAGATCAGAATCAGCAAGAGCTTTAGATACGTATTCTGCAATATAACCTACGATATCTTTAGATGTAGCAGATTCTGGAAGAGTACCGATAAGAGTCTTCAGCTTTGTGATATCCTCTTTATTTGTTTTGATCTGAGAATTCATTGTAGCAGCATCAGATGTATGTGTAGAAATCCAATCAGAAATCTCTTTCAGTGTATCATATGCTTCTGGAGCATCTGCGACGATTTTAGCGACTGCATCTGCAACAGCTTTCTTTACAGAACCATCGCCTGTACCATTCAGAGTACCGATAGCTGCTGTATTAGCTGCAACGCTTGCTTTTAATGCAGAATCATCATATTTACCAGCAGTAACTGCTTCTTTGATGTAATTAACTACATCTTTAGCTTTTGCATCAGCAGGAATAGTACCAACATAAGACATTACTTCTGTTTTTGCTGTGTTAGCAGCTCCG
>ERZ894240.1337-NODE-1337-length-15604-cov-5.768731_pt1 | contig 15604 bp, 16 predicted proteins | sample MGYA00380298_ERZ894240 | MGnify/ENA primary metagenome ERZ894240 (study PRJEB32331, sample SAMN06328419) | human gut metagenome | biome: human gut microbiome; feature: stool | host: Homo sapiens | collected 2014-06-27 ...
ATAACGCACCCCGTCTGTACGGGCTTCACAGCGGCGGCGGGCACTCCGGCGACCTTCAAGGCGCGCAGAAGCGCGGCGGTGACGGTGGTCTTCCCGGCATCGGTATCGGTCCCGGTGATGAAAAGACCCTTCATGACCGTTCCTCCCGAAGCCCCAGCACCTCGTACATTTCGGCATCGTCACAGAAGGCGCAGCCCTTGGTGGTGAGGTAATTGCCGGTCATCACGCCGTTGGCTCCGGCTGCGAAAACCCACGACTGCCACTGGCCGAACGTCTTGGAGCGCCCGCCGCAGATGAGCACGTCCTGTTCCGGATGCAGAAGCCGCATGAGCGCGACCACCCGCAACGCCTCGGAAGGCGGCAGGAGGGGGGAATCCCCAAGCGGCGTGCCGGGAATGGGATTCAGAAAATTGAGCGGCAGGGAGTCCACGCCGAGATCGGTCAGGGTCTGGGAAAGCTCAATACGCTGCTCCCACGTCTCGCCAAGGCCGAAGATGCCGCAGCTGCACACCCGGAACCCGGCGGAGCGGGCCACGCGCACGGTTTCCAGATCCTGCTCGTAGGCGTGGGTGGTACAGATCGAAGGGAAATGGCTCGCTGAGGTTTCGAGATTGTGATGATAGGACGTAAAACCCGCCTCGCGCAGCCGGGCGGCCCGCTCGAGGGTCAGCAGGCCGAGAGAGGCGCACAAGCCGATCTTCACTTCCCGGCCGATGCGCAGAGCCGATTCGCACAGCGCGTCGAAATCGCGATCGCTCGGAGCCGTGCCGCTGGTCACGATGCCGAAGCGGTCGACATTGTTGGCGGCGAGCTCTTCGGCGCGGCGCAGCAGCGTATCCGTGTCATAGAGAGGATAGACGGGGGAATCCGTTTGATGATGCGCTGATTGGGCGCAGAAAGCGCAGTTTTCAGGGCAACGCCCGGACTTGGCGTTGATGATCCCGCAGGTAAACGCGGCGGCGGGCTTGCGGGCGGCGCGGGCCAGCCCCGCCACGGACAGGATGTCCAACGTCGCGGACTCGGGAAGACGGGCAAGCTCCAGCGCCTCGGAAGGTGACAGAAGCGGATCGGCGCCGGACGTGATGCGTTCGGCGATGCGGACAAGCAAAGCATCCATGGGAAAACGTCCTTACAAAAAGTGATGCGACCTTCGCTGTGAGAATAAAGACGCCCGGAAGGGAATCTGGGCAAGGCTGGCGGCTTCGGCCCGATCGGATGCCGAAAAAATTTTCCTGGGAACCCCAAGGGCTCTCCCAGCAATGCCGGACAGCAAATAACGAGAGCCTGACCGCTGAACGGATACGGCATTTCCCTGCTCTGTGCAACTCCGGTGAAACGGACGGGTTACGGCGGGAAGCAATCACAATGGGCACTGCCGGGAAGCCCCGCTGAGAGAAGCATCCGCTTCCATACCAGAGCCTTTCCTCTTAGAAATGTATATGATCGCCCCAGAAAAGCTGCGTGGGGGAATTCGATGGCACAGGAGCCTTTGGAAAGGCATGGGCTCCCCGCCGGCAAGCTTGGGGAAGAGAGGAAAAGCCTTTATCCAGAAAAGGTTCCCTCTCCCCAATGCCTCTATGCCCTTTCAAAGCCCTTCCTCCCACCTTCCCCGAAAATCGGTTGCGGCCTACAAGTCAAAAGGCTAAAATGATTTCACCATCAACGCTCTCGGCCCCGCCGTCCGCAAACGCACCCCGACCACATGCCAAAACGTCTTACGCTGTTCGCTCCCGTCCTGCTCGCCGTAGTCCTGTCCATCGGGATCATGGCGTGGTTCGGCTACCATAACGCCAAGGACATCCTCGAACAGGAGCTCGTCGCCCATCAAAAAATGATCGCCCAAAGCGCCGTCGATGCCATCCACACCTATTTTACCGGCATCACAGAGAACGTCGAGACGCTCGCCGCCTCCGGCCCCATCCGCCGGCTGCTCAAGAATCCCGATTCGGCGGAAGAGATGGATTCGGCGCGGCGGCTTACGCGCCTGTTCATCCGGCACCAGTCGGATATGCCCAACCTCAACCTTCTCAACAAGAACGGCCAGATAATCCTCAGCTCCACCACGGCCATGCCCGGCATCACCCGGAGTGTCCGCACCGATTTCTCCGATATTGATCGGCCTTCCTTCGGCAGCACCACCAACGGGGACGGGAAGGTCATGGCCTACGTCAGCGCCCCTGTCCGCAGCGACGGCGAACGCGGCGGCGAACGCATCGGTGAAGTTGTCGTCATCATTGATCTGGAAAATTTTCTGCAAAGCTGGAAACGCACAGCCTCCATCGCTCCGAGCGACGGCTATTTCCACATCATCAACGCACAAGGCAAAGTGCTGGCCTCATGGAACAGCGAGGCGCCTCCAGACAACATGCTGAGCCCCGGCAAGCAGAATATTTTCCATCAGCCGGAAGGGCAGCTTATCCGTTTCGCCTCCAGGGATCGGCACACCAGCCTCGGCATCTGGTTCCCCATTCCGTCCACGGACTGGCGGATCCTCATGGCGGTGAACGAAAACAAGATCCTCGGCCCGGCCAACATACTCCGCGACGGGACGCTGACCATCAGCGGAGCCACGGGGCTGCTGCTTCTCCTCCTCGTCTGGGTGCTCCTGAGCTCGCTCACCCGGCAGATCCGCGAGAAAAATCTCCAACTTGACGCCATATCCTCCCACCTGCTCGGTGGCCTGCTCATTACAAGGCTGGATCGGTCCTTCACCATCCTCTACGCCAACGACGGCTACCTGAATATGGTAGGCTATACCCGAAGCCAGCTCCGCAAGGAAAAGCGCAACGTGGCCGTTAGCCTCTGCGCGTCCGAAGAGCGGAACGCGACGATGCAAGCGATTTTCAGCCAGCTTTCTCAGAACGGCATGCTGTCGCTCGAACACCGCCTCCAGCGGAGGGACGGCACCCGCTTATGGGCCCTCATCCGGGGGCGGCAGGTGAACGATCCCGAACTGGGGCAAATCGGCGTATGGGTCATCATCGACGTCACCGAACAGAAGGAAACGCAGCTTGCCTTTGAGCGCCAGTCCTGCGAGCTGGAAACGCTTGTCCAGCAGGTTTCCGCCAGCGAAAACAGGCTCAAGTTCCTTGTGGACAGCGCGAGCATCCCCTTGTGGTCCACGGATCTCGAAACAGGGCTCATTTCCTACAATGAGCACGTCTGCCGGATGCTGGGCTGGCCCGAAGGCGTGCTGCACATGACGCTCCCGGATTTTCTGCTCCGGTGCCATCCCGACGACGTGGAGCACGTGCGCAACGTGTTTGAAAGTTTTTCCGCCGAAGACGCCGGCGGCACGCTGGAGTACGAATACCGGGTGCGGGACGGCAACGGGAACTGGCGGTGGATACTGGTCAAAGGGCAAAAAGCGATCAACCCGCTGACCCACAAGGCCGAACGGGTGGGCATCGTCATCGACAACCACGCCCGCAAACAAGAGGCGCTCGATACCCTCCAGCGCGCCGCTGAACTTGAAGCGCAGGTGCAGACGCGCACGGCGGAACTCGCGGCCCGCAATGCCGAACTGCTCAAAAGCCAGCAGGAAGCCTTGGAAGCCACCCGTGCCAAGAGCGAGTTCCTCGCCACCATGAGCCACGAAATCCGTACGCCCATGAATGGGATCATCGGCCTGACATATCTTGCGCTCCAGCGCGAATGCCCCGCCGCCATTGCGGATTACCTCGCCAAAATCGACGTCACCGCCAAGACCCTTCTGCGGATCATCAATGATATCCTTGATTTTTCTAAAGTCGAATCCGGCAAAATGGACTTCGAGGAAATCCCGTTCAACCTCTCGGAGGTGCTTGATAACACTCTCCAGATGTTCACCCATGCCGTGCGGGAAAAGGGGCTCTCCCTGCGCTTTGACGTTGGGGAAGGAGTGCCCCAGTCGCTTGTGGGGGATCCCACGCGGCTCGGGCAGATCTTGCTCAACCTTGTGGGGAACGCTATGAAATTCACGCATGAAGGCAGCGTGACCCTTTTCGTCCGGTGCGTGGAGACGGACCCGCAGACCGTCACGCTGGGTTTCGCCGTGCGCGACACGGGCATCGGTATCCCCGCGGACAAGCTTCCCTCTCTGTTCCAGCCGTTCATCCAGGCGGATATGTCGGTTTCCCGGCGCTACGGCGGCACGGGCCTCGGCCTTGCCATAGCGCGGGTGCTGGTACAGCACATGGGCGGGACAATCCATGTGCGCAGCGTGGTAGGCAAAGGGTCCACATTCAGTTTCACGCTCCGCTTCCGCCGGCCTGCCGCAGTCCTCAAGGAGGCCGAAAGCACCGCGCCGGGCAACACGCCCGCGCCGCTCGACGGGCTCCGGGTCCTGCTCGCCGAGGATAACGATATCAACCAGATAGTAGCTACAGAAATCCTGAAAATGAAAGGCATTGCGGTGGATGTGGCCTCCAACGGGCTCGAAGCCGTGGACATGGCTCGTTCCGGGGCCTACGACGTGATCCTCATGGACATCCAGATGCCGGAACTGGACGGCATCGAAGCGACGCGGCGTATCCGGGCCTTCCTGCCGGACATTCCCATTATTGCCATGACCGCCCACACCATGAAGGGCGACGCCGAAAAGTGCCTCGACGCGGGAATGCAGGACCACATCGCCAAGCCCATCGATCCGGAGACGCTTTTCGCAGCGCTGCAACGGGCACGGGGGTAGACTTCCATTCCTGCCCGGCCCTCCGAATCCGCCCTTCCTAGGCCCTCCTTTGATACCCGAAAGCCGCCCCCCTTCACAGGCGGCGGCTTTCGGAGTAATGTGCTCTTATGTCACATTTCCTTTATATATCGGACGTATTTTGTCCTTGGTGTTATGGTTTTGCCCCGGTCATGCAGCGGATTTCCTCCGAGCACCCCGGCTATCCCGTACGCGTGCTGAGCGGCGATCTGGTGGAAAACCCAACCACCACCGGCGAAATGATGAGGAACCACCCGACCATGCGGGAATTTTTCGTCCGGCTCGCCAAAACCACGGGACAAGCCGTCGGGCAGGATTTCCTGCGCCGCCTTGAGCCGGGGCAGGGAGATCTCCGCATGTTTTCCCCGGATATGGCAGTGCCTCTGGCGGCGCTGAAAAAACTGGCCCCGGGACACGAGCTCGAACAGATGGAGGCCTTTCAATCGGCCTTTTACGGCGAAGGCCGCGACGTGCTCGCCCCCGAAGTCCAGATGCGGATAGCGAATGTGGACGGCGACGTCTTTATGCGAGCGTTAGAAGACCCCGGCGTACAGGCCGCCGCGGAAGCCGAACGAGAGGAAGCGCTCGATATACTGGGTGACTTTGTGGTTTATCCCACGCTCTTTCTTGAAACGGACGACGGCGAGCGCCATGTGCTGGCGCGCGGTTACGCCGATTATCCCGTTGTGGCCGCCAAGCTTGCCTCCGTGCTCGGCGGAGGAGCTGGCGGCTCGGAGACACGCCCCGCCAACGCGTGCGGCCTCGACGGGCATTGCGATATTTCAGCATGAAGGGGAAAGATCGGGGAGGGAGCTTTTTCAAAAAAGCTCCCTCCCCGAACCTCTCCCGCAAAAACTTCGATTCGTGGGGAGACCGCGCAACGGGAGTCCGTTCCGGTCAAGGGAAAAACTTCCTATCCTATGTGCAAGCCTTTTCCCGCTGTTCCTCCAAATCAAAAACCCGCCCAGCATGTCCGAGCGGGTTTTATTTTTGTCTACCCGAAAGTCTGACAAGGAGGGATTCGATAACATCGAAAGCCTTGGGAGGAAGGAGCCCGGGGAGGGACGCTGCTATCGATGCCCGTAAGCCCGAAGACGCACCTAACCATCATAGCCCCTGTAGGGCCGCCATCCACTTCCCGGCCAATAAGTAATCTACCCGCCGATTATGACTGTAGGACAGCCCATGACGATCTGTCCCCCGTGGGCCGTCTGATCGCCCATGCGGGCGGCGGGGCGGCCCCCGATCAGCACGGAAGACGATCCTTTGATGATGACGTCCGGCGGCCCTACGCAAACGGCGGAATCGCCCATACACGCTGCGGGCATATTTCCGATAAGGACATGAGGGCAGCCGGGCGGAAGTATCGGCCCGCCCACATGCGGAATCGGTGGGAGCCCCGGCGTCTGCATGGGACACACATGCATATCTCCAACGCGCGCTGCTGGCGGCATGGCCCATCCTCCTTTACGCCGATTCGGCGTGTTGCGGATAACGCTTTCAGTCTCCACCATACCGGGCGGAGCCAGCCTTTAGTTGATTTTCACCAGACCGCCCTTGACCTCAAGCATTGCGCCCGCGCTGAGTGTCCCCTTGGCATTAGCCTTGATGTCGACCATCGTAGCCTTCTGAGTCAGTTCCGTTTGCGCGGAAACGGAAAGGTTTGCCGACGAGGAAATTTCCATACCCTGCTTTGCCGAGAATTGCGCCTTGGCGGACTTGAGCGCCAGAGTCCCGCCCGCTTCGATAGTCAGATTGCCGGAAACCTTCAGCGTATAGTCACCCTTCACGTTGATGACCACGTTGCCGCCGTGCTTGCGCTCCTCATCGCCTCCCGTTTCAACGTGCCGCTTGCCCTTTACCTTGAGGCTGTCGTCGCCATCCTTGAGCTCGACAGTGCGCCCGCCTTTTTCCAGTACCAGCAGATCATTGCCCTCTTTGAGCGTCACGGCCCGATTGCCTTTCTCAAGGCTCAGCGCGTCGTCACCTTCCTTTAATGTGGCGCTGCGGCTGCCCTTTTCAATGGTGAAGGCATCGTCACCTTCCTTGAGTTCGACGGAGCGGTTCCCCTTTTCCAACGTAAGGGCATCGTTGCCTTCCTTGAGCGTCGTGATCCGGCTGCTCTTTTCCAACGTGAGCGCGTCGCCGCCCTCCCCGATGATCGTCACCGTGCGGGCGTCCTCCACATCACAGGAAAACGTCTTCTGGGCGTGCAGATACACCAGCTCCGCATCCTTCGTATCGTCGAAACGCAGCTCATTGCCGGCCTGTCCGTCCGGAAAACTCCGGGTCAGCAGGCCGGAACAGGCCGCGTGCTCCGGCAGCGCCCACGGCGGCGGATTGCCCGAATTGTAGACCATGCCCGTCACAAGGGGCCGATCCGGATCTCCTCCGACAAAACCGATCACCACTTCCTGCCCGATGCGAGGCAGGAACAGCGTGCCGTAGCCGTTGCCGGTCCACGGCTGTGCCACCCGCACCCAGCACGACGAGGTTTCATCCGAGGCGCCCTGCCAATGGAACCGGACCTTGCACCGCCCGTGCTGGTCCGTCCAAACCTCTTCACCTTCCTTGCCCGTGACCACACCCGTAAGCGGGCCGCTCATGCGGGACCGCGCGAAAAACGGCAGGGGGCGATAACGGGCGGAAGCGGGCACAGCGGAAACATCCGCCAGGAAACGCCCGGTTTCGGCAGTGCCGTCACCGGGGAACGATGCCGTAAAACGGACTTCCGTAGCCACCCACCGGGCATTCACCTGCCCGTCGGGGTGCCCCTTCACTGCAAAGGCGCATCCTGCGGACAGCCCCGGACAGGAAGAGCGCCCGCGCAGCTTGAACCCTCCCGACTCGCACGCGTCCAAGCGGATAGCCGCGAGCCCTTCGCCGGACTGCTGATCGATATGCCCGGCTGATGCGCGGCGCGATAACTCCGCCTCCAGCGGCATGATAACTTCGACAAAAACCGAATTGCAGATTCCGCAATAAAATTACAAAGGCGGGGAAGTTCCCCGCCTTCTTTTATGCCTTCAACTTTCGCGTTGTGAATGCCGGTTCCCACGTCGCTATACGTTCGTCCTGTGGTCTGGCTCGGGGTCGCCCTCCTGTGGCCAGCCGTGCCACCGTTTCGGTGAGTAGCCGAACTCCGATAGGCGCGAGGGAACGCCGCCATACTTCCGGGGCGGTTTCACCGGGCAGGACATGGCACCATTCCTGAGCTTCGATCGGCCCTGTGTCCGCACCGTCGTCCATCCAGTACACGGTCCCGCCCGTTATCGGGTCACGCATAGCCACTGCCCATTTGACGGCATCCCGCCCTCTATGACGAGGAAGTAGCGAGGGGTGATACGCTAGAACGCCAAGCCCGCACCGGCTACGAACGGCGGTGGGGATATACCGCTGGCAATGTGCCGCAACCGCCATGTCGCACCGGGGGAGCGCATCCATATTCCTAGATGAAGGTATGCCCAACTCAAAGGCCGCCCGGCGTAGCACATCGGGCGTTTCGGTGTCCGGGCATACTGTAACAACATCAACGCCGGGGAGAGCCGTAATGGCTTTAAGTACTTCGGCGGCGAGCCATTTCTGCCCAAAAAGTACAATCTTCATGCGGCATCCTCACCGAGATACCGGAAACCCTGCACGGCCCGAAAGTGTCCGCCATATCCAACCGCCGCCCATGTCCCGCCAAGACGTTGCCTCGAGTTGATCATGGAATTATGACACCTGAGCTTGTCTTCGCCGTAAAATCTGGCGGAAACCTGCGTCCATAGCGGGCTCCGGCGTAGGGCCGCCGCAAGCCCCGGATGCGACGTGTGGAAAAGCGTCCGCATCGGTTTGCCGTATCGATTTTGCCCACGCCTCCAAAGAGCGCAAACGGCATTGAGGAAGCGAAGACCGACGCCCGCGCCTTGCCACTCCGGCAAAATAACCAGTCGGCACGCCCGCGCTTCCCGAAGTCCCGCCAGCGTCGAGACGGCCACATGAGCCACAGGCTGATCGCCCACAAATCCGACGTAGTTTGTGGCGGCCACCATGTGCGGCACCCTCAGATAGTGATGCGGCTCAAAAAGCGGCCAAAATCGCCAGTTGGTCTGGAATATGTCGAGATCGATTCGGGGGCGTTGAAGACACCCCCGTGTCCAGCGGAAATCGCCGGTTGCGGTATCGAAAACCCAATCGGGGGCGAGCCAGTCAATAATATCATAATGACATGAAAGAAGAACGGCCTGCCCACCAGTGCGCCGCCATGCCTTTGCAAAGGCTGACGCGCCTATCCGGGCAATTTGACGGTCGACCACGCTGGTAAATTCGTCAATCACGACGTGCTCCGGGGCTTCGCAGACGATACGGGCAAGAGACGCCCGGAACTTTTCTCCGGTCGAAAGGACGTGGTACGGACGGAGCCATGACGGAACGTCGCCAAGGCCGACGGCGGAAAGTGCCGCCGTCACCTGTTGCCAGTCACCTCCCTTGAAATCTGGAGCAATGGCGTCAACAATAGGGGCGTCCGTTGGCCATACTTCAGAGCCGCGCACCGTTTCCGACCCCCAGATGCAAGAGCCAAGGGAAGACTTGCCGGAACCCGACGGGCCGACGATAAGTCCGATTTGCCACGGTTCCGCGTCAAGCGGCAATTCCGCCTCAAGCCGAAAGTCGCTGGCTTCGGCATTGAAGAGAGAGCGCACGCAGGCGGCGCGGTATGACTGATAGTCCGGACTTTCGTGGTGGATGGTGATCTTCATACGCGTACCACCCGGCATTTGTAGCCTTCTCCGCGCAGGCGCTCATACACCCGTCTATGCTCTTCCTCGTCTTTACAGATGACGATGACTCCGAAGCGGGGCTTGTACTTGAAACCGTTGACGCCGGGCGCATTATCAGCCAGCGGAGGGAGAGTTTTGTTCTGTGACATGGTTTGACTCCGATGTTTCGGAGTTGGAGCTCTTGGCCCTCGTAGTGACGACTTGAATGTGATTATACGTTCCACACCGGCACTTGACCGTAAAGCTAAGTGCCGTCCCCGTTCCCAGCAAGCGGCCGCACTTGCCGCACCTGATTTCCCTGTCCGTACACTCCATCTTTTAATTGTCCTTCCCTTGCGCCCCCGCATCCGTCCTGATATGCGTTTACGCGCTCGCGGTCTGACTGTGAGCCATAAACGCAGGCGGACACTCCGCATGATATGTACGTATCATGTGGGGCCGTGGTCCGGCGTGTCCTCGCCGGGCCGGTGGGGGAGCTCGTAACTCCCCCGCCTCTGCCGTAATTCGTCGCTAAACCGGATAAGAGACCACGATCTCCGAGACCGTTTCTCGGCGTTGTGCCGCTTCTACAGCCGCCAGCAACTCGTCCCTCCTCGCTATAAGAATTGTTTGCACGTCGGCAAGCCCAACGGCGTCGTCAGCGGCGAAAAGCGCTGCCCCCGTCGCCACTTCCGCCGCCGAGGGAGACTCTGCGGGCATCGTCAGGGTTGCCGTCAGTGCCGCCGCATAGCCCGCGATGATTTCCCGCCGCTTATCAGCTTTATACTCCTCAAGCGGACGTCTCGGGCGTTCTAAAAGCGCATCAGCCGGAAGCGGCCCGAGTTCTTCCATGTACCGGGGTTCGGAACGCCATGTATCATCGGGGAGCCAGTACGGCGTCCCGCCTTCCTTGCGCCCACGCTCGTCCATGTGCTGGCGGTGGTCTTCCACCTTCTCCCACGCATCCCCGGTCCAGCGGGCAGTCTGCCCCGTAGGAATGACAGCGGGCGGAGCAACAGATGTCGCGCCGGTCGCTTCCAGTATATACTCGCCGTTCGGACGCCGAGTGGCATCACGGCTGCCGGTGTATTCTCCGGTCTTCAAGTCATACATATACATCTGAGGTATCGTCATATCTTGTTCCTTTATTTATAGTTTTATTGTCACAAAAAGTTTTTCCGAGCTTGGACGGGGGAGGGCGAGGCCGGTACATGGCAGTCCGATGCCATACGGAACATAACAGGGCGCCCAGGGATCACAGCATCTGACGAGTTTACTTGGGGCGAGGGAGCCTTCTATGGGGTTGAATATTTTGCTGGTGTACTCTCAACAGCGCAGCCATCTCATCTTATTTATTTTGATTCTTCCCGAGTTATCCCGACAGGCCCCGTCACCGTCCCGCCGCACATCTGGCAGCCAGTGGTCGTGTATCTTGGCCTCCCGGCTTAAATGGAATCTCGGTATTCCCTCTTAGGCCGGGAGGCCAAGGTAGATGGCGACCGGCTGCCACACATGTGGGGGCACGTTAACTGGGCCTGTGGGTACGACGCGGGAGGCATCAAAAGTCACTATGGTATTCGAGACGGTTTCAGTTTGTGGAGCGCGAGTTCCTGTGCCGCTGGTCACGAAAGCGCCGGAAGCTCCACCTACCGCGCAGTCAGTGGTGTTAAACTGGCCAGTAATATTGCGTGTCTCATCACTGTGCCATGCTCCTGCGTCTTCGATGCTTCCCCCCGTCCAAGCTCGGAAAAACTGTTCGCCACACGAAGGAAGGTATAATCCCAGTCCGTTAGGATGTTTTCTGAACTTCCCGAGGTTGGCGGCGATCTGCTCGCTGGTGGCGTTTGCTTCGAGAAGCATTCCCTCGAAGCCGCCAGCGAGGTAAACCTCTTCAAATTCTGGACGATCTTCAAAAAAGATGAGGTCGCCGTTGACCCACGCGAAGCCTTCCGGGAGCGTGGTACTGCGCCAATACATCGGACAACCGATTTTAAGCAGGCGCAGGCGCTCAAGCTCGGCGTTTTGGGTACCGATGATTTTCCGAATGGCGGCAAGCAACTGCGTCAAGTCCGTATCGCTGGGAGTAAGCCCCGCAGCCGTGAGTACATTCAGGATTTCCCGTTGCGGACGTTCAATGGCCGCAGCGGGAACAATGCTGCCGAGAATACCGGCTTCGGGGTTGCCGTCCTGATAGGAGGCGTTCGGGTCGGTCGCTCCGAGGGGAGGAACATATTTCATGGGGGCACCTTCCTAAAAAAAGATGCCCCCATGATATGGAACGGAATGAAATCAGTCTTTGAAAGGGCTTTAGGAAAACAGATTATTCGTATCCGACGATCAGGACGGTATGCGCCGGTTTCGCCGCGCGGAGGAGGCACTCGACCTCCCGGGCCGGATCGAATGCCGAAAGCCGCTCCCCGCAGGATGAAGAACCGCACCGAAAGGATGTAACACGTTGACCGCGAACCGTCACCGTCCAGCAAAACCGCACGTCTTCGGGGCCGGACAGGGGTTCCCCGCACCGTGAAAGCCCGGCGACGAACGGCCTGTACTCCATAATTTCGATTTCAACGCCCGCGATCGCGGCAAGGCGTTTGAAAAACGCCGGGGTCTGGCCGCCGACGCGGGTAAGCACGTTGACGACGGCGGCCCGTCTGCCCTGTAACGACGCAACGGAATCGTCGGCCAAGCATTCCCCGGGAAGCCCGCAGACGCGCTCCCAATCAGCAATGAGCTCAATGCACGATCGGGGATCGGACTCCCGGACAAGGTCGTTGGAACGCGCGTCGACGCGCTCGAAACCATCGGCAAGGGCGGCGAGAAGCCGCACCCAGACGCTTTCGGGCTCGCGGGGAAGGGCTGCGCCCGGCGGCTGCAAGGCGAGAAGCTGGGAAAGATAATCGGCGCTCATTCAGTCACCCACTCGATGCTTCCGGGAACGACGATGTGCCCGGTTTCGGGCGTGACGTTCGCCGTGGGGGAAAGGATGACGTGATCCTCTTCCTTTTCCGTGAGGGAAAGCGCCTCATGCAGGCGTGAGAGGAAGATGGTCCCGCCCGGAACGGCGTCGCGCCTAACCGCCGCCCAGAGGTTCGCCTCGGCGGCGAGACGGATCGCGGCCGTGTCCGGCGTAATCCGCAGCCGCAGATTGAGCGGATCGGCTACGGGAAGGACGACATACACGTCGGCCGTCACGGGGCGTACGGTTTCGATGTGCGCGGCTACGGCTTGCCTGTCTCCGTCTTTTGGGACGCCGTCGGGATAGGTGCCGTCCATCATGAAGCGTACGGTCACGGTGCCGCGCCCCATTTCCTGCGTCACGAACGCCCGCGTCACGCCGGGAACCTCAAACGCCCACTGTTCGTAGTCGGCTTGCGTCCCGCCCATCGGCGTCCTCTGAATGGTTGCGAGGAGTCGGCTTTTCAGGCTTTCGTCCGTCTCTTCGTCCGTGCCGCCGGTAAGCCCGTCCGTAGCCTGAGTCTGCGAATCGAGCCCGGAAACGGGGGAAGCGAGGGCGAGAATGGTTCCGATTGGGGCGTTGCCCTCCGTTCCCGCGTCGACTGCGGAAAGGAAAGCGGTTCCCGTCCCGTCTTCTCCGACGGTGGCGTCGGAGACGACGGCATACCGGACGGCGTCCGAACGCAGGCAGATCGTCCCCTCGGGCAGGACGGCCCCGGGCGTGCCCGTGATCGAAACGTCTCCCGAAGCGTGCCCGGCGGCCTTGCGTGAAACGCCCCAGATGGACGCCCAGCGTTCGAGGTGTTCCTCTTCCGCCGTGTCGGGCATGAGCTGGCGCGCGAGCCAGTCGAGATACCCGTAAAGGCCGTGCTCGGTTCCGGCGCTCATGCGTGCGACGATGCCCGAGAGGCTGCGCCGGAGCACGGCGTCCGTTCCCGGGAGGCGCGACTGCATGGAAGCGGCGGATCGGGCTATGAGCAGATCAAGAGGGGGGCGGTTGAAAGGCATGTTTACTCCAACGGGTAGGAAAAGGCGTATGTCGAGGATTCGCCGTTTACGAGCGTAATGTTCACGGCAAGGGAAAGCAGGCCGAGGCGCGGCATGGCCGCCGAGACGTCGACGCGGCTTGCGACGCCGTCTTCGACAAGCCACCGGAGCGCTTCGGCGGCGTAGTCGTGCGCACGGCGCAGGACTTCGGGAAGCGTCTTTTCCCGCGAAAGGAGCCAGAGCCTTGACCCCGTCCGGTCCCGCTCGACTGCGGGGGCCACGGTGTCGGCCCAAAAGCCCCGGCGATCGGTGCCGCCGTCGGGAAGCGCGTCGTCGGCGCGGGCGCGGGCGTCGAGAAAAAGGCTGAGGATGACCGCCGTGGCCAGCCCGTCCTCCAAGGCAAGATCATGGCCTTCGACGGTCGCGTCCGCGCCCCATCCGTTCCATGTCAGCTTGAGATCGCTCATATTCTATCCCTGCGGCTGCCCGGTCGTGTCGTTTCCAGACTGTACACCGGTATGGACATGCGCCTGTAAGGAAACCGTTCCGGCGACGACGTCGCCCGTCGTCTTAAGCGATCCCGTGAACGTGGACGCACAGGCTCCGCTCCCGGTTCCGCCGAGAGAGAACGAGGGGGTCTTGATGGACGTTCCGGCGCTGGCCGTCAACCGGATGGTTTCCGTAACGCCTTCAAAGGTCTTGGCGTCGACAAGAAAGGTTTCCGTCGTGAGGTGAACCTTTCTGCCCCTCCCGAAGACGAGCTTGTCGCCCTCGTCGGTGTAGAGCGCGACTTCCCCGGTCTTCAAGCCGCGCAGGCGGTACCGGCGGTTGCCGAGGTTGAGCGCAACGCATGAGGCGCGCTGCCCGGCGACGTTCAGCACGACGCCCTCGGCCCCCGGGTGCGGATTGCTGGTGAACCCGTAGGGCTCGGCGTGCTCGACGCCGCCCATGTTTTCGTCGGCCATGATCACGACGTCGAGCGTCTGAAAACCTTCCCCGGATCGGACTGCGGAGAGGATGCAGCGCCCGATGAGCGTCGCCATGCGTCGGCGAAGCGGGGCGAGAAGCCTTTCGTAATTCATCATGACTCCTTTGTATCGGCTCCGGGCCAGCGGAACGTTTCCTTGTCCTTTTTGCCCTTTTTCGGGCTGACGGGTTCGACGTCGAACGCCTCAGGCGGATTCAGGGTAAGCTCCGAGCGGTATCCACGCTCGTCAAGCGTCCACCCGACGGAGCCGACGAGCCACGTCGCCTCAAGCCCCATGAAGAGATCGACGATGCGGACGAGCACGTTCGGCGTCCACAGCGCGTCGCCGTCCTTCCAGCCGTACACGGTATAGGTCGCCTGATTCCCCTTGCCGTACCGGACGTTGACTTCCCATTGCGCCCGCTTGTTCGCGCCCTGATGTTCCTGATCGGCGACGAGCACGAGAGGCCGATGGCGCGGGACGGCGGCGTCCGTCACCACGGTTTTCTGCTGTGAGGCGCTCTTGCCGTTCCACGTCTCCGTCGCCGCCGTCTGGCCGATGACGGTGACGCTCGAGAAGCGGTCGCGCATGGAAAACTTGCCCTTGCCTTCAAAGACGTTCTTGCCGAGTTCGAGGACGGTGGCGGCTTTCTTTTTGCTTGCCCGGCAGATGACGAGCCGCCCGCGTCCGTCGGTCGTGAGCAGGACGCCCTTTGCCCGGGCAAGCTGCTCCAGCGTCTCGAAAACGGTATCGCCGGGGTTCGTCTTGAAGCCGGGGACGACGCCGACGCCCGTTTCGTCGACCACCTCGATGCCGAACGGGGCCGCAAGCGACCGGGCCACGGCCGCGAGCGTCGCGCCTTTGAGCTGCGTCGAGGGCGGGCAGCAATCCACCAGATCGCAGGTCTTGTCGCGCCCGGTGACGGATACCGTGTGCGAGGCCGCGTTATACGACGGAGCCACGTCGTCGACGTATCCTGTAATGACGGGAGCGCCGTCAACGGTAACGACGCATGAGGCCCCGAGCTCGATTTTCGCAGGGATCGGCTGCCCCGGCCAGCGCTCGGTGATCGAAAGCTCGAATGTACCGGCGACCTGCCCGATCCCCCGGCGGATGCTGATCTTGGTCCAGCCGCCATACTTCATGCCGTTGATTTCAAGGCGCACGTCGGGCTTTTTCATTTTGTCAGCCACGGATCACCTCCAGAGGGACGCCGCCCGGAACCCGTCCGGGATGCCGGATGCGGTTTCTGGCAACGATGG
>ERZ894240.1352-NODE-1352-length-15378-cov-12.395027_pt1 | contig 15378 bp, 11 predicted proteins | sample MGYA00380298_ERZ894240 | MGnify/ENA primary metagenome ERZ894240 (study PRJEB32331, sample SAMN06328419) | human gut metagenome | biome: human gut microbiome; feature: stool | host: Homo sapiens | collected 2014-06-27 ...
GTATAAGGCACGACACAGTAGGAGCAGTACTTGCTGCAGCCTTCCATAATGGAAACAAACGCTGTGGCCGCATCGGCGTGCGGAGTCGGCAGATGATCAAACTTTTCGATTTCCGGGAAACTGATATCGACCTGCGGACGGTGCTCTTTTTCATTTTTTTCCAGGAGCTCCGGCAGGCGATGAAGAGTCTGCGGCCCGAAAACCACATCGACGTAAGGAGCACGGCGGACGATGTTGCCGCCTTCCTGACTGGCAACGCAGCCGCCCACGGCAATCTTAAGATTCGGCTTTGTCTTTTTCAGTTCTCTGACTCGTCCGAGGTCGGAAAATACTTTTTCCTGAGCCTTTTCTCGAATAGAGCATGTATTAAAAACAACTAAATCGGCATCGTTAATGTCGTCGGTTACTTCGTAACCGGCAGCTGCCTTAGCAATATCTGCGATCTTGCCGGAATCATATTCATTCATCTGGCAGCCAAAAGTCTTCAAGTAAATTTTTTTCGCGTTCACGGTTTATGTCCGGTGGCGGTTAATACAAACTTTCAAAAACTGAAAGTCACTCAAAAAAGAACTGCATTCCCACAAGCGGGAACGCTTTTCCCGAAATTAAAGATTTCGTTTTTCTCCGGGAATACAGTAAATCGGTGCTTTTACACTGAATGTTTCGCGATGACGTCCTAAACGTCGAGCTGTCAGAGCGCCGCCCCAAAGACAGGCGGTGTCCAGTGGGAAAACATTGGAAACGTCATTCACGGGACCTAGTGTGGACCAGTGCCCGAAAGCAACAGGCGTCTTAGCCGTTTTGCGGCCCGGAAACTTAAACCAAGGAATGTATTCAACAGGCGTATCGGCAGGAGAAAGTTTCTGTTTGAAATCCATCGTACCGTCGGCATTGAGATAACGAGTACGCGTCAGCACGTTGACGACGGCGCGCAATCGGTCTTTGCCGCGAAGACCCGAACTCCACTGCTGCTTGCCGAAAAGCTCCCCGATCTGGCTTAGCCCTTTGTCAGAACGAATAAATTTTTCGACCCTGGAAGCCTGCTTCAGTGTTTCTTCGACAGACCAAGACCAATGAGTTGCGGCATGGACGCATAAAAATCCATGATCAACCAAAGCTAAGGGACGATTTCTCAGCCACTGAATGATGTCATCGCAGTCCGGAGCGTTGAGAATTTCAGAAATCGTATCTTCCGGAGACATCGCTCTTTGGCCCGCATAAACGGCCAAAAGGTGGAGTTCGTGATTGCCGAGCAGGCACTCGGCGCGATCTCCCATACGCATGACGGTGCGGATAGTCTCGAGAGATTTCGGACCGCGATTGATGATATCGCCGATAAAAATCAAACGGCTTTCGTTCGGAATCTGTTGGAGAAGCTTCTCCAGGGTATCAAAACACCCGTGGACATCGCCTATGGCATAAGTTTTCACATCTAGCTCTTCAGAACAAAGACTTCATCGGGCACAATTTCTAAGCCCACAAATGAAAATGCCCGGAAGCTTTAAGAGCTGCCGGGCTGAATCTTGGTGGGAATCACGGCATCAAAAATCGCTCGTAACTCATTGATTTTATTAGATCGCAATTCACGTCTTTAACTCCGTACGTTTAACTGTACGTTAATAAGTTGTTCATTGGGAGCAAAATCTAATGAACTACTCACCGGTTTACTTCGACGAGAGGATAGCGGAATTAATCCCTAATCGTCAATTTGTTGGCTGCTCAGCTCCTCGAATTTTGTTAAAAAGAAAAAATGGAAGTAAAGCACTGTACACAAAAAACTAAAAAAAACTGGATATCCGGCACAACTCAAGAGCGCCAAGGCTTCTCACGTTTTCAATTTTGGCACAAATTTTGGCACAACTAAAAGAAAACCCTTGAGCGCCAAGGGTTGTATGAGAATTTTTAAATTTATCCTTAAATTTTGGATATCCGGCACAAACTTCCTACTCTTTCTTTTCCTCCGGCTCTTCCGGGAGACGTAAGCGATAAACTTTAACCGTTATATTTTTCCCCGCGGATAGTGCGCGGATGGTTGTTCTATCGCCCAACAGTAGGCGGCGCTCCCTCAAAATTTTATTGCTGGTTTTTATGGGCTTTCCTCTCAAGATTTCGCTTTTATAAAGAGACGCCGAAACGTAATAATCTCCATCCTCATACCATCCCAATAGGTTAGGCGGCGCGTATGCCTCAAACCTCCCAATAAATCGGCTTCTCTGACTGGTGAGGATAGATACCACATCTTCTATAAGAGCCTCTTCCTCACTTGACTTGAAAGGATTGCCAAAATTATCACACCATGATTCAAAGCAGATTTGAGCACACCGCCAAGCGTCCGACTGCTTCCAGTCTGCCCCGCCGTTTTCCCATGTCGTAATATTCCCGCCGCCAAGAAAATCATTAAAGGCCCCGCTTGCCAAAGCGCCGCCAACTGCAACCAAGCCGAAAGAGCGGCATACTCTTTTTACTTGTGAATGGTGATTAGGTTTTGTATTGGCTTCGACAAACTCTTTTATTTTCGTGTCGAGTAACTGCCTCAAGTTTTGTTCGTTATTGTTTCTAAGAGTAGCCAAGCGCTCTAAGTAAACCTCTAAAGCGTGGCCGTTATTCCTTTCCCTTTCGGTTTTCAGGTACTCGACAAACCGGAAGGAGTCTTTAAACTCCGGCGGGATTCTCTCAAAAATTCCAAAGCCGGCGCCCACATCCGCCGGAATGCTCGCCAGTCTGATTTGTTGGCCGGTATGAATATTCACTTTGTTGATAATCCCGATTTCATCTAGTCCTACTTCTCCGGTGGACAATCCGAGCAGAGACCATCTTTTACGCGCCTTGGCGGTCATGTTTGAGTTGGCCCGGGCCGTCCCTATCCCTTGGTTTATCGTGTAAATCCATCCGGGTATCTCTTTGGGTTTATCGCTTGAGCCGATTTCATCCAGAAAGAAAATCCCGTCATTGGCGTCTAGGCAACTATTCTCAAGGCCTCCCTTCCGAGTATCCCAATTCGGCAACTTGTTATCTTTTAGGTCTCGCTCCACACTGGAGGCAACTTCTAAGGCTGTACTTTTCCCGCAAGAGGAATTACCGACAAGGTGAAAAATTTGATTTCCTATCCCGCTTGTAAGCTGTAACAGTGGCGCCGCAAACTCCGCGCTCATAGCTAAGACAATGCGACTTGAATAGGTTGCATATTTGGATACCTTCTCCTGCCAGTCCTTTAGGGTGCCGTGCTTAGTGATCGTAATAGGCTCTTCGCTGTTTGACTGGTAGACAATCTCTTGATTGTCTCCTTCCCCTATGACCTTATCCGGTCTAACAAAGTAATACCGGCCCTTCTTTGTTTTTATCCATCCTGTTTGCCGGACTAATTGCTTTCTGGGAGCATCCATCTTTAGCAGGTAATCCGCCAAGGAGCCTAATTTGTTTGGTGATCTTTCTTCACTCTGGAAACCTCTATCCAAGAGTAGGCGCCTTACTGCATTGGAGCCGGCGCCTAAGTCCCTCCCGTCCGAGAGGTTTAGGCTTATTTGTTCGTTGAATCGGTTTTTGAAAGTGACACTCCGGCCAAAGTCGGCCCCGTTCATATCGCAGAAAGTAAAAGCAACTTCGATAAGGTCGCTTATCTTTTCCTTCTGGTCGAGGTCTAGCCCGGTCTTTACAAAGTAAATCCCATCCAAAGCGTCCCCTTTCTTGCGCCGGTAATACCTTCCTACTGCGCTCGCACATTGACAAGTCATGTCCTCTTGAGGCGGTATCTCAGTGCCTACATCTTCCGGCGCCGGTGCTTTAAAATCTTCCTTGTTATTGATTGCTATCTTTGTCCCTCCAATTTCGGAGGGTTTCTTTTTTATCCGGGTCATTGTCTAACCTCCCAAATTCTGTAGTAATCATTCCAATCGGTCGGCGCCTTATCGCTTCTCGTAATCTTTTGGAATATCCGGGCGTCCGATTCTGTAAACGGGGGCGCTAATACCGTCATATTTGGTACTGCCTGCTGTGCCTCCCGTGCCTTCTCTATTCCAACGCCGTACCGGTGCCCTTCTCTGGGTTTATCCACATCGGCATACATGACAATTTCAGAGCGCGGGTATCGCTCCCTTATGGCTTTTGCCACGGGCTTGATATTCCCTGCCGTCATGCAGGAAACAAACATCCCGGCGCCCTGCCTGCTGTGCCGGAGCACTGATAACAAGGTGGCCGCGCCTTCGGCCATGTGGACCCTAAAAGGTGCTCCCTGCTCTAGCGGCCCTATCGTTGGTATCCAGTAAGCGCCCTTTGTTTCGCCGTTTTTAAGAAAGTACTTATTTCCTCTTTCGTCAATGAATTGAGCGCTGACAAGGCCGGCGCCCGCTCTGACAAGTGGGAAAACAAGTAACCGCCCATCCGGTAGGCGCTGATAATCGGAGCCAAAGAAAGCCTCAAAATCCTCTCTGGTGCATTCAAAAATATTTTCAGTGCCGGATATTCCCTTTCTTTTCAAATATGGATGTATTGGCCGTCCTAGGCGTTCTAAACAAATAGCCGGGTAGATACCTTTATCGCCGTCTAAAAGCGCAGAGAGACGCCGGAATAGTCCTTCCCGGGCCTTCTTTTGCGCCCGCTCTGCTTCTAACTTTTGTTGTGCGCTTTCGTGCCAGATTGTTTCCCTTTCCATCCGGCTCAATCGTCTATTAGACCGCTCCGAGTAAATCGCCTCTAGTCCGTTTTCCCAATTTCCGACAAATACCGCTCCATCAGGGAAGGCCCGGATGTAACCACTCTTCCCGCGCCTATGGGCGTATGTAGGAACTCTGACAAGTTGACCAACCGGCGGAATATCAACCGGTATCACCTCGCAGTAATCGAAAACAGAGGCCAATTCATTGAATACTGGTAGCCTCATACTCAAACCTTTTTATCCGGGAGGCGCCTAGAGCGTCCTTCCCGGACCCTTCACTTATCTGACAATCAGGCGCCGGAAGGCTCCCCGCCCGTTTCTTTGTTTTCCAACTCTTTCACCTTTCCTTCTAATAGGTTTAGATATTTGGTTACAAGAAACGCGGAAGTCTCCGCCATACTCTCTAGGGCATAGTGCAATCCAACAACACTACCCCCCCCCCACCGCTGCCGTTTCAATTTCGGGATACGTCAATCCTTCGGGGTTTAGCAGGCCTGCAAATAGAGCCGTGCGCTCGCAAGACACGGAAACCACTGTCCCTAAGTCAAGCAACTCTTTGAGCGTTAATTTGTCGCCCCTTTCCGCCAAGGTGATTAAGACAAGAGCGGGATTACATTTAAAAGCCGGAGAATTAAGTTCTTCACTGGTGAATACTTTGCTCATGGTCGGCCCCCATCTTTTCGCTTTTTGTTTCTACTGCTTCCGTAATGGCCTTGGCTAAATATTCGTTAAGGTCAAGGCGTAATTGGCGGATTGTTTCGGCCCGTGCTCTCAAGAGGTCGCTATCGTCATAATCCTCAAGCTCTCCGAGCTCGATATCATCGGCCATACTGTAGAGGCTGTTTTCAATGTCAAACAGCGCTTCCAGTTTGGAGGCAAAGAGAGCAGACAATACCCGGAGCCGGGTAATGTCGGACGGCTCGATATTTGGGCGTTGAATAATATCCAAAAGGACAAGGAAGGGATTAGGCCCTACGGGGATGGTGTTAGGCATAGTAAAAGCCTCCTATTAGATTGCCTTGATCCCGCTCTCGGTTTCCAATCGAGGGGCGGGGGTTGCTATCAGGCTGGAAACTCCGTCTAATAGGTCACGGATAAGCCTTTCGGCTTCCCAATAGCAACACCCCATAGACAATAGGAGGCTCTGCCACGTTACGAGCATAAAAAGACCGCCGATTGAGGCGGGCGCTCGCCTATTAGTTTTCAGGGTTTCCAGTCCTGAATCAGTCGCTTTCACTGATAGGAAAGATTGTAATCTAAGCAAACAAAAGCCGTAAAGACTTCGCCAGATAGGACGGAGCGCCCGGCGCCTAGCTTCAATCGCCGTTGAGTAATCCGGGGCCGGGCCTCTGCCAGAGAATACGGGGGCCGCGCCCCGGCGGCTTTCCCGGCTCGGAATGGCTCCGGGAATTTCCCGGGAAATCTTCGAGCGGCCGGATAAGTGGTCTTTTCTGCATACTACCGGCTGAATTTTGCTTTTCAACCATCCGGTTACTATGCCTTCAAGTGTCGAGATTGCCAGCTCAATACTCTCAAGCATTGAGCTTTTTGAGCCTCTGCCAAAGTAGGAGATAAGCGCTTTAGCCTTCATTTTTTGCCTGTCTTTTACTTTGGTTAGCGCTCTTCCGGCAATTTCGCCGGCGCCATAGTTTCATCATTGGCCGGAGCGTGATTTTCAACCCATTGGATCACGTCCGAAACTCGCCAAAGTACCAAGGTTTGAGACAAGCGGATAGGCTTAGGGAACCCCTTTTCTTTTATCCAGTCGTTAATTGTTGCCTTCCCTAATGGCTTCTCTTTGCCTCCAAGGAAAACGCATAAACTCGACTTATTCAGATAACCGCTTGTCTGATTATCCATGCCGGCGCCGGCGGTATTCTTTGCTAACACCATAAATACTCCTTTATGTCTGTGCTCTCTCGGATGGTTACCGAGCAGACAAGGGAATTATTACGGATATTTTGGCCGTCTATACCCTAGGGAATGGCTCAAAAATATTTATGGTTTCCAAAAAGGTTTTTGGAATTAATCACCCTCAGCAAAGATTTTGTACATATCCACATCTTTCTTTATCTTTGTTAGCTGTTTCTTTAGTGTGGAGGGAGCCCGCGCCCTTAATCCCCGGTTTCTCTTTCTAATTTCGTTGGCCAAAGATTCCATACTCATACCGCCAACCTGAAACCCTTCAGATTTCATCTTGTTCAGCTCTTCGACAATTAGCCAGAGTTTGCGGCCCATCACGCTGTCTTTTGGGCGGCCGCCGATTTTCTCTTTTAGCTTCTGATTTTCCTCTTGCAGGATTTTCCCGGCGCGGGAAAAGGCACACCAATAAAGAAACCTATCAATCATTAGATTGAGACTAAACATCTTTTGTTCATTCAGCTTCCCGGCTTCCAGACTGAATAAGAGATGGCGGCTTATAACGTACAGCACACAAAGGTCCGGGGGCGCCTCTTTGTCCGCATTCTTCGGGCTGAATACAAGGGCCATGTATGCCGCGCTGTAGAAAATGCTCCCGGAAAAATTCTCTAGGCTCTCCAATATGTCCAAGGCCCCATGTTCGAGCGCTTCCCATTCCTCATACATCGGACGGGCATCTAGTGAGCCGGATATTTGGTCAAGAATCCTTTTCGAGTATTTGTGTTCACCGAATAGGCTAATGTGCTCCGGGGCTTTATCTCTGCTTATAAAGCATTTCTCTATAGCCTCAAACAACTCGGAGCACACATTCTCTAGCCTTACTTTTGTAAGTCTTTCTAATGCGCTCAATTTGTTTCCCTGTGCCCCGTTGAGAATCTGTAGGAAAGGGCGCCGCCGTCTTACAGGGCTTAAACGGGTTTCGAGCCGGTTAATTACTCCGCCTCTAGGCGCCTTACTGATTTTAGTTGAGGAATTGCCTTATGAGGTTAGAAGGTGGAACGGTGAAACAGTTTTTACCGCCTTCCCGTGTTCCAACTGAGAATCAAGTGAGAATATTGGGGAAACCTTGATTTTTATATCTATAGAGGTCGAAAATCAATGAGTGTATATCTATGAAAATTGGGTCGCGTTCCATGTTTTCAGGTGTCCCATATCTAGGCAAAATCCGGGGCTCGGAGCACCCGCAAAGAGGATTTTTCGTCTGGGAGGACCCGGGCGGTAAATATCCATGCTCTGCCCTGACAAGGGGCTTGCATTTATCTGAAAGGGGCTTCCCTTTAACCGAAAGGGCCTTCATTTTCTTTTAAAGGGGCTTTCTCCCAAAGGTAAGGGCCTCTCTGAGTTTATAGGAAGGGCCTTGTAAGGGGCTTTGACAATCCCTTGGATCACGCCGGCGCCAATCAGTAAATAAGGACGGCTAAAACTCTGCCGCCGCTTCCTGTTTGTGACTTGCCTTTGTCTAAGCCTTAAAGCACACCGGGGCCGTGTAGCGTGATCTTTAGCGGCGGCCTTCCTCCCTTCTCCGGTACTCCTAATCTTTTGCTCCTTCCTGCCAATACCTGACTTAGTGACCTCTCCCGGCTAATCGGACGCGCCAAAGTCTTTAGGCTTTAGCGCCCCGGGCCTTATCCTAATGATGGCTACTGCCTTATCAAGATCATTGTCAGGCCGCCAGTGCTTCCTAATAGCTTTCTCCCCGGCGCCTGTGAGCGCCAAAAGACAAAAGGACATCATCTTATTGAGCCCGTCTCCTTCCTACGCTCATTGATAAGGAAATAGACCGGCGCCGGCGGTTTCCTCTCCTTTTCCAACTGGAGGCTTCATGCACCCTATCCCTTGAGACTAACCAATAAAGACCGGGTAACAGTTCCCTAGCCTCTTTCTCGGATTTTTCCCGGATAAATATCAAACCGGGCCGCGGTCCTGTAAGTTGAGTTTTCGCCGTCCATCCTTCCTCATTTAACCGGTCGGAATATTGAACCAGCGCCGGAAGTAATCGGAGATAGGGTATAGAGGAGAAAGTATTTTTACAGTGCTTATTTGTTGGTTTTTAAGTGGTTTGAGGCCTTAAAAAATCACTGTAAAGATCGCTGTCAAAATACTAAAAAACCGTTGAGTTTCATAGGGTTTTAGAGTCTGAATTTTTTATTTGTACAGTAATGCAGCCATTAGGAGCAGTTTTATTCAACATAATAAACATTATGTTGAATAGTGTAATCCATTGTTTTAATTGATTTTTATTTGAAAATTTTGGTTAGTATCCACTAACAACAAAAAAAAAGAGCGCCAGAATTTGCCTTGAATTAGGTTTGTGCCAGTTATCCAATTTTGTGCCAGTTAAAGTGGCACAACTTAAGCCTTGGTGCTCTTGGGTTGTGCCGGATATCCAATTTTTTATATATATTTTTTTTAATACTTATACTTTACTTTCTATTTAGGAATGCGCTTAGGTCACTCTCTGAAATACAAAAGTCGCCCCATTCCTGCATGATCTCGCGCCGCTCCTTCTCAAATAATCCGCGCTTGTAGGCTCCCCCGTAAATGTCTGGAGGAAGGTGCAGTAAACAAAGCTCACTCGCCTTTTCGTGTTTGTGGTTTTCCTCTGCCCACGTTCTAAAGGGGGCCCGGGCTGTGCCGTGCGGCGTGATCTTGGTAGGCTTTCCCTGCTTATCCAGAACGTTTTTATCTACCCATCCCTGCCCGTCGGCCGCCAGCTTGATTACATGAATGCCCTTCAAAAATTGTTCGGTCGCGCCTTCTCCGAGAGGTTTCATAAAACCGCCCTTCCCGATAAATACAAACTCTCCAAGCCTAGGGATAGAGTTAAGCAACTGTATCGCCTGCTTTGATAAGTAAACCTCTCGCGGTCGGTTGGACGCTCCAAACTCTTTAGAGGCTTTATCGTTCTCCGGCCTTATGATGGCTACTGCCTTATCAAGATCAATGTCTGCCCATCTGAGTGTTCTAACTACTTCCCCTCTGGTGGCTGTGAGCACCTGAAAAACGAAAGCGCGTGAACTCATTGAGGTGGCCTCTAAACACTCCTTCAACAATTCTCCAATGCGGTGATAATCCGGCGCCGGATAATTCTTTTTCTTTGGTCGTGCCATAGTGAGCGGCTTAACGAGTACGCCAAACGGTCCCTTTATGTCGGCTGGATTGATCTCTAGGTGAAATGTGCCTTGAGCGATAGCCCAATTAAAAACAAGATTAAGGCGCCTATGGACTTTCTCCGCTTGGTTTGGTGTCTCCCTCCAGTAATGTTTGAAGTGCTCAAACAAAGTTTTATGCGTGATCTCTGTTATCGGAATGTCTCCAAGCTCCGGCAATATCGCACTATTAAAGCGGTTGATTTCGTGCTGTCCCTTGTCTTTGCCCTTCCATATACCTTTGCTCTGGTACTCATGAAAGCAAAGCTCCGAAACTCTTCTCAAGGTGTTTTGTTTCTTCTCCCGCTCACGGATTAACGCTTCCTCATTGGCCTTATTCCGCTCTTCCTCGGCTCGTTTTAACGCCCGCGGGTCCTTTCCTTCATCTATCAGCTTTCGAGCCTCCCACGCCAGCTCCTTAGCCTCCTTCAAGGTCACGTTTCCAAAGTAGTGGGTTTGTTTCTTGCCGTCCACCATCCATTGAATGTAATAGCAAGGTTTCGATCTCCGATAATCACACTTGAGGCCCTTAACACCGCCCACGGTGAAATCTTTACCTTTTCGCGCTTCTATTTGGAGTTGCTTAGTAATTTCGGTAGCCAACTTAGGCATGACGTGCCCTCCGTCTTTTGGTGTACGTTTAAAAACCGTTCTTCTTTTTTAGCGTACGTTTAACTGCCCGTCAATAAAAAACGTATTAGAAGGCGGAGAGTTTCGGAAGGCTATGGAGGCGAAAACCTGCAAAAGGCCCGCCGTTATTGGCTTAGACAAAAAAATATCCGAGAGCTTTGGAGGCTCTCGGATGGTATTCTGGTGGCGAATCACGGACTCGAACCGCGGACACAAGGATTATGATTCCTCTGCTCTAACCGACTGAGCTAATTCGCCATCTGAAGATCAAGTCATCAGGGAAGTTGAATATTACACAGCTATTTCAATCTGTGCAAGTTCATCTACCCATAAACAGGTGTAATAGTTTGTAAATTAATACCACTGAGCGTAGAAATGATGCACCGGACCGTGTCCTTTTCCGATTTGAAGCTCATCGGCGTGGATGATGGCCTGTGTGATGTAGCGCTTGGCTTCTCTGGCTGCCATGGGAATATCCGTTGAAGACGGCAAAAGAGTTGCCAGCGCCGAAGACAGCGCACAGCCGGTGCCGTGCGTGTTCTTTGTCATTGTTCTTTCGGCGCGGTAACGGATCATGTGGCGTCCGTCATAAAGCAGGTCTTCCGAGTAATCCACTCCTTCCATGTGGCCGCCCTTGAGATAGACCCAGCCGTGACAGCCTTTGAGTTTCCAAAGGTCATTAGCCGCCGCTTCCATCTGCTCATCGTCGGTAATATCAACGGTCTCAAGCAATCGAGCTGCTTCAGGCAAATTAGGAGTTATGACGGTAGCTAACGGCAGAAGTTCATCGCGCAGAGTGGCCACAGCGTCGTCCGTAAGCAGTGCATCTCCGCTCTTGGCGACCATGACGGGGTCCAGAACAATGTAGCGAGGATTCCAATAACGCAAACGCTCTGCAACACCTTTAATAAGGTTTGAGTCAAACAGCATTCCGATTTTGACGGAATCAATACGAACGTCCTCGAAAAGAACATCAATCTGCTTTTTGACAAAATCTGTCGGAATGGGAATCACGCCGAAAACGCCTTGCGTATTCTGTGCGGTTGCAGCGGTCACGACACCCGTTGCATATCCGCCCAACGAACTAATCGTTTTGACGTCTGCCAGGAGACCGGCGCCGCCCGAAGGGTCAATGCCGGCAATGGAAAGTACATTAGGATGCTTGATTTGCATTCGTATCACCTTTCAACAACATATCGATAACTTGGATTGTCCGCTCGGTAGCTCCGCGCTGCTCCTGCGCAAACTTCGCGGCTTTTTCTCCGATCTCGGCTCGTTTTGCAGGATCGCTAAGCACTTCGTCGGCAATTCGCAAAGCCTCCGTGAAATCGGCAGCACGAAGCAGAGCTCCCTCGGACTCAGCCTTTTTCACAATAAAGTCAAAATTAAAGATGCTCGGACCCACAATCACGGGAAGCCCGATGGCGCAAGGCTCAATCACACTTTGACAGCCGTAATTCTCGAAACTGCCGCCCATGATGACAAGCGAAGAAAGTGCATAGTAAAAGCCCATCTCGCCCATACTGTCACCAAAGACAATCTGAGGACCCTGCTTGGACAGCACAGTCTTCCAATCTCGGATTTGCGAGCGCTTGATGTAAGTAAAACCGCTCTTTTCGATAAGTTTGGCAACTTCTTCGAATCGCTGCGGATGACGCGGAACAATCAGAATCAGACGGTCCTCTAGAACGCCAGCAGCCTGCGCTTTCTTCAGCGCTTCCAAGAATTTCTGTTCTTCGCCTTCTCGGGAACTGGCCAGGCCGATGATGTCTCGTTCGGCATACTTCAAAATTTCCCGACCCGTCCTCAGCTGAATCGCGTTGGGCGTGAAATCAAATTTCAAGTTGCCTAGAACCTTCACATCGTGAGCACCGGCCGCCTTAAGACGCTCGGCGTCTTCTTCATATTGCGCCAGCGCCATCGTCAGACGTCCGAAAGCATCCTTGATCAGCGAACCGGCTTTTTGGCCTTGCTTAAAGGATTTTTCAGAGAGGCGCCCGTTGACCAAGACGGTCGGGATCCCCAACTTCTTGGTGAAGTACGTGAGGTTCGGCCAGACTTCCGTCTCCATCAGCAGGCAGAGGTCCGGCTGAGTAGCTTTCAAAAACTTTTTGACTGCCCTCGGCGTGTCGTAAGGCAAATAACACTGAGCAATTCGGTTTCCGAATTTCTGGGCGAATTTAGCCCCGACCTCACGCCCCGTCGGCGTCATATGCGTATAAAGAATTTCGGTGTTGGGCCAGCGTTTAAGGATCGACTCGACCAAAGAAAATGTGGCTCGGGTCTCTCCGACGGAAACCGCATGTATCCAAATCCGGGTTCTTCCTTTAGTTCGCGGCGGATAGTGAGCCGTCCCGAATCGCTCGGACCAATGCTCCAGGTACTGCGGCTGTTTTCGCGAACGCTTATACAAATAGAGCATGGCTGCCGGCGCCGCGGCGTAAAGCAAACCACTGTAAATCGGACGGGGAAGAATCATTCAATTACCTTTTCATAAGCGCTAAGCACTTCCTGTACTTGAGGACAGCATCCTACTCCGCCGAGAGCTTTCTTTTTGCCCTCTCCGACCAGCGGAACCAGTTCAATCGGGTAGTCACGAAAGATCCCGACGGTCGGCCGCCCCATTGCTGCGGACAGATGCGTCATACCGGTGTCCAAACCGATCACGGCGTCAGCAGAGGAAATCTTTTCCATCAGCTGTCCGATCGGCATACGCTCGGGAACCTCGGCAGCTGCGCCGAGTCTTGCCTGAATGCGCAGAACTCGCTCTTTTTCTTCCGGAGAGCCCCAGAGGAGCACGATCTTCTTGCCTCGGCGAATGAGTTCGCCTCCGAGTTCAATCCATTTTTCTTCAGGCCAAAGTTTCGTCTCGCGGCTGGTATTGCAGAAAAAGAAAACGCTGCCTGCAGATTCCGAAGAACCTTCAAACTTAAAGTTAAATTGAGGTTTTGTTGAACCGAGATCGTAGCCCAGACTTTTAGCCGCCAGTTCACGACAGCGGTCAACCGCGGATTTCTGCCGATCGACCGAGGACTTAACGGAATAAAGAATCGTAGCCAAAGGCTCCTTCCCCGAACGGCGATCGTATCCGGCCACAGGCGCATTTGTCCATGAAGCCAAGACCGCGCTTTTAATCAGTCCTTGAAGATCAATGACTAAATCGTAGTGTTTGCCGCGAAGCTTCTCGCGAAGAGCCTTGATCTGATCTCGTGTCGACTTTTCAAAAATCCGTTTTTTCCATTTTCTTACCGAGCACTCGATAACCTCGGAAACGCCCGCGACATGCCTGGGAATATCGGCAAACGAATCTTCGACCAACCAGTCAATTTCGGCATCGGAAATAAAACGTTTGATATCCTCGACGACGGGGACGGCATGGACGACGTCCCCCATCGAAGTCGTTTTAACGATCAATATTCGCATTCGCTGCAAATTAGAACGGAAGTTTTGCTTCAGGTGCGACTTTCAAAATCTCTTCTTTGAAGCGATTCTGGATACGGGCCAAGGCTTCAGGCGTGTCTGCCTCAAAACGCAGAACAACTACGGGTGTGGTGTTGGATGGACGAGCCAGAGCAAAACCGTCCTTCCATTCAACACGAATACCGTCAATCGTAATAATGTCCTGAGCATCCTCAAACTTGGCATTTTCCTTCAAACGCTCGACCAGTTTGACGTTTTCTCCTTCTTCGGTCGGAATCTGCAGTTCAGGAGTCGAGACTGCATTCGGGAGTGCTTTGAGAGGAACATTCGCATCGGCGCTTCGGGTCAAAATTTCCAACAAGCGGGTGGACGCGTAGACACCGTCGTCAAAGCCGGGCCAGCGGTCATGGAAGAAAATGTGGCCGCTCATTTCTCCGGCAAAGTCGGCATTGACTTCTTTCATCTTCGCCTTAATCAGCGAGTGACCTGTTCGCGACATCACGCAAACGCCGCCGCGGGACTCGACATACGGACGAATATTGCGCGTGCATTTGACGTCATGAACGATAACTGCGCCGGGTTTATGGGCAAGAATGTCTCCGGCAAAGAGCATTGCCTGACGGTCCGGGAAAATGACTTCACCGTCCTTAGTCACAACACCCAAGCGGTCACCGTCGCCGTCATAGGCAATACCGATTTCGGCATCGCCTTCACGCAGAGCTTCCTTTATGTCTTCCAAATTTTCCAGTTTGGAGGGATCCGGATGATGATTCGGGAAGTGTCCGTCCACATTCGTAAACAAACCTTGTACTTCGACGCCAAGACGAGTCAGCAGGTCAACCGCCAAGGGGCCGGCAATACCGTTGCCCGCATCGACAACTGCCTTAATCGGTCGGGAAAGTTTGACGTCGGAAAGAATCTTTTCCATATAAGCAGGTACGACATCAACCTGTTCATAAGGCCCTTCTTTTTCAGCGGTGTAGAGTTCGTTGTTAACGATCATCTCGTAAATGTGCTGAATGGCCGGGCCGTAGAGCGTCTCATCCGCAAGCATCATCTTCAAACCGTTGTAGTCAGGAGGATTGTGGCTTCCGGTGACGGCAACGCCGCTTCCTGTTTTAAGGTAGACCGTACTGAAATAGAGCACCGGGGTCGGAACCGCACCGATGTCATAAACGCCGACTCCGGCCTTACGGATGCCTTTCATTAAAGCAGCCTGCAGACGAGGACCGCTCAGACGACCGTCTCTGCCCACACAGATGTGAGAAACATTTTTCTTTTGGGCCAGTGTGCCCAGTGCCATGCCGACTTTTTCGCAGACCTCTTCGGTCAGCGTCTTATCAACTATTCCGCGAATGTCATAAGCCTTAAAAATTGAACGGGAAATCGTTTCAGCCATCGTTTTCATCCAAAGAAAGAATAGTTACCGATTTTAACGGCTTTAGCGTCCGATGAACTACCGCAAAATGATGGCGGTAAAATTTGGAGAACATTCAATTGGGTCTTTAAAATGAACATTCTCAAACCCTCCATGGAGGCCATTCGCAACGCCTCTGTTCTTGTTGTCGGGGATGCGATGCTGGATCGATACTGGTTCGGCGATGCTTC
>ERZ894240.1408-NODE-1408-length-14671-cov-36.974001_pt1 | contig 14671 bp, 7 predicted proteins | sample MGYA00380298_ERZ894240 | MGnify/ENA primary metagenome ERZ894240 (study PRJEB32331, sample SAMN06328419) | human gut metagenome | biome: human gut microbiome; feature: stool | host: Homo sapiens | collected 2014-06-27 ...
GAAGCCAACGCCAAGCACGGCTTCACGGCGGAACAGACGCTTGAAATCGCGCAGAAGCTCTACGAGAAGAAGCTCATCACCTATCCGCGAACCGGAAGCCGCTACATTCCCGAAGACGTGTTCGCGGAAATCCCCAAGCTGCTTGCCTTCATCGGCAGCCTGCCCGAATGGAAGGGCAAGTTGCAGCCGAAAGCCGTGCCGACACGCCGCAGCCTGGACGGCGGCAAGGTGACAGACCACCATGCCCTGCTCGTCACGGGCGAGAAGCCGCTGTTCCTCTCCAAAGAGGACAGCACCGTCTATCACATGATAGCCGGGCGCATGCTTGAGGCTTTCTCCGAAAAATGCGTCAAGGACACTGCCACCGTCACGGCAGAGTGTGCCGGAGTGGAGTTCGTGGCAAAAGGCAGCATCATCAGGCAAGCCGGATGGCGTGCCGTCTATGGCAAGGAGAATGGAGAAGAGAACAACAGCCAAGAGGAAACCGCCGCCATTCCCTGTTGGCAGGAAGGCGACACACTGGCACTGAAAGCCGCCTCCATCACGGAGGGAAAGACCAAACCCAAGCCGCTGCATACCGAAGCCACCCTGCTGTCCGCGATGGAAACGGCTGGCAAGGAGATAGAGGACGACGCATTGCGGCAGGCTATGAAGGATTGCGGCATCGGCACGCCCGCCACCCGTGCGTCCATCATCGAAACGCTTTTCAAGCGCGGCTATATGGAACGCTGCAAGAAGTCGCTTGTCCCCACCGAAAAAGGGCTTGCCCTCTACTCGGTCGTGAAGGCGATGCGTATTGCCGATGTCGCCATGACGGGCGAATGGGAAAAGGAATTGGCACGCATCGAGCGTGGGGAACTGCCCGCCGATGACTTCCGCAGGAAGATTGAGGCATATACACGGGAAATTACCTCCGAACTGCTGTCGTGCGACAAGCTGTTCGCCCGCAGGGATTCCGGCTGCAAGTGTCCCAAGTGCGGAGCGGGGACGATGCAGTTTTACGGCAAGGTCGTCCGCTGCGACAACGCGGAGTGCGGTCTGCCCGTGTTCCGCCTGAAAGCAAACCGCACCCTCTCTGATGATGAAATCAAAAACCTGCTCACCGACGGACACACGAAACTGCTCAAAGGATTCAAGAGCAAGCAGGGCAAGAGTTTTGATGCCGTAGTCGCCTTTGACGGGGACTATAACACGGTTTTCGTGTTCCCAGAAAGGAAAAGTAAAGCGACCTCTGCGAAAAGAAGAAAATAAATGTTTAACTTTGCCACTGGTTCAGAGTAATGAATTGTTCTTCGATACCGGATTACACTCATACTTTGGATTTAGTGGTGGCACTCGGAGGGATACCGGGTGCCTTTTTCTTCTCGTTTTCCAACGATTATCCCTATCATCATTATCAATCCACTAAATTCCAAAGAAATGAACAACAAGAAGAAAAACGAGGGTCGGACCGACTTTTCCTATTACGGTCTGTACCTGCTGGACTACCTCACCACGAACAAGTTCGAACAGGCAGCCGATGAAGCCTTCATCCGAGAAAGAACCGACCGTGCCGCCGAAGCGTATGAACGGGCAAGGCTCGAAGGCTATCCTGCCGACGGGGCGCAGGAACTGGCGATGAAGGTGCTGACGGAGGGCCTTCGCTACTCCAGGCACGCCATCCTGCGCGAAGTCGTGGAGAACGAATTTGCGGGTGAAGTACCGGGAGAAAAATGTGAAGCCTTTACCCAGAAGCTGCTACCGCTTGTCGGAAACGTATTCTCCATCTATGACCTCTCGGACGACAATTTCGCCCTGTCGCCCGAATATGACCTGCTCTACACGGAGCTGACGGGAGCCGTCATCCTCTATATCGAAGAGTATGGCGTTTAACCGCAAACAGAGGCTGAGGGACAACATCGAGGCGATACGGACGGCATTCCTCCTTGACAGGGAACAGCGCACACCCACCGCACGCGAACGGCTCTTGTTAGAGCGTTATTGCGGGTTCGGGGGACTGAAGAGCATACTCAACCCTGCAAGGGAACTGACGGATGCCGTCCACTGGGCGAAGTCCGACCTCGAACTGTTTGCCCCTACCGTGGAACTGCACAGGTTGCTGCGGGAGAACACAAAAGACGAGACGGAGTACAAACGGTATATGGATGCCATGAAGCAGTCCGTGCTGACCGCCTTCTATACCCCGCCGGAGATAACCGGGACCATCGCGGACGTGCTGCATGAACACGGCATCCGTCCCGACCGGGTGCTGGAGCCGTCGGCAGGTGTCGGTGCATTCGTGGACGCCGTGCTGGAGAACAGACCGGACGCGGACATCATGGCTTTTGAGAAAGACCTGATGACGGGCAAGATACTGAAGCACCTGCATCCCGGACAGAAAGTAAGGGTACAGGGCTTCGAGAAGATAGAAAAGCCGTTCATGAACCATTTTGATTTGGCTGTCTCCAATATACCGTTTGGCGATGTGGCGGTGTTCGACCCGGAATTTTCGGGCAGCAAGGATCCTGCAAGGCACTCGGCGGCACGGACGATACACAATTACTTTTTCCTGAAAAGCCTTGACGCGGTGCGTGAAGGCGGAATCGTGGCGTTCATCACCTCGCAGGGGGTACTGGATGCCCCGACCAACGCGCCCATACGCGAGTATATGATGAACCATACCAATCTGGTGGGCGTAGCCCGCCTGCCGAACAACCTCTTTACGGATAACGCGGGAACGGAGGTGGGCAGCGACCTGATTATCTTGCAAAAGAACAGCGGAAAGAATGGTGAACTGTATTACAACGAAAAACTCTTCGTGCAGACCGAACAGACCCCTATCGGCACTTCCGTAAATGGGTATGTATGGAGCATCGGCTCGCTTTCACACACGGATTTGATCAGAAGTACCGACCCGTACGGGAAACCAGCCTATAAACTCCTGCACCGTGGGGACATCGCACAACTGGCGGAAGACTTGCGGGAGCATCTGAAAATAGAACTGCAACAACTTGACAGGAAACTGTATGAGAAACACAGCCTGCATCCGACAAAGGAGGAAAGCACGGCTGCGGAAGTGCAACCTGCTCCGAAAACAGAAAAGGTATCACCTTCTGTAATAGCCCCCGTTTCTGTAATTGAGCCTGTCAAGGGAGTGGAGAAGCCGCAGGCACAGCCCATAGAGGAAAAGCCGGAGATTGAGCCGCGCCAACCCAACCATTCGTCAGCCGTGCAGCTTACCCTGCTCGACCTTTGGGGTATGCCCATAGAGGAACCGGCAAAAAAGAAAAAGGCAGCGAAAAAGGAAAGCAAGCCGAAGCCTATGCCGTCCACGCCTAAACCGCAGGTCAAAGTTACTCCACCCGTTGAAGCCGCCAAGCCGGTAAACGGTAATAAGGAAGAAAAGCCGGAAAATGCCGAAAAGCCAAACGACCCGGACGACATTTACGCCACTCTGGATTGGGAAACCAATCCTCCCATCAACGGCTTCTATGAGACAATGATGAGTCTGACAGCGGAACGGCGCAAGGCCCTACGGCTTGAGGCAGAACGGCACAGGCAGGAACAACTGAAAAAGATGGGTATCAAAGACACGTTGAACCCTGCTTTTGCGCCTTCTTCGGACAATATGGATAAAAAGCCGGAACAAACGGAAGAAATAAAGCAACCTGAAACACCGGCAGAAGTTGTGCCTACTTCCGAAACGGTTGCCACTTCCCTGTTCCCGGAATTTGAAACGGAAAAGCCGAAAAAAGAAGCCCTCGACCTTACGCCGCGTCCCTATCACCGCACGCCGGAAATGCACCTGCGTGAAGGGTCGCTGGTGGCAAACAGGGCACGCGACATCGGTTATCTGAAGGACATTACTCCCTACGGTGCAACCTTCCAGCCGCTTGGACTAACCGGTTATCAGAAAGAGAAAGCGTTGCTGTATGTATCGCTCCGTGACGCATACGAGCGGTTGTACCGCTATGAATCGAACAGACGTGAGGAAAATGTACCTTGGCGTGAACACCTGAACACCTGTTACGACGAGTTTGTCATGCGTTATGGCAACCTCAACGCCAAACAGAACGTGAAACTGGTGATGATGGACGCCGGAGGGCGCGACATCCTTTCGCTGGAACGTGCGGAGGACGGCAAGTTCGTCAAAGCGGACATCTTCGACCGTCCCGTTTCCTTCTCGGTGGAGAACCATGCCAACGTCGGTTCTCCGGAAGAAGCCTTGTCTGCATCGCTCAACAAGTATGGTACGGTCAATCTCAACTATATGCGGGGGATAACAGACAGTACGGAAGAGGAGCTTCTCAATGCCCTCAAGGGGCGTATCTTCTACAATCCGCTCGTAACCGGTTACGAGATTAAAGACCGCTTCATCGCGGGAAACGTGATAGAGAAGGCGGAGCGTATAGAGGCATGGATGGAAAATAATCTGGAAAGCAAAAGATTGCCGGAAGTGAAACAGGCTTTGGAGGCTTTGAAGGAAGCCGAGCCGCAGCGTATCGCCTTTGAAGACCTCGACTTCAACTTCGGTGAACGCTGGATTCCCACGGGCGTGTATGCCGCCTACATGAGCCATCTTTTCGACACGGACGTGAAAATCGCCTATTCCGCCAGCATGGACGAGTTTTCCGTGGCGTGCGGCTACCGCACCATGAAGATCACGGACGAGTTTCTGGTAAAGGGCTATTACCGGAACTATGACGGTATGCACCTGTTGAAACACGCTTTGCACAACACCTGTCCCGACATGATGAAAAGTATTGGCAAAGATGAGAACGGCAACGACATCAAGGTGCGTGACAGCGAGGGCATACAGCTCGCCAACGCCAAGATTGACGAAATCCGCAACGGGTTCTCGGAATGGTTGGAAGAGCAGTCGCCGCAGTTCAAGGAACGGCTCGTGACAATGTATAACCGCAAGTTCAACTGTTTCGTGCGCCCGAAGTATGACGGTTCGCACCAGACGTTTCCCGACCTCAATCTGAAAGGATTGGCAAGCCGGGGTATTCAAAGCGTTTATCCGTCGCAGAAGGATTGCGTCTGGATGATAAAACAGAATGGCGGCGGAATATGCGACCATGAAGTCGGAACAGGTAAAACACTGATAATGTGTATTGCAGCGCATGAAATGAAGCGTCTGAACTTGGCGCACAAGCCGATGATTATTGGTCTGAAAGCCAATGTCGCGGAGATTGCCGCCACTTATCAAGCTGCCTATCCGAATGCCCGCATCCTCTACGCTTCGGAAAAGGATTTCTCGACCGCCAACCGTGTGCGTTTCTTCAACAACATCAAAAACAATGACTATGATTGCGTCATCATGTCGCATGACCAGTTCGGCAAGATACCGCAGTCACCGGAGTTGCAGCAACGCATCCTGCAAGCGGAGCTTGACACGGTGGAGGAAAACCTCGAAGTCTTACGGCAGCAAGGCAAGAACGTGTCGCGGGCGATGCTGAAAGGATTGGAGAAGCGCAAGCACAACCTTGTGGCGAAGTTAGAGAAAGTGGAACACGCCATCAAGTCGCGCACAGATGACGTGGTGGACTTCAAACAGATGGGCATCGACCACATTTTCATAGACGAGAGCCACCAATTCAAGAACTTGACTTTCAACACCCGGCATGACCGTGTGGCGGGGTTGGGAAACTCGGAGGGGAGCCAGAAAGCCCTGAATATGCTTTTTGCCATACGAACTATACAGGAGCGTACGGGCAAAGACTTAGGGGCTACGTTCCTGTCCGGCACGACTATTTCCAACAGTCTGACGGAATTGTACCTGCTCTTTAAGTACCTGCGCCCGAAGGAACTGGAACGGCAGGACATCCGCTGTTTCGACGCATGGGCGGCTATCTTCGCCAAGAAGACGACCGACTTCGAGTTCAACGTGACAAACAACGTGGTGCAGAAGGAGCGTTTCCGCTACTTCATCAAAGTGCCGGAGCTTGCCGCCTTTTACAACGAAATCACCGACTACCGCACGGCGGAGGACGTGGGTGTGGATCGTCCGCACAAGAACGAGATACTGCACCACATACCGCCTACACCCGACCAAGAGTATTTCATCAAACAACTGATGGAATTTGCCAAGACAGGTGACGCGACGTTGTTGGGCAGGTTGCCGCTGTCTGAAACGGAAGAGAAGGCTAAGATGCTCATCGCTACCGACTACGCGCGGAAGATGGCTTTGGATATGCGCATGATAGACCCCAATTACGAAGACCACTCCGACAACAAGGCGAGCCACTGCGCCAAAATGATAGCGGAGTATTACCACAAATACGATGCGCACAAAGGAACGCAGTTCGTGTTCTCCGACTTGGGTACATATCAGCCGGGGGAAGGATGGAACGTGTACAGCGAGATAAAACGCAAGTTGGTGGAGGATTACGGCATACCGGCAAGTGAGGTGCGCTTCATTCAGGAGTGTAAGACGGATAAGGCTCGTAAGGCGGTGATAGATGCCATGAACGCAGGGACAGTGCGAGTGCTGTTCGGCTCCACAAGTATGCTCGGAACGGGCGTGAATGCGCAGAAAAGATGCGTCGCCATCCATCACCTTGATACACCGTGGCGACCGTCCGACCTGCAACAGCGTGACGGACGGGGTGTTAGAGCCGGGAACGAGATTGCTAAGCATTTTGCCGAGAACAACGTGGATATCATCATCTACGCGGTGGAAAAGTCGCTGGACAGCTACAAGTTCAATCTGCTGCACTGCAAGCAGACGTTCATATCGCAGCTCAAAAGTGGAGCGATGGGCGCACGTACCATCGACGAGGGAGCAATGGACGAAAAATCGGGTATGAACTTCTCGGAGTATATGGCGTTGCTCTCCGGCAATACCGACCTTTTGGATAAGGCGAAATTAGAGAAGCGTATCGCCTCGCTCGAAGGGGAACGCAAGTCGTGGGGCAAGGGCAAGCGCGATTCGGAGTTCAAGCTGGAATCCAAGACGGGAGAACTGCGCAACAACACGGCTTTCATCGAAGCCATGACGGAAGACTGGAACCGTTTTCTTTCCGTTGTGCAGACTGATAAGGAAGGCAGCCGCCTTAATCTTGTCAAGGTGGACGGCGTGGATTCAACGGATGAGAAGGTCATCGGTAAGCGTTTGCAGGAAATCGCCAAGAACGCCACGACTGGTGGACTGTACAAGGCTGTCGGGGAACTTTACGGCTTTCCGATAAAGGTGGTCAGCGAGAGGACACTCAAAGAAGGTCTGGAGTTCACCGACAACCGCTTCGTGGTGGAGGGGAACTACAAGTACACCTACAACAACGGGCATCTGGCGATGGCAGACCCGATTGCTGCCGCACGAAACTTTCTGAACGCATTGGAGAGGATTCCGACCATCATCGACCAGTACAAGTCTAAGAACGAAGTGCTGGAAAAGGAGATTCCGCAGTTGCAGGAGATAGCGGGCAAGGTGTGGAAGAAGGAGGACGAGCTGAAACAGCTGAAGTCCGAACTCGCCGCACTGGACCGCAAGATACAGCTTGAGCTGGCTCCGGCTCAGGAAAACACAGAAGAGAACCGGCAAGGCAACGAGAAAAAACAGACGGAACAACAGCCGGAAAGCCCGCACGTGGACTTTGTACGCAGTCATTTAATTATAGGGAGACCCGGTTTATCGGAATCCAAAGGTGTAAAACTTTAATATCGAAGTCTTGACAGAAAAAGCCAGTGGTTGAATTTTTCACCACTGGCTTTAATTCTAATAATTTTTCAATCTAATATGACCGAATCTATAACGTTAAATCATAGATTATGTGTCTATTTGTGAAGAAAAAGACGTAACTTTGTATCAAAATCAAATAAGCATAACAATGGAACCATCTATATACAGTTTTTCACTTTATACCGCACTGCCGTTGATGTTATTCTTCGGCTTTTATTTTTTGTTTGCAAAGACTCCTGAAAAGAAAATTTTCAAGAATTATCTCCGCTCTCGACAGATTATGGGTATAGCTATGCTACTGCTTTCGGCAAACTATTCGGTACATTTCTTCTTTGGTATCCGATTCAAAAATGCGGATTCTGCCATATTGATGAACATGTCCACATACTTCCTGTGCTATTCTCTGTTCAGTTCGGCATTGATAATGTTGCTTGATCGTTTTTACATTACCAAACGGCGTGTGTGGACACATATCATTTTATGGATTATATTCTCAACTCTTTCCGGAGTTGTGTTGTTCCTGTTGCCAAGCGGAATCATGCAAAAAATCTCTTTATTTGCTTTAGCTGTATGGTTAGTCGTTTTTGGAATCGTTTTAGCTCGCAGAGTCATAATTGCATATCGTAGAGCCATTCGGATTTTCAATGAAACTCAGGCGGATGATATAGGCACATATATCGAATGGCTTTCCATATTCACTTATTGGGCTGTTATCTTCGGTGTCGGATGCGGATTGCTGACATTTCTGCCAGACAAATATGTTTTTATCTGGATTTTGTCGTCAATACCGTTCTACAGCTATCTTTTCTACAGCTATCAGAACTACCTGCTGTTCTATGAACAGGTGGAAAATGCTTTTGAGCAAGATATACAGTCTGAAGAAGAACTTCTGACAGATACGGAAACAGAACCTGAAATAGTTTCTGAGAAAGAAGTTCCAGTGTCCTATACAGAAATTATAGAGAAAGTGGCCAACTGGATAAAGACAGACGGCTATGTCCAGCAGGGACTTACCATAAAAGAACTGTCCGAAATACTTCATACGAACCGTACCTATCTTTCCGCTTATATCAAGACTACGTATAAAATGACATTCCGCGAATGGATAACCGGTCTCCGGTTGGAGTATGCGAAAAACATGCTGAAGGAGCATCCGGAAATCAATATACAGAAGCTGGCTGAGTCCTCCGGTTTTCTTTCCCGCAGTAACTTTATCAAATTATTTTCCGAGAAGGAAGGATGTACGCCTGCCAAATGGAAAAAAGCAAATCGGGAATAATTTGTGTACTAAAAAACATTGAAAAAGGTCTCAGAAACCCATTTTCAAAAAGTGCTCAAACGACAAAAAAGTGCTAATTCGACAAAAAGGTGCTCTAACGACAATTTGAAAAGTGCTCAAACGACATTTTTTTTATAAAACGCTGTATTTCAACAGAAAAAGTTTTTGTAATATTTTGGGCGCTGAATGGCATTTATTACCTTTGGAGAAGACAAAGATAATAAATTCAAGTTTATATGAGCAGAAAAATCACTTTTCTTACCCTGTTTCTGTGGCTGATGACGGTAACTTTTCCTGTCATTGCGCAGCAGAAAGCAGACACGACCTACACCTTCCGGTTCGTTCCGCAGAAGGACACGTTCTACGTGCCTTGGAATGGCAATGACACGGAACTTGCCCGTCTGTTGGAATGTATCGAAAACAACAAAACCACAATTCTTGACGGCAAGCTGCCGCTATTGGTTGACGGCTACTGTAATTCACTGGGCAGTGAAGCCGAGAACCTTGCCACGGCGAAGATCCGTGCCAACCGTGTGAAATCCGAACTGATTATCCGTGCGGAAATAAAAGAGGAGAATTTCATTACCCGCAACCATGCGACTGAGGGTGATTTTGTCACCGTGCGCCTGACGGTACCGGTAAAGGGAACTGCCGCGACGGATGCGGAAGCACGACGCAAGGCGGAAACCGAACGACTGGAAGCCGAGAAGCGTGCCGAACAGGAACGGCTTGCCGAAGAGCAGCGCAAGGCGGAAGAAGCCCGACTTGCCGCTGAAAAGGCAGAAGCCGAGAAAGCCGCTCAACAAAATAAACTTGTCGACACGCCGTCGGAAACTAAAATCACAAATGATTATCATTTTTCCCTGCGTGCCAACCTGCTGCGCTGGGCTACCCTGACACCAGATCTTGGCGTGGAATGGCGCATCTGCCCGTCATGGGGCATTGCCGTAAACGGCTCGTGGACTTCATGGACGTGGAGCGACAAGGACCACCGCTATGCACTCTGGGAAGTGGCTCCGGAAGTGCGTTACTATATGGGTGAGAAGAAAGCCTGGTATCTGGGCGCGATGTTCAAGGCCGGACAGTTCAACTACAAGCTCTCCGAAACAGGCAAGCAGGGCGACCTGATGGGTGGCGGCATCACCGCCGGCTATCAGCTGCGGCTGAACAAGGCACTGGCTCTTGATTTCAACCTCGGTTTGGGCTACCTGAATGCCGATTTCGAAAAATATGAAGTCATCGACGGCGTGCGTGTACGCCGCGGCAACGAGACAAAAGATTGGTGTGGTCCCATCAATGCCGGTGTGACATTGGTATGGAAGTTATTCTAACACGGAGGAATAGAATATGAAAGCAAGACAATATATAAATATGATGGGAATGGCAGCCGCCGTGCTGCTCTCTTCCTGCGTGAAGGACACGCTTTATGACACGCCGCATCCCGACTACGGGAAGATTGCGGTGACAGCCGACTGGTCGGCCCGCGGTGAGGGTATCGACATACCTGCCACATGGACGGTCACCATGGGAGACTATACGGGTACGGAGACTTCCGCCACCCATACCCCCGACCATCTGTTTGCTCCGGGCAGCTACACCCTTGCGGTGTGGAACCCGGCCGAGGGAATCACGGTGAACGGCACTACAGCCACCATTGCCGCAACCACGGGAAACCGGGCAGGCACGGATGCCTTTGTGAACAATGCCCCGGGATGGTTCTTCACCTATACGGAACAGGTGACCATCGAGAAAGACAAGGACTATCCGCTGACTGCCGCAATGAAGCAGCAGGTACGCGAACTGACGCTTGTCGTCGAACCTACTGGTGATGCCGCCGGACGCATCACGGAGATTGTTGCCCATCTGACGGGTGCAGCCGGAACACTCGACTTCGCTACCGATACCTACGGAGCCGCTTCGAACGTCGTGCTGCCCTTCTCCAAGATTACCGAAGGTGACGATGCCGGCAAGTGGAAAGCCACGGTGCGGCTGCTGGGTGTGACTGGCACGGAACAACTGCTGACGGGTGAAATCCGCTATGCTGACGGCAACCCGACCCCCACCACGCTGAAAAGCGACCTTACGGAAGCCCTCAAGGAGTTCAACACCGGAAAGGGCGAATCGCTGACCCTCGGCGGAACGCTGGTTGAGACTCCCGAAGGCATGGAAGTGGACGGAGCCGAAATCAACGGCTGGGAAGAAGTGAAAGGTGATGATGTAAATGCCGATTTGTAAATAATTAGTAAACCGAACGCAGGAGCAAAGCTTGCTTTGATTTTGCTGAGGTGCAGCAAATATTGAAATGGAATTAAACTAATATAATGACTAATATAATGAAGACGAGATTTTTTACACTTGCAACGCTCGCCCTCGCACTGGCAGCCTGCAACAACGACAACGAGAACCTGAACGGTGACCCCGTGGCCGCCCAGTTTACCGCCAACATCGCCCCCGCCACCCGCGCCAGCGGAACCACCTGGACTGGCGGCGACCGTATCGGCATCACCGACATCGGCAACGATTCCCAGTACGGCAACGTGCCTTTCATCCTGAAAAACGGGAAATTTGAGGCAGAAGGAAAGGTTATCTATATCGAAGATACAAAGACCCATACTTTCCGCGCCTACTATCCGTACAACGCGGCGGGAGGCATCCTCGCAGCCACGACCGATGCCACGGCGCAGCAGAACAAGCCTGCCATCGACTTCCTCTTTGCTTCAGGAGCCACGGGAGACAAAAACAACCCGGTAGTAAGCTTTACCGACAAAACCGCCAAAGGCGGTGAAGACAACTCCTTCCACCACCGCATGAGCCAGATAACCCTTACCTTCGAGGCGGGCGACGGCGTGGATTTCAGCGTGGTCAAGCCTGAACGTTACACGCTGGACGGATTGTTACTCACCGGTACGTTCAACACGGCCGACGGTATTGCCACCGCAGACAACGGAGTACAGACCGGAGAACTGGCCATGAATCTGGCAGACGGCAATCTCACGTCATCGATCATCCTCTTCCCGCAGACAGTTGCATCCCTGCCGTTGGTTGTGAATTACAAAGGTCAGGAATATCATGCCACACTCACCATGCCCGAAGGCGCACTGCTGGCGGGCAACAACTATACCTATACCGTCAAGGTACGCAACAAAGTCCTTGAAGTCAGCGAAGCCACCATTGCAAAGTGGAACGATATAGACGGTGGAGATGTGGGTGCTGACCTGTAGGATTTTAATAATTAATCGATTAGAATAAAGAATTATGAGACATAGATTATTTATCCCCGCAGCCACCGCACTGCTGTTCGCCCTCGCCGCCTGCACGCAGGACGAACTTGCTGACGATAACCGTCTGCCCGAAGGTGAATACCCCGTCGTCATCCGTGCCACCGGACTGTCCGTAGAAGCAACGCCGCTGGCAGCCCCTTCCACTCGTGCCGCTGTGGACGGCGATTGGCAGGGCGTCACTTCCGTGGCACTCAAGATGGGCGATGCGGTAAAGGAATACACCGTAACGGCTTCTACCGATTTCAAGAGTGCCACGCTTTCACGCGAGAACGATCCGTACTACTGGACCAGCCGCGACCCGATTACCGTATCGGCATGGTGGCCCTTCAACAATGCCGACATCACACAGATGCCTGCCGTGAAGGTGGCCGAAGACCAAAGCAAACTGGCTGACTTCCAAAACAGCGACTTCATCTCTGCTGAGAACCGGAAGGTGGAATTTAACAACCCGACTCTTGAATTTACCCACCGCACGGCACGCGTGACAATCGAACTGAAGCCCGGCACGGGATTCACGAGCGTCGCTGGTGCCACGGTGAGCCTCGTAAGCCTGTCCGCCGATAACGGCAACCCGACTGCCATCAAGACCTACAACGCAAGCGGCAACACCTACGAGGCACTGACCGCCCCGCAGACCGTTGCGGCAGGCAAGCCGTTCGTCAAGGTGGAACTCGGCGGCGGCACCTTCTACTTCCGTCCGCAGAACAACGTCGTATTAGAAGCGGGCAGCCGCTATAAATACACCGTCAAGGTGAACGCCACCGGCCTGACGTTAGAGGGTTGCACCATCGGCAGCTGGGTTGACGGCGGCGGCGAGAGCGGCGAGGCAGAGGATTTGGGCTACATCTACGACAGCAACACCAAGACCTACACGGTCTATAACGCCAACGGCCTACTGGCATGGAACAAAGCCATACAAAAAGATGAATCGATAAATTGCACCCTCACCGCCGACATCGACCTGACGGGTAGGGAATGGACACGTTTAGACACATGGCCAGGCTACTCCGGCGTCTTTAATGGGCAGGGACACAGCATTACGGGATTAAACTTTTCAGCAGCGAGGTTTGGACTTTTTCTTTTTTTAAATCAAAGTGGAGTGATAAAGAACCTACAACTCATAGATGTGAATCTGGATGGCAGTAGTGGAGGAGCTGCTGGAATGGTGGACCGAAATCATGGCCAAATCATTGCCTGCTCTGTGACGGGAAAACTTACTGTACATAGTGGTGGTATAGCCAATGCAAATTATGGCGATATCATCGCTTGCTGGTTCAACGGCACATTGAAAGATGAGGCTGGCTGTGGAACTATAGTGCGTTTCAACTACAAGAATATAACTTCCTGTTATTGGGGAGGCAATGCCGAGCAAGGAGTACTCCGTAATGAAGGAGGAACGGTAGTTGCCACGAAGGTAGACGGCGCGACCGTGAAATGGCAGACAGCCGTCGACGGCATGAACACCGCCCTCACCGGCAACGACTACCAGTGGACACTCGGCACCGGCGGTCTGCCCGTACTGAAAAGAAACAATAAAAACCCCTAAACAACACGCATCATGAAACGAACAAACATCCATATATTCGCAGCCCTCGCCCTGCTGTTCGCCCTCGCCGCCTGCACGCAGGACGAAGCAGGCTTCCTGTCTGAAGGGGCGGAAGGCACACCCATCGTCTTCACCGCCACGGGGCTGAACCCCGCCGCGACAGCCACCGCCGGCACCCGTGCCCCAGCGGATGGCAATTGGACGGGTGTGCAGAGCGTGGCAGTTCTGATGGACGGCACGGTGAAGACGTACAACGTGACGCCCTCCACCGTCGATCTCACCAGCGCCACGCTGACCTCCACCGACCCGTACTACTGGACCAACCACAACGACATCACCGTCACAGCGTGGTGGCCCTACACCGCTGGCGAGACAACCCCACCTGCGGTAAAGGTAAAAGCCAACCAAAGTACCCAGAAAGACTTTGAGGGCAGCGACCTCATCGTAGCCGACGGACAGACGGTGACCTACGGTAGCCCCACGCTCCGCTTCACCCACCGCACGGCGCGAGTGACCATCGTTCTGACGGACTACACCGAGGGGCTGGCATCCGTGCAGCTGACGGGACTCTCCACTGAAGGCGACAACCCGGATATAATCGTCCCGTATGACAAGGGCAGCAACACCTACACCGCCATCGTAGCCCCGCAAAGTGTGGCAGCTGGCACGGCTTTCGTTACCTGCACCTTCACTAACGGCAAGACCTTCGTTTATAAGATGAAGAATGCTACCGACTGGCAGGCGGGCGGTGAATATACCTACACCGTCTCCCTCGCTGCGGCAAAAGACCTGGGCTATACCATAGAGAGCAACGGCAGCTACACGGTCTATAACGCCGACGGCCTGTTGAATGTAGCCGAATTAGTGAACGGAGGTAAGACCGACATTAACATTACCCTCGA
>ERZ894240.1425-NODE-1425-length-14470-cov-9.602983_pt1 | contig 14470 bp, 13 predicted proteins | sample MGYA00380298_ERZ894240 | MGnify/ENA primary metagenome ERZ894240 (study PRJEB32331, sample SAMN06328419) | human gut metagenome | biome: human gut microbiome; feature: stool | host: Homo sapiens | collected 2014-06-27 ...
TATTCAGACTCTCAAAGATATTTGGCTAAACACAGGTTTTTGCAAGTGCCCCAAATCATCTGTCGGTAGAAGTTATCAGTAATACCCAAGCCCGTATCTATCAATATTACCCCAAAGGTTATATCGCAGAATATCTATTCACTGTAGAAGGTGGTACTGGTGTTGAAAAAGTGGAAGCTGCTAAAGCAACAGTTATTGGTGGCGATGGTGAAATAACAATTGAAGGTGAACCTGCTTCTATCAAAGTTTATACCATTGGCGGTATCCTTATAAGCCGAAATGAGCATAATGTAAAATGTATCCCAGGAACATATATCGTTAGAACCGACAATGATGTAACTAAAGTAATGGTTAAATAATAAGACCGTTTACCAAATGTTATTTTGTAAAAACAGAGCCAGTTAAATAAAATAATAAAGAGGAGAGGTTGTAGCATCTTTCTTTACTACAACCTCTTTTTTCATCGACTCTCCCCAAGTAAATAATCATCAGAAACCTCCTACACCATGAAAAAGGCCCTCATTCCAATAGTATGCACCTTCCTTCTTTCTTTTGGCAATCTTCTTGCCGGCAATAGTTCAAAACAGAATGATAAAGATATAAACAGCATTATCAACAGCCTTACTTTAGAACAAAAAGCCCGGCTCTTAGTAGGATGTACAGGTAGTGATAACGGCTTAAGCCACATGGTTGCAGGTTCTGCAGGATATACCTTTCCTATCGATTCTTTAGGCATTCCCTCCATCAACCTGGCAGATGGTCCGGTCGGTGTACGAATCACCCCTGTTCCATCGAATTGGAAATACATCATATATGATTCTCTGGGCATCCCCTCTACAGGCACGGCAGAAAACCCGGTAAGCGGGAAATCCCCCTATCCAATAAAAAAATACACTTCTTATTGCACCTGTTTCCCCTCCACTACCGCATTAGCCGCCACCTGGAACAAAGACATAGCACGACTGGAAGGCAATGCAATAGGCGATGAAGCCAGGGCATATGGCGTCGATATCGTACTTACACCGGGAATCAATATCATGCGCAATCCTCTTTGCGGACGCAATTTTGAATATTTCTCCGAAGACCCTTACCTCTCAGGCATCATGGGAGCAGCCATGATTAACGGAATTCAGGACAAAGGCATTGGGACCAGCCTAAAGCATTTTATAGCCAATAATCAGCAAACCGGCAAACTCTATAACGACGCACGCATCTCACAACGCGCACTACGCGAAATCTATCTCAAAGGATTCGAAATCTGTATAAAAAACTCCGATCCATGGACCGTAATGGGTTCTTATAACAAAATTGGGGGTAAATATACTCAGGCTAATCCGGAACTACTTCAAACAATTCTTCGCGACGAGTGGAAGTACAACGGACTGATAGTGACCGATTGGTATAAAAAAAGGGATACCGCCGACCAGCTTAACGGTGGAACAGATTTAATGATGCCGGGAGAACAATCTCAAATAGACGAAATAATAGCTGGAGTAAAAAGTGGCCGGATCAGTGAAGCTACTTTAAACAAAAGTGTAAAATATACATTGGAACTCATTTTCAAATCTATTTCTTATAAAAACTGGAAGTATACAGAAGCTCCCAACCTTTCCGAAAATGCAGAATTAGCGCGTAGTATAGCCACCGAAGGAATGGTATTACTGAAAAATGACAACTCTTTTCTTCCCATACCCAAAGGGACTAAAATTGCCCTGTTCGGTGCTACTGCATACAAGTCTATTGCAGGTGGTACAGGTTCATCAAATGTAAATAAAGCTCATATTACTGATATATCTACCGGACTTGAAAATGGCGGCTATCAACTCAACAACAGATTGAAAGGAATCTACACAAAATTCGTAGAATTCCAGAATGATCTTCTTGATAAACACCCCCAAAGTACTGACTGGGAAAAATTATCTTATAACAGGACAGTCATTCCCGAAATGGATCTGACAAAGGCAGAAAATACCATCGAACAGGAAGCTAAAAATTCTGATATTGCACTAATCGTTATCGGTAGAGGCTCCGGAGAAGAATCCGACAGAAGGTTAGAGGGAGATTTCTATCTTACTCCCGAAGAAAAATTTATGATCGATAAAGTATCCTCCCAATTTCATGCCTTAGGAAAAAAAGTAGTTGTAGTAATGAATGTCTGCGGCGTAATGGAAATGAATTCCTGGAAAGAGAAACCGGACGCTATACTGCTGGCATGGTTTCCGGGGCAAGAATGTGGAGATGCCATAACAGATATAATTAGTGGGAAAGTAAACCCTTCCGGAAAACTCCCGATGACTTTCCCGACAGATTATTTCGATATTCCTTCTTCTAAAAACTTTCCAATGGTAGGAGAGACCAAGAGTGGCAAAAATTTCGATTATACCAATTATGAAGAAGATATATGGGTGGGCTACCGTTACTTTAATACAGTAAAGCAATCGATTGTTTATCCTTTCGGATATGGACTATCTTATACCAATTTCTCTTTCAGCAAACCCAAAATAGAAAGAAAAAATAATAAATGGATCGCAAATATTGAGGTGACCAATACAGGTAATGTATCCGGCAAGGAAGTGGTACAACTCTATATTTCTGCTCCTGAAACCTTCATTCAAAAACCCGATATAGAATTAAAAGCCTTTGGAAAAACCCGGGAGTTAAAACCCGGAGAAAGTGAAATAATAAAACTTCAGTTTACCGATTATGATATAGCTTCATTCGATGAAAACAATTCGCAATGGCTTACATCAAAAGGGAAATATCTCCTGTCTTTCGGTTCTTCAAGTAATGACCTTAAGGCTACCATTCCATTCAGTATCCGTAAAGATAAAACTTGGAAAGTGAATGATGTACTAAAACCCGTTGAGAAAGTAAACGTTATGAAACTCTCCATTAAATAACCGGTTTACAAAAACGATTACTACCATTATTGAAAAAAGTCATAACTGATAAAAAGAAAAGAATGTTTATCACAACACTTAAAAAAAAATATATAACACTTATAGTCATAATAAGTATCCTTACCGGAGTAAATACGACACTGGCAGCTTACCAGACTGATGTAATATCAGATATGGCTCTTATCTATCAGGGAGGTACTCATCGCCCCGAATGGACGGAAGACGAACTACGTCCCTATGTCATACATACTTTTGCCGATGGACGTATGGACTGGTTTTTCGACTCTTTTTTATTTTTTGAGTTTACAGATAACTGGCAGATAGCATTCGGGTATAATTATGGAGCACGAAATGCCAGAAAGAGTGATTGGGAATGGTTACTTAACAGAATCTTTGAAAAAGGTAAATCCCTCGATGCATTGAATTCATGTATCGAACATTATAAAACGATTATCGGAGAACCTCAGTTTAAACACCAAATAGTATTAGGGGTAGTATCGCCGATCACTGACCAAACCGATTGGGGAAGCCTTGATGGAGAAGTATTAAACTTTGCACATCGGAGTGACCAGATAAAAGCTGCAAAATGGTACATAGACCAACTCATGGAGCGGTTTAACGAAGGAGCATACGAGAATCTCGAACTAACAGGGTTTTATTGGCTTGAGGAGAGTACTGCTAAATGCGGAGATTTACCTAAAGACGTAAGTGACTATATCCACCAACTGGATAAACGATTTTACTGGATTCCATACTGGAATGCCCAGGGGTATAACTTATGGAGAAAGTTAGGATTTGATACTGCTTTTTTACAACCGAATCATTTCTTTGACAAAGAGATAGCAGATGATCGCCTCCTTCAAGCATGCAATACTGCAAATAAATTCAATATGGGATTGGAAGTAGAGTTCGATAGTCGTGTATTATACGGAAACGAAGATTCATATTACAGTAGACTGGAGAGCTATATCAATGCTTTTGAAAAGAATAATGTCTTTGAAAATTCGGCAATAGCCTATTACTCAGGAACAAAAGGTATACTTGATATGTATCGTTCAAATTCTATCGAAAACACTCTTATTCTTGATAGAATAGCCAATCATATATTAAAAAGGCGTAGCCGGAGCGTAGGTATTGAAACTACCAATGACCCGAAGACTGATGTTATTGTGGCAGGGGGTATCGGAGAATTACGTATAGAGGGAATCGCCGAATCGATCAAGATATACACTATAAATGGAATACTTGTCAGTGAAAATACCAGAAAGCTACAATGCGTACCAGGTGTTTATATAGTAAAAATTGACGGAGAAACCAGAAAAGTTATTGTACGATAATAAACTAATAGAAACTTATTTATAAAAAGAACAAACATGAAAAAGATTTTATATTTCTTAGTGATACTAATCATTGTAGCTCCTATACATCTGATAGAAGCTCAAAATAGTCAAAAGAACAAGTATAAAACCAGTAAGATCAGAGATCTTGCATTAATATACCAGGGAGGTGTACAGAGAATCGACTGGACTCCTGATCAGTTTGTCCCATATGTCACCCATCAGTTTGCCAACGGCACGAAAGACTGGTTATTCGATGGCTTTCTGTTCCTCGAGTTTGCCGATGGTAAAGGTCATAATTATGCCTATGGATATGCAAAGAAACAGGCACGGAAAATAGAATGGGAATGGCTTCTCGACAGGTTGTTTGAAAAAGGGAAAGCGCTGGATGCATTAAACCAATGCATTGAAAATGAGAAAAAAAACATCGGAAAACCATCCTTCAAACATCAAGTCATTTTAGGAATTGCCATACCATTACCTAAACAAAAAGACTGGGGAAGCATCGATGGAAATCCTCTTGATTTTAATCAGCAGTCTGACCAGGTTAAAGCAGCCCAATGGTATATAGACCAACTCATGACCCGTTTTAAAAAAGCTAAATACAAAAATCTGGAACTTGCCGGTTTCTACTGGGTAGATGAAGATATAGCAACCTGTAAAGATCTTCCTAAATATGTAAGTCAATACATCCACTCAAAGAAAAAAGAGTTTGTATGGATCCCCTATTGGAAGGCCAAAGGATACGAACAGTGGAAAGACTTGGGATTTGATATCGCATATCAACAGCCGAACCATTTCTTCACAAAGGATATCCCTGACTCCCGGCTGGACGAAGCTTGTGAACTCGCTTTGAACAATGGAATGGCTATGGAATTCGAATGTGACAGCAAGGCTCTTTACGATTGTGAGGATTCTTCGTATGACAGGATGTTAGCCTACATCGAGGCATTTGAGAAACACAAAGTATTTGAGACCTCTGCCATTGCATATTACACCGGAAGTAAAGGACTTATCGACATGTATAATTCTACTTCTCCGGAGGATAAGAAGATTATGGATCGCCTGGCACGTCATATTACTGCCCGTAGAAATATGAAAGCATTAACCAAATAGATGAACCGGATTATATTAATTATATGTGTGTTTATTTCCCTATCGTCTTATTCTCAAAACAAACTGAGCATAATAAAGAAGACAGGGGAGGATGTATATATATCTTCTATGATCGATGACCATCATGTAATAAACTACTGGTTTAAAAAATGCATGGCCAATGACTTATTTACATTTTACCGTGTTTCCATTACTTCCGATTCCACTAATACCCAAATAGTAAATGAAACCTATAGCGATAATATAGGTCCATTTAACATTCTGGAAGGCGGTTGGTGTGGCGGTAACCATCTGTTTCTGGATGAAAAAACCCAAACAGCCGAAACATTTTCTATCAAATTGTATGCTGATGGGCGTAGTATCACTACTGATACTACGCTCAAAGCACATACAATTAAAATTGAAGTAAAAAATTACATTATTAACCCGCTCAGTGCAAAAGAAAGAGATAATCAGATATACTTCACCGATACGCTGTGCACTGAAAGTGTAAACTACACAGTAAACGGTAATAGTATCCAGGTAGATTTATCCCATGATTATACCAATAGAATCCCGGTTATAATAGAAAAATATTATGGGATGCAATCTATGTTTAAAAACGAAAAACAACTTCTTACTCCTTCAGGTGAATATGTGTATTGGACTGATATAAAGAAAGTAAGCAGGTTCAAGAAAAAAGATTTCCCCCGGTTCAACCGCTATATTGAGAAGGGAGATTCTTACTTTCAAGCCTCCTTTCTCCTCAATCGCAGTTTGGGAACACACAATGAACTTCCTGATGATGATGTTATTTTCATAGGTAATTCATGGACCAAATGCTATCATAAACTGATAGGAAACGTACCACGTACTGCCGGTGACTACGATTCATGGAGTGGAGTTTATACCTGGATTACGACACCACTACTCGACAATGAATCCTCATTCGCCTATGACGGATTTATTGATGGGAAAAGAGCTATCTTCTTCAGCAATAATATAAAAGGGAATTTTACCATTCCTTTCCCGGACAGTACAATATACAAGAAAATAAATAGTATAGAAAACTCCTCTGATTCTAAAATCAAAAGAAAAAACGGTTTTATTTATCTTTCTTGCAACTCACCGGGGAGTGTAATTATCTCATTGAAAAAATAATCTCAAATTTTAGAATATATGAAAAGGAAACTAACATTGATTTACTTAACAGGACTTCTTACAATCAGCATTACAAATGTAAATGCCCAGCCAAAGGTCGTCGCCCACCGTGGACATTGGGATACCGAAGGTTCAGCCCAAAACTCCATCAGAGCGCTAATTAAGGCAGATTCCATTAAATGTGACGCATGTGAATTTGATGTATGGTTAACGGCCGATAAACAACTTGTGGTAAATCATGATAATACTATAAACGGTTATGAAATAGAAACCACTTCCTCTGATACCATCCTCAGCCAAAAGTTAAAAAACGGAGAGTTCTTACCCTCATTAAGTCAATTCTTGGATGTTGCAAAACTTCTCACAGTAGATCTCGTACTGGAAATAAAACCTCACAAAAATAGAAAGCACGAAGCAGAAGCCGTCAGCATGGTACTCAACATGGTACAAGAAAAAGGTTTGGAAGATAGAACTTCCTACATTACATTTTCCAGAAACGCTTTTGATGAGCTTGTAAAACAAACCCAGCGGCCGATTCTTTATCTGAATGGAGTAGCTCCGGATGTATTAAAAAGTATTGGAGGCACAGGAGCCGACTATCATATTAATGTATTCAAAAAAAATCCCGAATGGATAAAACAACTTCATAATTTAGGGCTTGAAGTTAACATCTGGACAGTTAGTGATCCTGAAGGGATTCAATGGTGTATTGACAATGGTGCCGACTATATTACTACCAACAATCCCGAATTAGTACAGAAAATGATTGAAGAAAAACGATAAAAGAACACTATAAATAACAGCGGTATTAAACAGTAATTTTGCATAGAAGATAGAAAGAGAGTAAAAACCAATGCTGGAATAATTCTACCTGGAGGCATACTGGACAACATTATTCTTATAATGCCCTGAGTTATGAAATTCACAAAACCAGGTATAGATTGTAGGAATGAGTTTTAAATCGTTAAGTTTAGGGGTAGATAACTTCAGTTCACGTTCGGATATCTCACATTTTTGTTTGTGTATACTTTCTAAGTCAACTATTTCATCAAACATAGTATATTCAGTTTAAGTGTTAATAATAGGATTGCTTTTTAGCCCATAGTAAAGCTGCATAGATGGCTCTGGAATAAAGCCTTATCTCTTCTTTTGTGTAGAGAAAACTAACACGAAAAGCTACATTTCGTGCTTCAATCATCAGTTCACTATTCGTTTTCATCATTTTTGCGTTGTTCATATGTTTATGGTATATTAGTTTACCGCCAAAAGTAAGGTTTGGCAGATTAACGGAACCAATATATCACTCTGCATTCATGACAATCATAAAAAAGTCACGCAATAAAAATGTAAGGTTATATAAAGTAACTTGTAAATCATTTTAGGCAAAGAAAAAGCTAACAAGAAAATATCGGAATAAAAAGACACTGAAAGACATGCACCACTTCATCTACTTTACAAAACCACACACTTGGAACAATCTGATAATCAACACTTATAAAATTGTACACTTTTGTTATACAAGAATGTACAATCTTATATGACAAGAGTGTACAATATTGCATGGTAAAAGTGTACAATCCTGTCTCTTTGTTCCTATATGACTGATTTTCATGACACCCTTATTCTAATTATTACTGCAATTAGAGAATAAATTGCATAACAATATCAATTATTATGCGTATTTTATCGTATAATCTTTCTTTAATTGGATAATCATGCACATTCATTCGGCGTGTTATCCTAAGTTTCCCGGTATGATAAGTTCAGTTCCTCTACGAGGAACGACTCGAACCTCGTAGAGAAACGACTCGAGACTCTACGGGAAAAAATAAAACCGCCTTAAAAGACATTTTCGGACGCTAACTGACAGCTAAATCCATCCCAATCTTAACTATCAAAAGTATAACCAAAGGAATTCATAAAGTTGAATTGTGTAATAATTATCAAAAGAAAAAGATATTTTTGTTACATTCTTCTCCATAAACCGTACAAACAAGAATAATTGAAACCGAAAATGCCGAAGATTTTTATCACTTGCAAGAAACCTTCCCTTAATTAGAGGATTCTAAAGGATCAGGAATGTCACTTTGTCAAATTGTAAGTAGGTATAATCCTACAATAAATAAATTTCAGACACGGAATTGTACGGATTAAAAGGCTATGCAGTTATAAAATCCACGTCATTCTGTGTGATCCTTTTAGACTAAAAGAGGAACAAACTAAAAAATGAGGAGCAAAGACCATTTTATTATGGTCTTTGCTCCTCATAAGGTGAGAAAAATAAGATATTTACTGAATATCCCTACGGCAAAGGCTATTTTATCTCTCGTGATATTGTACTTTTGATGGAGTACAAATTAACGTCATGTTGATAAAAGCCTAAAACGATAGCTTCATTTATATTATGTTGATGGGCAAATTGCTTTATTTTCATCTGCATGGCAAATGGAGAAATCAGAGAATGCTGTTTTAAGAATGCACTCCAGATATCTTTACTAATCAGAGAATATTTCGCAAATTTGTTGGCATCTTCTTCGCATTTATCCGTTTCGACTCCTTCTATGGCAATATATCTTTGTTCTCTGTTGTTAAAGAGATGCGCATAAACATGATATATCTCATGCAATAAAGCAAAAGCATAATTATCAATCTTATTTAATCGCAAAGTTAATACAACTGTTGGATTCTTACCTTGCCAAAAAGAGAAACCATCAATAGGTGTTTTATCAAATTTAGGCACTACAATAAATTTAATTCCATAACGTGCTAAAATCTCTTTAGTCCTATCAATGGTATCTGTATTCACAACAAATACTTGATTCAGTTCTCGCACAAGTCCATCCAAGTTATCTTTATTAAAATCAGCGACATCGGGCATTTGTGAACTTTGATAGAAAGCAAAATGTTTCCATGAGAAAATATTAATAGGGTCACTATTCAGTCGTTCCGATTTTTTAAAATAAGAAAGTTCTTTTTCTGACGAGAAGGAAGCTATTAACTCCTCAACAGAACTTATGCCAAATATTGAATAAATCGTTTGTATGTTCTCAGCTATTTTGACTCCTATAATACCTAATTTCTCAAAGCATTTAACAGAACAATACTGAGATATTACTTTCCATATCTCAATATTTTTTTTGCGTTCTATTATCTTTGCATTAATATTTACCTGGTCTATATCATATTGGTTTTGTAACGACAACCAATACGAAGCATCTATACCTAAAATCTCCTGTAGTAAAACTGAGACTTCGGGTGTTACGGCACGGCGTCCCTTTATAATATCATTGAGTACAGAGGTAGGCATGCCCATAAGTGAAGCTAACTCTTTTTGCTTCATCTCTCTTGCTTCCAATTCATCCTTTATGATTTCACCTGGATGAATAGCAATACAAGGTACACAATTGTTTAATTTAATTTTAGTCGCCATAATGATTGGATATTTCTATTAATTCTATTTCAGTTATTATCAATGAACCGTCTATTGCAGAGCTTTTGAATATTAATCTCCAACGCCCGGTACACCTAACCGATTCAAGGTCTTTTAGATTATCTTTCAATCGCTCATAATGCAAACTTCCGACTCTAAACAAATCTTCAATTCTTGTGGCTGCTCTTAAATGATTATATGCTTTTATATAACCTTTAATTACATCCTTAGGAAGTTTCTTGTATCTTTTGTCATTGGTGCAACCCTCTTCCAACAACTCAATTAACGCTTCATCTTCTGTATAGATATTCACGTAATTCGTTATCTTTTTGCAAAGATAAGAATTTTAATCTTAATGATAACATATGCTATACGATTAATTATCAAATTTGATAATTAATCGTATAGCATATAAATCAGATTATATCTGTTGAAGAAACAATAGTAGAAGTATATTGTTCCAATAAAACTATCCTGAATATGTTGCCAGTCTGGACAAATTCAACATAGAAAATGAGGTAACCGACAGTATACACCTGTATCAATTCGATTTTTTAATGCGAGCAACATTATAATTCTCAATCGAATTTATTTCCTTCATAATATATTGTAATGGTTAAAAAACAACTTCCGCAACTTTTAATCTACAGAATCCCTGTTTTTCAAAAGATACATATGCCATTAAAGCATGTTGAATGTGGCTTGTTTTTTGAGAATTCATAATTTGCTATTTATGAGTATAATACTCTGATTATTAATTATATAAACTTTTATACCTGAAGAAAAATCCGTATCTTTATTACTGATTACTAGTTAGTTATGAAAGTTACGAAAATTCGAACAGATAATATTTTGAGCGATAAAGATATGAAGTGTTTGAAGACATACAACGAAAGTCAGCGTCGACAATTTCTGGCAAGCAAGGCTGATTCAATAGGATGTCATAATGTGAGCATTATTTGCAATGAAGCCGGCATTTGCCGTGACACTTTATATCGTGGCCTTTATGAGCTTGAATCCGATTACAATGCCTTATTTCCTAATGGAAGTATAAGAACTGTCGGTGGCGGAAGGAAGCCTATCCTCATGAAAACACCTCATCTTTTGGATATCTTTGATGAAATCACCTCGACTTATACCGCGGGATTACCTCAAATGGAACTCCAAAATCATATAACCTTGACTTTCAAAGTTTTGCCGATGGGCTAATCGTACCTCATGGCATCTACGATGTTGGAACCAACATCGGTTATCTCACATTAGAAACAAGCCACGACACTTCTGAATTTATCTGTGACAATTTTTGTCGTATATGGCAAGACCATCTTCAATGGCAATATCCCAATGCTGATGCAATATGCATCCTATGTGATGGAGGAGGTTCAAATGCTTCTTCACACCATATCGTTAAACAGTCTCTCATGAAACTGGCATCAGCCATCGGTGTCAATATCATTATGCTTCATTATCCACCATGTTGCTCGAAATACAACTCGATAGAGCATTGCATGTTCGGACCAATCTCCAGAAGTTGGAGTGGAGCTCCCTTAATGTCCATTGAGGATGCAATGAAAAGAGCTGGAGATACTGTCACACAAAAAGGACTGTCAATTATCGCTACAATAAATCAAAGAACGTATGAAACAAAAAGACCCCTTCAAGAATCTTATGAATCAGATAAATCTAAACGCATTGTTTTTGACGATGAACTTCCAAAATGGAATTATCTAATCAGATGTTCATAGGCTAATTTCTACGGAAGTTATTTTTTAACCATTACTTAAATATAATTTGGTCGTTATATTAAAGATAAGAAATTGATAGGAGACTGCCAACTGATAAACTTTTAAATCAAAACAGTTTCTGAAAGTGAATTCATATATGAAAACTTCTCTTATGCTTTAGTAACATCTAAATGTAAATTGTACTATTTCTATATACATAAATAATCGGAGTAAAATTTAAACAGGCTCTAATATAAAAATAAAAAATATGATTGAAATTATTTAAGAATGAGTGTATATTCCTAATAATAGGAAAACAGTATACGATTTAAATTATCTACAATTTGTTAATGTTAAAAATAATACAAGATGAAAAAGGTTACTAGGTACAAGTTTAGTCTCTTGTTAATTCTTCTCTTTTTTATACCGGTTAATCTGAGTGCTTCAGCTCAAGATATACTGGTAAGTATAGATTTTACAAATGCTCCATTGGGTAAAGTCTTAAATGAGATAGCTCGGCAGACCTCGCTATCTGTTGTTTATAATACGAAAGATATAAATCCCGATAAGATAATATCGATAAAAGCAAATCGGGAAAAGTTGGTTTCAGTAATGGGGCGCTTGTTGGAACATACAAAAACTTCTTTTTCTGTTAGAGGTAAGCATTTGGTTCTTTTTACTAATGAAAGAGAATTGGCAAAGTCGGTTGCTCAACAAAACAAACGTATTATAAAAGGTGTTGTTACAGACGAAAAAGGAGAACCGCTCATTGGCGTTAGTGTAATTATTAAGGAAACTACAATGGGTACGATAACTGATCTGAATGGAAATTATTCGATCGAAGTGCCGGAAGCAAATGATGTATTGGAATTTTCGTATATAGGATATCAAAAAGTTGATTTTTCCATAGCTGGACGTTCCTCATACAATATAGTCATGAAAGAAGATTCCCAAGTGTTGGGAGAAGTAGTGATTACAGCTATGGGTATCGAAAGGAAAGCAGAGTCTTTAACGTATGCTACTCAAAAAGTGGGTGGAAAGGAACTGACACGTGCGAAAGATGTGAATTTCGTCAATTCATTACAAGGTAAAAGCGCAGGTTTGACAATTACCCCTAACTCATCTGGTGCGGGAGGAGGTTCATCTAAGATTATTTTGCGCGGTCAGAGTTCCATACTTGGTAATAACCAGCCACTTATAGTATTAGACGGTATACCGATGTCTAATGGTATGTCAAGCCAGACAAATGAAGTTGTAATGGGGGCTTCAAGGGATGGTGGCGATATTCTCTCAACTATTAATCCGGATGATATTGCCAATATATCAATATTAAAGGGGCCTAATGCAGCTGCTCTTTATGGTAGTGCAGCTAATAATGGCGTAATTATTATTACTACTAAAGGTGGTAGAGAAGGAAAGATACGGATTGACGTCTCCAGTAATACGACATTCGAAACTCCTCTGATGTATCCTAAACAGCAAAAGGAATTTGCTCCATCAATTCAAGGCAGTACTATTAATTATGATGGATGGGGTAAGAGAATTTCTGATTTGACAGATGACGAGCTTGCTACTTATCCTTATTTAACAAAATCACCAAGAGATAATGCAAAAGATTTTTTCAATATAGGGCAGACTTACAATAACTCTGTTGCACTCAGTGGGGGAACTGAACATTCAAATTCTTATTTCTCTTATGGAAATACTTTCCAGAAAGGTCTTATAAGCAACAATAAGTTTGTGAGACATAATTTGTTGCTTAAAGAAAGTTTTAATACATTCAATGGTCGTTTAAAATTAGATTTCTCTCTAAATTATATTACCCAAAAAACGGATAACAGACCGGTGGTTGGAAAAGCAAAATCTTTGCTTCCGGGTTTGTACGGTACGCCAAGCGCTGTCGATTTGCGCTATTTTGATCAAAACAGGTCTCATGTTGCACTCCCCGATGACGATTTGGTAATAAGTGGAGGAGATGGGAATGGAAACAGCCATCTTATTGGTGAAAATGTACAGACGTTTCCTTGGTTAAATCAGGCATGGATAAATAATCCCTATTTTATGCTTGATGCTGTAGATGACGAAGCTGTGAAACATCGTATAATGGCCTCTTTTTCTGCAAAAGTAGATATTTACAAAGGCTTAAGTGCTCAAGCCAGAGTAAGCCTTGACCAAAGAATAGATGATAATGTTAAGGTTGAGTATGCATCGATTCGTGGTGCTAACAATCAGTCAATTGCTTCTAATTATTGGTCTTCGAAAGGAAATCATAGAGAGATCTACTCCGATTATTTGCTCACTTACAATAAGCAAATTAAAGATATATCTGTTAGTGCCACAGCGGGTACAAGTTTTAAACGTATCAAAACACGTAGTGTCTCTTTGGGTAAGTTTAACGACTCGACGTATGTAAAGCCCAACATTCCATATCCGAATGTTTCTTGGAATGGTACCATGAATCCTGATAATGCAGGAGGAATATTGACAGGAAACGAAGGCCGTTCTACCTATTGGGAATCCGCTGTTTTTGCAACTGCACAGATCGGCTTTTGGAACAAGGGTTATATTGATGTCAGTTTTCGTAACGATTGGGCGAAACCTTTTCAGCAGTTTGCTGCAAAAGGTAAATATAAAAGTTTTCCATACTATTCTGTAGGTGGTAATCTTTTGCTAAAAAAGCTGATGCCTTTCGAAATGCCGAAGGTGAATTCTATGAAACTGAGGGCATCTTATAGTGTTGTTGGTAATTCTATTCCGGATAAATTTTATTATGCCTTAATTCCGCAGCACTTTAGTTTAACTATTTTTATAAGTTCCTGAGCA
>ERZ894240.1431-NODE-1431-length-14417-cov-101.304623_pt1 | contig 14417 bp, 15 predicted proteins | sample MGYA00380298_ERZ894240 | MGnify/ENA primary metagenome ERZ894240 (study PRJEB32331, sample SAMN06328419) | human gut metagenome | biome: human gut microbiome; feature: stool | host: Homo sapiens | collected 2014-06-27 ...
TTTACGCTTTGAACGATGCTGATGCAACTTTGATGCTGGCAAGTACAAAATAAAAATAGTAGTTTTCTTTAGAAATGGGCTATTGGAATATGTGAGATTTCCTAATAGCCTATTTCCTTTTTGTAGTAAATGCCTATAAAATTTATGCTATTTCTTGTTGTCATAATGGACAAACCCGATTGGTTTACATTTATTTTTTTGCGCAATCTGTTTTTGTTTGTCTGCCAATTGTGATAAGGCTAAATAAATATCATCAAGTTCTTTTCGAGTATCTTCGCTGAGGTCATTGATAGCAGCAATTGTATCTTCGTTTCCGTCTTCCAAGACTTTCATGCGCTGCTTTAGTTCTTCTATTTCCTTTGTAGTATTATTGGTGGAAGAAAGGTATTGTCGCACAGAAACGAAAGCACGCATAATATTTCTATTTACTTCAATAGCAGTAGAAGAATGTAATACACTGCTTAACATTGCTACGCCTAATTCTGTAAAAGCAAAGGGCAGATATTTAATATTGCTACCTCTTCCTTTGTTCAAGATGCCAATTTGGCATCTTGAAAGTTCTTCTCTTGTGACTTCGAACATGAAATCTTCTCCTTCAAAACGTTCCATATTGCGCTTAACCGAGCGTTTTAGTTGAGCTGTTTCAACTCCATAAAGTTGAGCCAGATCAAAGTCAAACATTATCTTTTGACCTCTGAACTCATATATTTTATTTTGAATAACTTGTAATTCCATTATTATAGTAGTTTCAAGTAAAGATAGAGAAATTTTTACTTTAAACAAAGGTTTTCTCATTTTCTTGTTTGTTTCCTGTAGCGTTCGCTTTTGTGCGGACACTTGTCCGTTTACGAACACTCTCTGAAAATTTATAATCGTTGATAATCAATGATTTATCATTTTGGCACGGCAATTGACTATATATAGTCGAAGGCGGTTGACAAAAACTTCCTTTCAAAAATCAAGAAGTAATAACAATAAAAAAATAACGATTATGAAAACGAACTTAATTTCTAAAGCAGTGGTAATGATGGTAGTAGTAATGGCAAGTGTAATGAACTTCTCTGCAAGTGCAAGCAATCCTACCCAGTACGTAAAGAATGAAGAGATGACCGGTGAACTGATGACCGCGAAGACCATCTTTAAGAACGAAGACGGTCACTTGTTCCGCCACCTCCGTTACACCTACACTTACGATAACGAAAACCGCGTAACCAGCAAGGAAGCTTCCAAGTGGGACAGCGTAAAAGAAGCCTGGGTTCCCTACTTCAAAATGAATGTAGAATACAGTAACAATGAAATTGCAGTAAACTATGCCCGTTGGAACTCTAAGAGCAACGCTTACGACAGCAACATCCAAAAGAGCGTTTACGCTTTGAACGATGCTGACGCAACTTTGATGCTGGCAAGTACAAAATAAAAGTATAGGTACTATTGGGAGCCGGATACAGAGAACGTATTTCTCTGCTATCCGGCTTTTTTGTTGTTAGGTCGCCGGAGTATCCGGTCAGGTTTCGCACCTGCATGTCCGAATATTGTTGGGAGGAGCAGAAGACAAATGCACGGCTATATGTGGTTGTAGCTTTGCTTTCTTGATGGGCAGGGGCTTTTTATAGGTTGTATCAGTAGATTCTACCTGTATTTCTGCCTCGCCCTCCGGTACTTCGGCTATTGAAATCGGCAGGCAAATGCTATTGGCAACACTGTCTCCATCGGCATTGCGAAAACTGAGATAGGCAACCAGTTCATCATCCTGCCAACTATCCGGGAGAGGGAGTTCTGCATGCTTGCCGGAACGTAATGCGGCCTCGGTGTCGTAGACAGCCATTTCTTTATCTTTGTTGTACACCAGCAACATGGCTATATCGGTGTCTTCTGCATTTCCCATACCAGAGTTATTCTGCCAGTTGAAATTCATTTTATCCTTCTCTTGCATGGCTGTACCTTCGAATACGGGCATCAACGTTCCCATAGACACCAGCGCCCGGTTGAAGTCAATTGTAATATCTTTTCCGCTACCTGTTACAGCTCTTTTCAGCGTGTAGGACATGGCGGCGTTGAATGCGGATTTATCTTGTGTAAATTCTTTATAACCCATGCGTATGAAAGGTTTCATAGTCTTCAGGAAGCTGAATGCCGTGGCAAATTTGCCGCGTTGTTTCTGTTGCTTGGGTGTGCGTGGATTGCTGACTTTGGCGGTACGTGCACGGATATAGTATTTTGATTTCCAGTGAAAACCGACTATCGGTCCCACTTTACCGGAGAAACCTCCGAGAATGCCTTGATTGATAATTCCCATACTATCGTGTTTTTAATTACTTGTTTTTCTGATTGCGCAAATATATGGAAAAAGACTCTTATCCATCCGGTCCATGTGATTTTTGCGTTAATTTGCGTCGTTTTGCGTAGATAATTATTTTGCCTTTTCCGATGGGCTCTGTTTTGTCCGCATTATATCCGGGATGCACTTGCTCCGTACCAAGGCCGTAGTTTCTTCGCTTAGAGGTACCTGTAAGTGGAGAAGATACGGAGCAAGTACATTTCGGATATAGTTCAGATAAGAGGTTGTTTAGCTATAAATTAGTAATGATGAAACGTGAGCGAAGGTTTCTGTAACATTTCTTTTCTTCTTTAAGTGCATGAATCCCTACCTTTGTAATAGAAAAACGACAACTAAAATGGAACAAGAAGGATGATGAGGATGAAATTTTGCATTATTATACTGTCAGTAAGTTTATTGATAGTAGGGTATGGGCAAGCAATCCAGCATCCTGCTCATGTGCTAAAAGAGCAGGGTGGAAATAGACAATTGCCAAATAAGATGGTTACTTTGCTTGAATCTATGATTTAATATTGAAGTATAATTTAAAGTAGTTGTGCATGCTATTCCACATGCCTACTTTACGACAGAGTATCGTTGTAAATAACGAATTCTTAGGCTTTTTATCCTTATGAACTATTATTTACTAGGTATAATTTCTTATTTTTACATCCAAAAGATAGAAAGCAAGAGCACATGAAAGTTCATAATAAGAGATTACTGTATTTAGAAATCATTATATGTCTGCTGATTTCCGTAGGCATTACGTATGTTTTATATCAAAATAAAGCTAAACGTTGGGAGGAACAGTCATCCGCTACATTTAGGCAAGCGTTGGAATTGGAATTGCAAAAACGGGATACGGTTATGGTTTTTCATAAAGAAGCTATGGGATACTCCACTCTCTCTTTAGATGACTCGTTACCTAAACCAATAAGGATTATTGATGAGTTGGGAGAAAGAGAGTATGTTATACCCAAAGAGAAGTATGACCATAGTCTTGTGAAAGAGACGCTCAAAAGAAGTATTCTTAGTATTTTGTTAGAAGATTATCCTTTAGTTCCCGATACTTTGAATGAAATATGGGATAGTTTATTAATCACAGCTAATATTCCAGTGAAAACCTGTATACGCATTTCCGTAACAGATTTTCAGGAACGTGCATCAGTTGCTCATTCAAAAGATATCTTTGAATCGTTTTCCCCAGATAGCTTATTATCTTACTATTTGGGTGAACGTTGTGAGGTGGAAGTAACAGGTTTTGTTTTTTATGGCTGGTATGAAGCTATCAGTGGTTGGGGGTATTTTGCCATTTGCTTGCCATGGATCATCTTCGCTTTCTTATTCTTTTTGAGAGAAAAAATCATTTTCATATTAGAGAGACGGTTCGTAAAGCATGAGACTGTCACTATAAAAACAATGGTGCCTGTTATTGCAGTGAAAACCGAAGATTCTCATGTTTATCACTTGGAAGAGGGTGTGTTTTTTGATACAAAAGAGAAGGTATTGAAAAGTGCCGGTCTGACGAAAAAGTTGGCACCACAAGTCGCTTATTTATTGAAACTGTTTTTAGAGTCCGAGGGGTATCGACTGTCTACCAGTAAAATAGATAATAATTTATGGCCGGATGGTAGCGGAACGCAAGAAAGAATTTATACGGTTATTCGGCGTTTGCGCAAATCCTTAGATGGAATAACGCATCTTATGGTTGACTATGAGAATGACATATATCAATTGAAAAGTTCTATTTCTGATGAAATAGTGAAAAATAGTACGATACCAACTTAACTATATTGAAAATGTGATAGTTGTAATTTAAATTTAGAGCTGCTCTTTTCCGCCATGTAACATGGTTGAAGAAAAATGTAACATTGCGACTGATAAAAAAAGATTTGGTCAGTATTGGTCAGTGAAAAGAATTGGATTGAGAGCTTTTTTTCCGATAACTTTGTGCTCGTAATTTTACATAAATCGTGATGTCTAATACTAAAACGTTGATTTATTATGAAGAGCAAAGTTTTTATTTTCAGTTTATTTATTGTTGTGTTTGTTGTCTCTCTTTGGTACTTTAAATCTCCCCAAAAAATGGATGATTTGATGCTGAGCAATGTGGAAGCATTGGCAGCTATTGAAGAAACGGTTCCTCTTCGTTGCATGGGCACAGGAACTGTAGACTGTCCTATGGGTGGCAAAGTAAGAAGGGTAGTAATCGGCTATAGCCTTGAAGTACCTTATTAACATATTGTTCATGTTTTCCCTTGTTGCATGTACTTCTGTACCTGCGCATAAGGGAGTAGAGTATTCGGATTTCCCGGAAACGAGAAATCTGACAGCATGTCCTTTGTCTGTAGACACGGCTGTATTCCGTTTTCCATTTCGGATACGGGTACAGGATACTATAGTAGCTGTAATGGATCTGCATGGTATGGATCATTTTGTCCATTTGTTCCACTATCCGAACTTCTCTTATATCACTTCTTTAGGTAAGCGTGGAGATTCGCCGGAGGAGATGCTTTCAGTTGAAAATATCCGATGGAATGGAAATTCGTTGTGGGCATTGGATGCAAATAGTTCAAAATTAACTCGGTTTGGTTTGTCTTTATCCAATGACTCACTACTTCGTGAAGAGACAGTGAGCTTGGATAAGGAGATACTTCGAGGGCTGGATTTTGTGATTTATGATGACTCTACTTTTATCATTCCTGATTATTCAGGAGAAAGTCGTTTTTGCTGGGTGGATCGAAAGGGTAGGTTATTGCATAAAATGGGGATTATTCCCACTACGAATGAGGAGGCTTTAAAACATGCTCGCCCGGCATTGGCGCAGGCATGGCGCAGTTTCATTGATTATAATCCTCGTAATGGGATTCTGGCTGCCGTTACTCAATTAGGAGAAGTACTCGAAATCTATAATCTGAAAGATAGTACCCATATAGTTCGTGTTGGTTTGCATGGTGAACCTGAATTTCAAATAGCAGAAGGTTATGGTGTGCCTACTGGAATTATGGGATTTAGTGATGTACAGGTAACGGATACTGCTATTTATGCCGTTTTTCAAGGGGATACTTTTGAAGAGATTTCGCGGAAAATGCAGAAAGGTGATATGACGGATGGTGGGAGGTACATATATGTATTTAGTCTGAGCGGTGAACCTATAAGGAAATATGTGCTGGATCATTATATTTACGGGATATCGGTAGATGAACTAAATGGTGAGATTGTTGCTACGGATGTGAATAGTGATGAACCGGTGGTGAAATATGGTTTATACTAATTTGTTTGAAATAAAGGAATAGGCAGAGAAGGTTTTGCTGACTCATACGTATCGCCTGTTCCTAAACTACTAAAGAAAGGAGGTTAAGACAAAGATACATACATAGTTGAAATGAGTAATATATTTGCTTTGCTGTTGAAATGATACATACAGATTAAATGGATTTTTAATATTAATAAAGAATTACTTATAAGAAACAATACTATGAGAAGTAAAAAGATTACCGCTGTTATAGTGATTGCAATAGTTGCAATCACTACATTAAATGTAAATATAATGTTAGAAGATTCAGCAATAGATACATTTCTAACATTGAATTTATCTGAAAAGTTAGCTTTGGGAGAAGATACAGGAAGCGGAGCTAGCGGAGAGAAGGGACCTATGGAAAGTACCAGAGTTCATTGCACATCAACTACTACTACTACAACTACAACTACTAACAATAATTCTAATTCTAGTGGATCGAATGTTAATGGCAGTGTAAATGCTGGTTGGGGACCCATTGGCGGCTCTGTTTCAGGGGGGTGGGGCTCAAATAATTCTAGTGGTTCATCAAGTTCTACTACTACGTCTACGGAAACAACAAGAGACTATTGGGCTGACAAAATTCTGTGTCGAGGTGCCTCTGGTAATTGTACATCTTATGATCCTTGTTAAAAATTAGCTGATAGGGTCCAAAGTGTTAATTTTATCTATATCTTCATTGTAGATATAAAAAGAGACAATTGATATTTTGGACTCTTTAATTATAAAATTCATAAATAACAAAATATGAAATATCTTTATTGGGTTATACTATTGTGTTTGTTTTCCTCATGTAACAAATCTTCGAAGGTTATTCGATCGAATTTATCGTCATTAGAAGAAATTGTGATAGATCCTCAAAAAGGACAGAGATTGCCATTTGATAGCCTTATTGAGAAAATAGAATATGTGAAATTGGAGAGCCTTAATGATAATTTGATTGGGAAAATATATCAAATATTATTTTCTGATAGTTTATTGTTTATAATTGATAGCGAAAGTACTAAAACGATAAATATATTTGATTTGCAGGGCAACTTTAAATATCGAATCTGTCATGTTGGTAATGGGCCTAAGGAATATGTAGATATTTCAAATGTCTGTATTGTTCCAGACAAAAAGCAATTGGCTATATTAGATAGAATTCAACGGCGTATTCTATATTATAAATACAATGGCGAATATGTATTAACAGAACAGACACCTTTTATTAATGATTATTTTGAATATTTGGAGTCCGGTAATAAAGCATATGAGATTTATGGAATGAATGATCCGAAACTTGGTGGTGATAAGGAGAATTCGTTAGTTGTAACGAACTCTGTTAATGATGTTATTTATAGTTTTTTTAAAGATATATATAAAAAGGATTTTTATTATACAAAAAATAGAACCTTGCGCAAGTTTCAAAAAGAAGTTTATTATAGTCCTAATATTGTAGATACAATATACTGTATTAAAGATTCTCTAGTTGAGGCCAAATACTATATTAATATAACTCAAGACAATGTAACTGATATAAAAATTGTAAATACTGAACAATTTCATAAGATGTTGGAAGATCATTACTTTTTTAATGGAGATTTTATTGAGTTGAAGAATTTTACATATATCAATATTATGGCCCCCTGGGGGTATCCAAGCGCGGTTTATGTTCATGGAAAGAAGAAAACTTATTTAAGTTCTGGCATTGGTAATCATCCGTTTTTTGCTTTTATGGATATCGCTCCTAAGGCACGTTATAAAGAAAATTGTATTGTAATTGATGTTCAGTCTTATCAAATATTGGCACTAAAGTCACAATTATACAATGGCGAGAGGTATAAATTGTTATTGGATTCTCTGTTCGAAAATCTAACGGAAGATTCTAATCCTGTATTGTTTTATTATTATTTAAATGAAAAATTGTAAATAAAATTATCATGTCATGTTCTAAGAAATATATTATTCTATGTATTATTATACTATTAATGACTGCTTTGAATATCTGTTTGATTTATAAAATAAAAGTTGAAAAGATGTATTATAATAATACAATAAGAGATGTAACAACGAAAAATATTTTATCAAATTTGTATAAGATTAATCTGGATGTAAATTTGATTAATAATGGAATTGCATTAGATAGTTTACTATTAATAAAAAATGTGTTTAATAAAGAAGAACGAAAGATCATAGATGCATTTCAAGGAACAAATAAGCTTCTTATTTGTCGGTTTTCTGAACTGAATTGCCAAGAATGTACTATATACTCTATACTTAAAACAATTAGTCACTCAGATAGCATTGGAAAGAATAACATTGTATTTTGGGGTGATTATGAAAGCAGTAAAAATCTTAATATTGTAAAGGAACGTCTTGGGATTAGAGATATGAATGTTTACAACTTACCATATATTAATATTCCAGCAGAGAGAATTGGAACTCCTTATTATTTTGTGATTGATACGACATTGACAATGTCGGACTTTTTTATACCAGATAGGTCTTTTCCTAGTTTAACAGATCATTATTTTGAAATAATCAAAAAGAAATATTTTATGCAGTCGATCACTAACTAATAGATAGAGAGGACTAGAAAATGAAGAAGTTGAAAAGACTTAAGAAAGTGGCTGTTAAATTTAGATTTTATTTAATCTTAGCGTTTGTTACATCATTTATCATTGTTTTATTAAGACTTTTTGTTTTCGCATCTTTTAAAGTACCTTCTATATCTATGGAACCTACAATAACACCTGGAGACTATGTGTTTGTCAATAAACAAATACCTGGTCCTCGTATTATCACTAATTTTACTTCTGTGCAAAGAAGTAAAAATCTGGAGTGCAAACGTCTTAAAGGTTATAGAAATATACATCATAATGATATCTTAGTTTTTAATTATCCATATGTTGATGGAAGTCATATAACGCTTAATACAAGTATGAACATTATTAAACGTTGTGTTGCTATACCAGGAGATACCTTTTATATAGAAAAAGGGATTTATAAAGTGAGAGGCCTGATGGATACTTTGGGGTACTATAAGAGTCAAATAGATTATTATAAATATACCATTCAAAAAGAAGAAATGTTGCATAGTGAAATGTTCTCTTTTAGCAAACAATGTAATTGGACTACTACAGATTTTGGGCCTCTTTATGTACCAAAACGCGGTGATACTCTTATGGTTGATGGTAAAAGTATTTTGCCTTATTGGAATTTGGTATTGTATGAAACAGGTGGAGAATTGCATGTGTTGAATGATACGGTTTGGCTGAATAGAGAGTACTTACAGGTATATGTTTTTCAGAAAAATTATTATTTCATGGCAGGTGACTCTCCCCATAATTCATATGATTCTCGTTATTGGGGGTTACTTCCAGAAGATCATATTATTGGAAAAGCGGAGTTTATATGGAAATCGAAAGATACTGAGACAAAACACTATCGTTGGAATAGAATGTGTAAAATGTTGTAAATTAATTGTGTGGAATGGATGAATTGAAGATTTTATTACTAAAATACTTATGAAAGAATACAGTAACTTATTAATTATCTTTTTTTTTCTAGCATTGACTTCTTGTTCCAGAGTTTCAGTTACTCCTTCCTTGGAAGATATTCTATCAGCCAATCCCAAGTTGCAGGTTGTTCTTGACAAATACCAAGATGACTCTTTGAAGCATAGAGCTGCCGTTTTTCTTATCGAAAATCTGCCTTTTCACTATAGCTATGAAGGTGAAGCTCTAAATGATTACCTGAAGCTTTTTGAACTTCACGGCAAAGGCACCATGTATCCGGATAAAGTGTTGGACTCCATTAAACGTGCTTGCGGCCCTTTTCATTTGGATAGGTTAGAAGCGAAGAGCGATATCTATATTGATCCGGCCTATCTGATTGAGAATATAGAATGGGCTTTCAAAGTATGGCACGAACAGCCTTGGGGGAAAAATGTCTCTTTTGACGATTTCTGTGAGTTTATTCTTCCTTACCGTGTGGGCGATGAAAGGCTGGAACCTTGGCGTGAAAGAATCTATAATAAATATAACCCATTGCTGGACAGCATTCGAGGACTTCCGGAAGCCGAAGATCCGAAGTACGTTTCTCAAGTACTGATGGATACCTTACATAAGGCTCCGGTCTATTTTACCGAACTTTTTTCATTTGGTCCTCATTACGGTCCCAAAGTAGTGGACTGGCGCTCGGGAAGTTGTGTAAATTTCACTGATTTGCAACTGTATGTCTTCAGGGCTTTGGGCCTGCCTTGCAGCGAGGAAATCATGTTGATGCGGGGAAATAAAAATGTTCCCCATTACTGGAATGCCGCCTTTGACAAAGATGGCAACTCCTATCGTTGCTCCATTTTGGATCCTACTTCTGAACTGAATAGCCCTGATAATTATTGGGACCCTAAGGGAAAGGTTTATCGCCGCACGTTCAGCGTTAACCGTGAAATGATTCGGGCTATGGGCAAGAAACCGGAAGAGAGACATCCCTCTTTTCGTTATCCCTGTTTTCGTGATGTTACTGCTATATATGCGGGGAGCAAGAACCGCACATTAATGATTGGCCCCGGAAACTTCTACAGCCCTCTAAAGAAGGGCGAACCGGTCTATCTCTGTTCCGCCAGCTTTATGGACTGGGCTCCTATCGGGTGGTGCCTCTACGACAAGCAGCTTGGTGCTGTCTTTGAAGATGTGGAGGGACAAGTTGTCTTTCGCTTGGGAACTTATGAAAACGGCCGTATATGCCCGCAAAGCGATCCTTTTTTGCTTGATAGGGAAAGCGGTGAAGTACGATTTTTCCCTTCGGGAGGTAGGGAGGTTGAAGTTACCCTACTCCATAAATATGAACTTTACTTTGAACCTTTTGTCCGGCGAATGGTAGATGGTGTGTTTGAAGGTAGCAATGACTCTCATTTCAACAGGAAAGATACACTGTTTATCATCAAGGAATTCCCCGAGCGGCTTTGGAATGTTGCACGGGTAAATAGTGCCCGATCTTACCGTTATGTTCGCTATTATGGCCCTAAAGACAGCTATTGTAATATTTCGGAGGTTGCTTTCTATACATCTTTTGCTGACAGTGTCCCTTTGAAAGGGAAGATTATCGGTACACCGGGGGGTAACGGATTGGGCGGTTCCCATGAATACACAAACGTGTTCGACGGAGATCCTTATACCTCCTTTGATTATGCCCAGCCTACAGGGGGCTGGTCGGGACTTGATTTGGGTGCTCCCCGACGCATCGAAAAGATTGTATTCACTCCCCGCAACCGTGATAATTTTATTCGTACGGACGATGAGTATGAACTTTTCTATTATAATAACGGTGAGTGGACATCAGCAGGCAGGGTACGTCCTCATTCCGATTCTTTGCTTTATAAGGTTCCTGAAGGTGCGTTGCTCTATTTGAAAGATCACACCCGTGGAAAGGATGAACGTATATTTGAATATAAAAATGGAAAACAACAGTTCTGGTAAGAAAAAGAAGGGGGTGTCTTGGGTTGTCGATAAGCTCCTCAACCTGTTCCTGATAGCTTTTGGAGTAGTGGTGATATGGATACTGCTTCAGGTGACCAGTATCGCTACTTTCAAGATTCCTTCCGACTCAATGGAGCCTGCCCTGCTTGCCGGAGATAATATCTTGGTGAATAAATGGGTGATGGGTGGACGCATTTTTAATATTTGGGATGCTCTTGAAGGGAAAGAGGTCAAGATTACCCGTCTGCCGGGATTGGGAAGGATACGGCGGAATGATGTGTTGGTTTTTAATTTTCCCTATCCTGCACAATGGGACAGTATAGGCCTGAACTTGATGTCTTACTATGTAAAGCGATGTGTGGCTTTGCCGGGGGATACGTTTGAGATCAAGAAGGCTCACTACCGGGTGAGTGGTTGTGAAACGTCGTTGGGAAATGTGGAGTCACAGGATGCACTGATGCGTATGGTAGCAAATGGCAGGGAAAAAGATTATGGAATAGTGATGAGTGGGTATCCTTATAATGGATTGGTGAACTGGAATATCGTGTGTTTTGGTCCTCTCTATCTTCCTGCAAAAGGAGATGAGATAGAGATGAATCCTAAACATGCTGTCCTATATCGGAATGCGATAGAATGGGAACAAAGAAAGAAACTTTTCCTGCATAGTGATACGGTTTTCCTGAACGACAGTGTGATCCATACTTACCGTTTTAAAGAGAACTATTATTTCGTTGCAGGCGATAAGGTTATGAATTCTCAAGATTCCCGTTATTGGGGCTTGCTTCCGGAACCTTTTATTGTGGGTAAGGTTGTCCGGATCTGGAAGTCGGTGGATAGGGGTGCGGGTAAGGTTCGATGGGATAGGACATTTAAAAAGATAGAATGAGATGATAAAGAAAAGAGCTGGCTAATGTAAGAAGATGGGAAAAATACAAACTTATAAAATAAAGACAGCAGTAATGGTCTTACTGTTGTTTGCGGCTGTATGTTCCTTACAGAGTCTTGCTTGTGCGACAACTCCCGAACTTCCTTCCGGAGAAACTGTTGGGCAATGGGTCTGGTTAGGAAAGGCTGTGTTGTTTTCTTCCGGATGCATTCTTATTGCTTCTTTCCTGCAGTTGTTCGGAAAGGCTTACAGGGAAGATGCTTTGGAGTTCCGGCATTTTTATGCTTATGTGGCGTGGAGTTTAGTTATTTTGGGAAGTGTTGAGGCAGTGTGGGGATTGTGCCAGCTTTATGGATTTTCTGTTTCCGGTCATTCACGTTATGCACTTATAGGTTCTTTTTTCAATCCCGGTCCGTATGCGGGTTATCTGGCAATGGCGCTGCCTGTATGCCTTCATCTGTATCTGCGCATTTGTGGTTGGAAAGGGATGCCTGCGCGCTATAAAATAGAAAAAGGTACGGCTGCCGTGTCGGGTATGCTTATTCTTTGCGTATTACCTTCCACCATGAGCCGCTCTGCTTGGGTAGCTGCGGCAATAAGCTGTGCTTGGGTGGCATATATGCATCGTGACAAACGAAAATGGAGTATATTGTGGCGTCGCTACAAGAAGCGTTATGTTTTATGGGGAGCCGGAATATTTTTGCTTCTGTCGCTGGCTGCTGCCGGGATGTTCTTTTTGAAACCCGATTCTGCATTGGGCCGTCTGTTCATGTGGAAGATAACTTGCCGGGCTATTGCTGCTCATCCGTGGGGATGCCCTACCGGATTCGCTTGTGCTTATGGCGAGGCTCAAAGTTTATATTTTGCCTCAGGGAACTATGCTTCTTGGGAAGAACGTGTGGCAGGAAGTCCTGAATATGCATTTAATGAGTATATGGAGTTTGCCCTGACGTATGGTGTCGCTATGTGTATACTGGTGCTGTTTGTAATCTTTGGTTGTCTTTGGATAGGAGTGAAGCTCCGCCGTTATGGTATCTGTGGAGCCCTTATTTCCCTGCTTGTATTTTCTTTTTCTTCCTATCCGTTGCATCTTCCGGCTTTCATCGTAACTGCTATATGTCTGCTTCTTGCCTGTGGGATAGGTGATGTAATTGGCAAGTATCTTGTTCTGTGTGTTTGTCTGGTGGTGTGGCTCGGAGGTTATGCGGAAAAATGGACACAAGAAAGAGATGCCTGCCGGGATTGGGTGAATGCGAGAATACTCTATCGCTCGGGGGCTTACGAAGCTGCCAACAGGGCTTATGAAAAGCTTTATCCGTCTTTGAGGAAGAAGGGTGCATTCTTGTTTGAATATGGGCATAGTCTGCATAAATCCGGTCGCTATGACGAATCTTTTGAATATTTGGATCAGGCACGGTTGTATAGCAATGATCCGATGATATTGAATATTATGGGTAAGAACTGCCAGGCGTTACATGAATATAAATGTGCCGAGGCTTTTTTTCTTATTTCTGTTAGTCGCCTGCCGGGTAGAATCTATCCTTACTATCTGTTGGCTAAGCTTTATTCCGAGCCGGACTATCGGGATAAAGACAAGTTCGGGGATATGAAATGGAATGTGCTGAATCGGAAGCCCAAGGTTTATTCTACAGCTATTGAAGAGATGCGCAGGGAAGTGGAGGAGATTGCGGAGAATTGGGATACCGGGAGTAGTATTATACGTTCTGATGACGTTGAATCGGAAGAGTGAGGCGGCATTGAGAATGCAAATTATATGGAACATAAAAGAACGAGAAATAGAATATGGAAACTTATCATGATAACTGGAATGCCTGTCTGTTATTCCGCAATAAACAACTGACTAAACAACTGAAAGACTATCAGAATGCCTCGGCACTGGCTGAATGTTCTTCTTCCCTACTTGTGTCTATGGGGCAATTGCTTCGTCTTCATCAGCATCCGTCTTACGGACTTGTCCGGGATGAGGCTGAGTGGGCGAATCTGTTTACTGTCATTGATATGCTGTATGGTGATTGCCTGTCGGAGACGTTATCTTCATATGGACTGAGTATGCAGGAATTGAAGTTATGCTATCTGGTTCGTGCCCGGTTGGGTAATAAGGCTATTGCAGTTCTCTTCAATATAACTCCCCGTTCGGTGCTGAAGGCAAAGCAACGTATAAAAGGAAAATTAGCGTTATCGGCTACGGATTGTTTGGATACGTATATACAGCAATATTAATTGTACGATTCATATTCTCCTATTCTTGATTTGTCCGCTTTTGTGCGGACACTTGTTCGTTAATGAACACTACTTAAAAGTGAATAATCGTTGATAATCAGTGTTTTATTGCTTTGGCACGGCAATTGACTATATATAGTCGAAGGCGGTTGACAAAGACTTCCTTTTAAAAATCAAGAAGTAATAACAATAAAAAAATAACGATTATGAAAA
>ERZ894240.1440-NODE-1440-length-14327-cov-7.898893_pt1 | contig 14327 bp, 22 predicted proteins | sample MGYA00380298_ERZ894240 | MGnify/ENA primary metagenome ERZ894240 (study PRJEB32331, sample SAMN06328419) | human gut metagenome | biome: human gut microbiome; feature: stool | host: Homo sapiens | collected 2014-06-27 ...
TAATATTACCAATAAACGGATTAAGTAATTGTTCAACTTCAAATCTACTAGCTTTGATTACATTCTCTTTAACTTCTTCCTGTTTTTCAGTACTCTTTTTATTTTCCTTCATTGTCTTCTATTACTTTGCTTATTACTTTTAAATGCTGTTTGCCATGTACTTCCATAGCTCTTACTTCATAGTAGTCCCAATTAACAGTTTCATCCGATTCTAATTGGTCTACTCTTTCATAAGCATCTTCTTCAGTAAACCATATACTGTCTACTTCGTCAATGCCTTCTATAAGTTCTGTAGCAATTACTACATATACTTTCATACTGTATACTTTTAAATAATATGTATTAGTACTAATTACTAACGTATAGTAAAGTAAGAGTATATATAATAATTAACATTTATTACAATATGCTTTCTTGTTTAGACCATTCACTACTACTAAGTATATCTCTTAACTCAGTACTATCGTGTTCGTATATATCAACTACATCAGATCCTAGTAATACTGGTTTAATTAGATCATAATGTAGTATTACATGTTTACCATCTAATGAATATCTGGTTTCTTCTCCTAATTTGATGTTATGCTGTTTACACCAATCTACTGTTGTAATTACGTATTTCATGATTTATTTTCTTTATCCATAAAGTTGATAACTTCTTGTGCTTCTTTATCAGATAGGGCTCTGTCGTAGATAGCAATACTATAAAGAGCCATGGATATTTGTTCCTTAATATAAGCATTACAACCTATAAATAATGGAGTACTTATATTTTTTATATTTCCATCATTAAATTTACAAACTTTATATCCTTCAATATTTCTTATATTATCGAAATTAGTACTATAACTATCATTTTCTATAGCTGTTGTACCATAATAACCAAGAGCAATTCTTTCTGTTTTAGTACTGAAGACGTATAGCCATGCATCTACAGTAGGAATAGGTATATATTTAATAATAACAGTTCCTACTTTATATCCCGTTTTATCAAGCTTTAGATAATCGTCAACACCATCCGTAACAATAGCTCCTTCATATAGAGGAATTTGCTCAATAGTAATATCTGTATCTCCAGCAAAATTAAAAACTATTCTTGTACCTGTACCAGATTTAATGTCTGATGGAAAAGTAAATGAAGGTATAGTATAAATACCATCTTTAAGAATATGAATTAAATTTTCTTGTACTGGTGGTTTTATATTGTCAGCATAATTATAAAAGTAACCTATATCGCAATATTGTCCTTCAAGTAAGCCAGTTACTTTAATTTGATATTCAGGAGAAATTTCCCCTGCTTTATACGGAATTTCAGTTACAGGAATATTTACTGCATTAACATTACTAATTTGAATACTATGATCTGTATTAGTAAATACGCCAGTAGTTCCGGATGATTGTCTGAAATTATTATAGTTTTCATTATACCCTCCATACCCTGACATTAAACTCCAGTTAAAATTGTAGGCTGTTAGTATATTTCCATTTACTCCTTTGATAACATTTCTGTCTATATCGAGATTATTCTTCCCTCTAAAATTCCAATAATCCACAAGGGAATCAGAGAAAGGAAAGTTTATTTTCTGTGTATCAGTATTGTGTTTACTTATTAAGTTACCTATAGCAATATTAGTTCCCATATTGTAAACCAGTTACTTTACCAACAATCTCTACAACTAATTCAGGATTCCATCCAGGATAGAATACAGTACTAACAGTTGTATTCATATTAGCCAATCTAACAGTACATGTTATATTAGAATCAGTAATATTCTTAATTAAGAAAGGTCTATCTCCATCTAATTTGAAGTTAGTACCAGTGACATCATTTAGACGACTTACTTGTAGTGAGTTGTCTACACCATTTGCATTTTGTATATTGTTTTTCATATTCGGAGTATTTTTACCCCCCCCCCGATTACGAGTTGGGAGCAGTTATTATTATGCTTTAAAGTAACTTATTTTATTATCTGAATTGTCATAGCAGTCAATATGAACCCAGTTCACATCTTTCTCTAATCTAATCTTATAAGGCAATTTGTCTTCACTCTCTGCAATTAACTTTCTAATATCTTCAGCAGATACATCAGGCGATGTGAAATCACATCCTTCTCCTAATACGTGTGCAGACAAGTATGCTGAATTCTTACTCTTTACTATCTAACACATATTGCATCTCAGACCTCTCTGTGTATAGTTAGAAGAGTTATTTACTATCATAGGTTTCTGTAATATGTCTCTACGTATTACTAGTAAAGTATGAAGTAAAGGGGTTGATAAGAACATCCATGCTGTCTCACCAAACTTACTATATACATGTGGGCATACTAGTTCTTTAATACTAAAGTACTGTTTAAGCTCTTGTATAATCTATTTTCTTTCCATATTATTAATACAATTTATATATATTTAACGTAATTAACTACGAGTTGTAATACCATTAGAATCAAATCTTACAGAATCCTATCGCTCTACTATCTTAGAACCTATTAAATCAGCTAACAGATTTAAGGCAAATTCTTTACCATCATCATCCATTTTATTTAGTTTATTTAGTATCTATAACTACATTACGTATATGTGTTCTAATAGATCTCTACTACTTATATTTTCTAGTACTTTATACATATTTATATTTGTTCAACTACCGCAGTTCTCTCAGCTCAAGTAAATAAAGTAGAGGATGAAGTAGAAGTACTTAAGAATAGAATTAGATAGCTTGAGAATGAAGTTGCTCTGTTAAAACAGAAACCTTGATCTCCAACTCTCTTACTTTGTTTTTCAACATAGTAACTTCATCTTCAACATGATTCAACTATGCAGACAGTACAGCAGTACATCCATTGTAGTTCAGAGATAAATATGGGCGATTCTTATCCTAGCCTAATACTAATTCTGGATACAATGTTTGTACTTCTTGTGCTATAAAACCTATTGATTGCTTACCATCCTTTACATAGTGTCTAGGTATAAGTCTTCCTCTATAGTCTAATGTACGTATGTTATTTTTTAATCTAGCATCTGAGTATGCGGTTACTTCACCAGATGCAACCACACTGCCAGTTACTGATAGAGTAGATCCAGTAATTGTTACAATATAACTTCCTGTAGTATTGTTTACATCTCCGTTTCTTCTACCTATATACATGTTTCCATCCTAATTAGAGTATATTCCCCAGGTATATTTAGCATTAGCTAAATTAATGCCTATGTGATTAGTGTTGTATAGCTTTATACCACAATAATGACCGCCAATACCCCAAGATCTGTAACCAGAGTTATATAACACTTTATTATTGTATACCTAAACCATATCAGAATCAGTCATATAGATCCCACCTCCATAAGATTGAGAGTACCATCCGGTAGCACCGTCTGTACGTATCCAAGATGAAGCTCGAATAGAACCAGATACATTTAATTTATAATCAGGACTAATTCCTCCAATTGCAACATTACCACCTCCATTACACATCTGTAAATGTTGACCTGATTTATGCTGTAAGTACAATCTAGAGTTCCAGTTATTTATCTCAGAAGAACATCCTCCGGCATTACCAGAATTATCAGTTTCTATACAAATATTTCTACTTTTTAAACCAATACTTGAAAAGAAGGTTTGAGCAGACCAATTGACACCATCTTTATTACTGTTATAGGCAGTCCATACTTCATAGTTTGTACCGTAAGAAGTCCCATTAGAATTTTGGGTGCTTATACCAAATCTAGGTGTTCCATTTTTAATAAAATGTAAAGCGCACATTGGAAGAACATCGTTTCCTGAATAACCATTAATCCATAAGGTGTCAGACCAAGGTCCTCCAAAACCAATACCAGTCATAGCAACTCTTAAACCCATATATTGAGAGAAATAAGTTTGCGGATTAGCTTGCGTCCCACCATTATATCTAGTAGGTAAATACGTAGCATACCCATCTATATTTCCTGTAATTATATTCTTAGAAGTCAAGTTAGTAAATACCGCAGATCCATTTGTTCTAATACTCCAATAAGCTTCCGCAGCTCCATTAGCAGAACAAATGTCTTGGCAATATACCCATCCGGAATTTCCTGAAGATCCTAAATACAGATTGTGATTTAAAGAACAAACTCTTTGCCCATATATTATTGCTCCAAAGATTTTACCAAATTGCCATGATTCAGTACCTAAAAAAGAATTGCCTGAAGACGATCCAGGCTCAAATGGAATCAGTCCTGGTTTTGTTGTTCTAACCCAATCTGTATCATCATCTCCAACTTTAGCCATACCATAATATCCATTCTTATTTAAAGCTCTAATATAATTAGTATCATGCTTATTCATAGATGTCTTAGGCACTGGAGTTATTTTTGTTAAACCAGAAGTAGATGTAATAATAGATAAATTAAATGGTTGATCTACATAATTGCTTGGTACATTTTGTCCTCCAAAAACTTGATACATATAAATTTTTGGGTAATTCCAAGTATAAGCAGTATCTCCAAGCAATATACAACATCCACTCCCATCATGAGCTATTCTAACTTCTCCTTCAAAAGCACCATTTAACTGATAGCTATAATTATAATATAATTCACTACTCGAATAATTATAAAAACTTATTGTTATTTCAGAAGAACCCCTACCATTATATTCATATATCATTATTTTATATACGCCCATTGTACTAGACCAATTAACAGGTAATCTTATTTTCATAATACCAGTTAATACACTATTTTGTCCATCAAAAATCGTATCTGTGCCTAAATAATTTAAAACAGCTCCAGTTCCAGGAGAATACTCTGTAGATATTCTACTCATATTTAATTTTCTTCCTAAAATCCAAGCTGCTTCGAACCAAGGTTCGTTTTCTGTAGAAACTAGTTTAATTCCTGCTGGTGGACGATAACTATCAAAATCTGTATATGCAAAAGCAACTTCTTGAGCACTATTTTTTTTAAATCCTATTTTAGTTGGAGAATTTATAGATGGATTAGCAGGAATAACTGGAACATCTATTATTAAGGGGCCAGTCATAGTGTCTCCAGTTTTCTTTACATATAAGCCATCTGCATAATCTTTATCTAATATCATCTTCCATTCATTCCAAGAAGAACCTATACCTGTGCGAAAACGAAGATTAGCTGTAGGATTATTCGTAGACGATGGTCCTGCTAATTGCCATGTTACATAGTTTTCATTTGACCATCCACTTACAGATATACCACTCCACCAAGTACCAGAAGGCATATTGTTTAGATTAAAGAAAGTGCTAATAGTTCTAGCTTCAAAGTCTGTGGGAGCTGGGGAAGATTCTCTTCTATCAATAACATGTAGAGAATTGCTAACATTAGATTCTAAGACTTTATTCTGATTTCCATTATATGCTAAGGCATACAAATTCCCATCCACACTCCCATCTGCTTTGAGGAATTGAGAAGAAGTACCTCCTGCAACTTTTTCATATAAATTAGGTAAAGTAATAGTACCATTAACAGGTTTATATACAGTACCATTTAAAGAAATATTGCCACCTCCAATAATAGTTCCATTCTTCCATTGTGAAGTAGCTGAATCATATATAAGCGTTTGCCCATTAGCTGGTGAAGTAATAGTAACATCATCTAATCCAGCAAGAGTAGTAACAGAGGGTTGGGTTTCGCCTAAACCATATGCACTAATTTCTCCTACACTAAAGAAATCGTAGTTAGCCTAAATACTAACGATTCTTCCTTGCGAGTCTTTCTTTATAGTAAACCAAGTATTGAAATCGCTTATATTGAGTTTACTATTTAATGCAGACTACAACCCACTAATCTTACTTATCTGTAATGTAGGTATATCACCTTCAGATAGTATAGTACCAGATACTACTCTACCATATCGATCTGTAGTTATCTTAGTATACGTTCCAGCAGTTCCAATAGTATTTAATGATAAAGTAACATTAGAGGTTAATGCTCCTCCACCAGTTAACCCATTACCAGCTAATATCTGTCTAGAACTAATTACAGCATCTGTAATACCATAACCAGCTAAGGTTGTAGGTTTACCTGTAATATCAGACCATGCCCAAGTAGTAGGTTTACCTGTAATATCAGACCATGCCCAAGTAGTAGGTTTATTTAGTAAATTAGCCCAAGTAATATCAGACTTCTTAGCATAGTTATTATTAGTAAGATACTTAGCTAACTCTATTTCATTGAGACCTACGGCATTCTTATCTATATTTACCCACTTACTTCCATTATACTGTAGTAATTGACCTGTAGCTAAATCTGTTAGTTGTACATCCTTTAATTCATATAAGTATTGTGCACCTGTTGGTACTGTACCTGCTGAATATCCATATGCTGAGATTTCTCCTACTCCAAATAAATCTCTCTTTGCCTTAATACGCCAAAGAGATGAATCGCTAGCACTAGCAGATTTATCCCATTCAAACATATCTTCTAAAGATACCACTCTAGATTCTATGTCATCTACTCTAAGACCAATATTGTTTATCATATTGGTAATAGTAGTTGCAAAATTAGGATCGTTACCCAATGCTTCTGCAATCTCTTTTAAAGTATCTAATGTACCAGGAGCTCCACCAATTAGGTCATTAATCTCCTGTGATACATACGATTTAGTAGCATAACCGCTAAGATCTGGAACAATTGCTGATTGTGGAATAGCATACCAGTGTGTACCATTGTATGATAATACAGAGCCTACTTCTGCTCCTTTTACTTTATCACCGTCTCTAAGTACATCAGCACATTCATATAATGCACCTGCACCACCTGTACTTCCTCCACCAGTACCAGCTCCATATGCTGAGATTTCTTTGTGAGAATATACATCTAATTCAGTATATAACTTGCCATCTGCATCTACTTTCCAATACTTATCTTTTTCTAACTAGTCTATAGCTGCCTTTAACTATGATTGTGTTACTACTGAATTAGTATTAGATTGATCTGAAGATACAGTAAAATCAAGACCTCCGTTGCCATTAATAGCAATAGCAATAGGATATACTCCTGACATATTAAGTATATCAGTTTTATTCTTTGCTTCTATTATTAAGGTATCAGAGTTGTTTAATCTTACTTTTGAGTAAGCGTTCTGATTTACTTCAGCTCCTTCCTAAATACCATCTAGTTTCTATTTCTAAGCATCTGTTAGACCAGTTCCACCACCCTATTGGTAAATAATAGTGGTTCCACCACTCTGTACAGAACCATCTTCTGTAGTCTAAGTAGTAGAACCATTATATAATGGATTAACTGTATATATGTTATTTCTATTCATTTTTACGCTAGTTTGTATGCTGTTATTTCTCCAGTCGAAGTAAGATCTCCATTAACACTTACTCCAGAAGTAGTCAAGCTAAGCTGTTTACTACCGTTAGTCATTCTTACATTTCCACTAGTAGTTAAAGTATTTACTGTTAGATTAGTAGCAGTTCCATTTGTAGACTGTACAAATCCAGTAATGTGGCTTGGATCTATAGTTTTACTAGAGTCTGCTTTAGCTAATTCTTGCCACATAGCAGTAACATCTAATCCTCCACCTTCTCCTCCACCACCGCTTGATACAGTATAGTTGATCCATTTACTAGTAGTATTGTCCCATACTAGAGATTGTTTATCTAATTTGTTACTTATTCTAACGTCTGACAAATCTTCTAGTTTGTTAACTCCACCACCACCTACAATTCCACTTGCTTTAACATTAGTCCACCTATCACCATCAAACTATAATATGTCATCTATAGCTGCATTCTTGATATTAGTGTCTAACATAGTAGATAGTTTATTCACTTTAGATAGATCTAAAGACAATGTAGCTACCTTATTGGCTATATCAGTTAGAGTAGCATCATAACCATTTACTTTATTATTCACATTATAGAATTGTGATAACGGGGTATAGGTATTAAGCTGATTGGATATACTTTGAACTGCAAGTGTATTAAGTTCTACTTGTGCTTGAATCTACTTAACTAACTGGTAAAGTTCGTCTATAGTCATATCTTATTAATTTTTTAATGTGAGCTCTAAGTCTTTCAATCTATTCATATGAAAGATTACTACTCCTAGAATCATCTAATAACTACATTATATGCTCAGCACATACGAAATTAAGCATATACCATTTCTTATAGTTTAGATTTACTTTAGTTTCATAATTTAGACCTGCACCGATTATATATGTGTCTTTATTCATATTGCACAAGATCCATTACAACAGCACTTACACTGTTTGTTACAACCTCTAATTACAGTATTATAAGTATCTACTGATCTAGATAGCTTACTTAAATTTAGCATTCTGTCTAAGTCTATGTAGAAGTTAACAGCATTGTCTATCATATTGTTCTGTTCTGCATATTCTAACAGATCTTTCTTAAGTATAAACAAAGCCATTCTTTCTTTCTACTGTTTATCTAAACAAGTATTACAATGATTAGTTAGAACGTCAATCTCTGCATAATACAGTTGATCTTTATCATAGTAAAAACCAACTTCCTATACTCCATCAGCAGTACTAATAGTAACAGTAAATGCACTTGTAGAAGTACCTTCTTCAAATGGTATACTGATTTCAGTCACACTACCGAATTCTTTTACAGTTGCTTGAGTATGATTAGTAACTACAGCTGAATAAGCATTCTTAAAGTTATCCAAGTTATCTACATACACTGCTGTTACATTCATAGCTGACTTCAGCTTGATCTCAATTGTTGTTTCTGTTTTAGTTATTTCCATATTACTTAAATAAAAAAGGGAGTCAGGGTTTTACCCCTAACCCCCTTTACGGTACACTGAAATTTAATATTATGCTACGGCTGTACCAGTAATGAAGCTCTTGATACCTTTACCAAGTACTGTCTCAGCAAGTTTTGTAGCACCTTTCTTAACATATAATTCAGTTAAGATCGGAGTAGTCTTAATGTACTGGTTATCATTGCTCAGATACAAGTTATCATTTTCAATAGTAGCATAGTCATAAGTATCACCAGCAACTACTTTTCTAACCTGTTCTACTTCAGGATATGTACCTGTAAATACATGTCCTTTGTAACCCATCTGACGTGCTTCTCTGTCTCTAACTTGTTTCCAATAACCTTTACCAGCTTTACCAGCAGTTTTAGCAATAGTTGCACCAGCAACCGCTTTCGGGAAATTGCTCAATAAAGCACCCGGAATTGTTTCGTATAAACTAACTTCCATAGATACAACGCTATATTCATTGATAGAATATACACCTTCGTTGTCATCTTTTTCCATAGCAGTTAAAGTAATAACTGCTTCACTATTAGAAGCTGAAACTCTTCTGTTTGCGTGTTTATTGATCTTTTTAACAAGCGCATCTGCAAGATCTTTAGCTGTTGCAGACGTAGCAAATACTTCGTAAGTGTGAGTAAACTGTCCCGGATCTTCAAACATGTCTTTGTAAACAATACGAAGAACGTAACGGTTTCCAGCAACAATTGTAGCACCTGTCAAAGTAATAACTACTTTTTCCTGAACTGGAGCTTCGTATTCACCAATTACAGCAGACGGATTAGAGTCTTTCTGAATTGCATTAGAAAATTCAATGTTCGCTTTTTGTTCAGTACGGCCATCAGGTTTAGTTACAGTTACTTTATCCTGTGCTACACCAATATACAGCGTACTAGCTTTTACTGCTTCAGCAGCTGTTTTGATGATTTTTCTATCCTGGTCAAACATTGCTACATCACCAGCAGCCAAAGCGTCAGCTGTAGTATAAGAAGCAGGACAATTTTTACCGATAAGTACGGTACCAACTCTTGTAATCATAGTTTATATTTGTTTAGTTAAACATTAATTAAGCGCTTTCTTGTTTAACATGCTTACCTTCTACTTTCCTAACTTAAAAGTTTGATTTCCACGTCAGTAAGCGCTTATTCTTTATTCCATCGTACTAACCTCGTTGTTATACGATTGGTATCTTGGATTAGCCTGATTCTCTAAGTATAGCTAAGCTGCTAACTTTACTATTTCTAACTGTGTATGTTCAGGCATATCCGTATATTCAGCAAATGGTTCTTTGTGAATATCTATTTTGTTTGGTTTGCGGATGTAACTAATAGTATATTTACTTACTTTATATTTACCATCCGTATATAGTTTAATTAAGTCTCTAGCGATCAACTTAATAGGTCTAGCTTTAGTATAATGTAGATGATACTCTGATAGTGAATTCTCTTTGATTCTATCTACAGTTTCTATGGTACCTTCTATAGTATCTGTATAATGTACTATATAATTACCTTCTTCATCTTTTTCCCAGCAAGGTATCTCTACTCCATCAGCAGGCTGTATACCAGCAGTATCACCAAGTAACAGTACATAGTTTTCTGGCAATGTTACTGTATACAGTGAGGGATTTACTGTAGTAATAGCAGCATCTTCAAATGATTCTTCTTGTACTAAAGTACGAAGATCATCAATACGCTTTTCAGTCTATTCAAACCCTTCTCTCTTATAATTCATAGCAGAGTAACGAGTCTTCCAGAACTTATCTAGACCAGCATTTAAAAAGTATTCAGTAGTATTTGTAGTAGGTTTACTTAAGTTATCATCTAACTTATTAATCTCTAATTCAAATGCTTCTTGCAGGGCAATATATTTCATAATTAGTCTTGTTTCATGTTAAGACGATATCTAGCCTCAGTAATAAACATTTCTACTGCGCCTTCTACAATCTCCATATGTACGTTATCGGGTAATTCACATTTATTTAATACATTAACGCCATCAACGCCAATTACATCAAATTTCTTTGGTTTACGATAATATACTAAATCAAGTTTCTTAATTACAGTATATTCGTCGTGTATGATATTAATGTAAATGTTTTTCTATGTATCAGCATTATTACCAGCATTAAGTACCACATACGGATTAAGCATAATTGCTTTGTTATAGTAAGTAGAAATTATCTTCTCTACATCATCCTCTCTAATAGTCTTGTTAGGAGTAATAACATATTCATTTTCTTTGGTGATCTCATTCTCTATTTTATAGTTCTTAGAGATCATGCTGTTACTTCTGATATACAGAAAGTAATCTTCAGGTAATTTGACTCTATCAGATACTTTATCAGTATTCTTAGCGTCTTTAGCATCTACTTCGTAAAGACCTCTTACAATCAATCCTTTTAATGCGTCCGCATTCTTTTTCTGAGCTCTAGTTCCATCTAATACCTAGTCTTCTTGTAAGTAATTTATTCTTACATATCTTTCAGTATAAGCATTCAAGAAGGAAAAGATAGTATCAGAAGTGAGTTTCTCTTTCAACTCAAAGTCTGGATTCATTAATGTAATTCGTCTTTCGAACTCAACCTACATTTCACGTGCGCTGATAAGCCCTCCTTTCCGCTGGTGAAGTAAATGACCAAATGGACATATTTTTCATAAAACCCAACATATTTTTGTTATTGCTGTTAATAATATTTCTAGTCATGTTTCCATTTCTTTTATTTCCATATAGAGCTTCTTGTACATCAGAAATACATTGCCATTCTTTTATAAACTTACCATCTAAATCATATTGATATACAGGTTTTTTATTTATTCCTGCCACTTTTAAAATATTACCAATATGTTTAGCTTTAAATTCAGGATCTTCCCATAACTATTTATGAACTTGTTTAAGTCTCTATTTAGTAGTTTTAGATCTTTGTTTTCCAAGATTAGCCGCGAGTAATGCTTGTCTATGTTCTTTACTTAACTTAGATGTAGACTTTCCTAAATTTCCTCCAGAATCTATATTGTATCCATATTTTTTATCAGTAGATTTATAATAAGCTATCCAATATATTTCTCTTTCGTTTAGTTCTTCTTGCGAAGAACAACGCTCAATAATATCCAAACTAAAATTCTCAATTCCGTATTTGTTCAACGCGTTATGAAAATAAGTTTTATGAGCTTTTGTAGTAGGTCTACTATTAGTTAAATGCTAGATTACTCGTTTGTGTAAACTTTTAGTAGTTTGTCCTATATAGACTTTTCCATTTACATTATTTTTAAATCTGTAAATGACATAATCTACAGAATAATTATCATCTATTAAAAACTTAGCGTAATCCATTCTTGTAAATTATTTATTTGTAGCAACTACAATATATTATTCTTGTAAATTATTTATTTGTAGCTTAGTTTCTGTACGCCTAGACTCAATGTTTTCCAGAGCAATTACTACAGCTCTATTGACTGCTTCATATAATACGTATTCAGGTACTTCTGTAATATCCTTATTATATTCTTTATAATTGATCTTATCAGGATATTTAACATAAGTAATGTCAACAGTATAAGGAGCTTTCATGCTAGTTGTATCTATATATATCTTTAACTAGTTATCAGCAATAGTAGCCTTAGGTGTTGGAATCCAGGGATCGTTATTATAAGTTTTACGGAACCTATCAGCTGTTTTATGATCTACTAGATCTACATTTGCCTGATTATTGCCAAAGTGTAATACTGCATTTACAAAGAACAATCTGTTGTTAGTATTACTTGAATCTTTAAAGAAATCAGACATAGTAAGTACATTAGAACTAGAGTCAAAAGTAACAGCTACAGCATTATCAGTTTTTACTAATCTTTCTAAATCTGCTATTCTTTTGACACTACCTTCAAATGCTTCCTGTCTAGTATTAGATCCAGTAAACTTATTGCATAATACTTCAACATATCCCTGCATCAGGAATTGATCAATTTCTTCTGGCGTGAATGCTGGGCAGCCACCAAACGCAACTGCCTTTTCATTCTTATCAGCACCAGTTTTAAAAGCAATATGTAAATCCTTTATTGTCATATTTACTTAGATTTTGTTTCTTGGAGAATGGACATCTTAATATCTTGGTTCTTCTTATCATTCAGATAAGCAATAGCATCGTCAATTCCATTTCCAATCATTTCTGTACCGTAGAAGTATTGTGTACGGTTACGTCTAAGGATGTTCTTAGAAAGAGCATTCTCAATCAAGAACTGAGTTTCCTTATTAGGATTGTTAACCCATTTCAACATAAACTTATTCGGAGACAATTCGATCTGTTCATTCATCTTAGCCTCAACAAGTTCATTAGAAAGGTTATCTGATTTAATACCATACAGACGTAAACACTTACGCATATCTTCGATAGACATCTTATCAAGTTCTCTATAAGCCTCACGCTTAATCTTATTGAACTTATTAGTCTCTTCAGCTTCACTAGTAGCATTAATCAGCAAGTAATCTGTAGCTGCATTCTGTTTGTTAAGACCATCTGCAACTCTTTTGTGTCCTTTCAGGAACAGATATTTAAGTTCATCTTCAGGTTTTTCTGTTCTCAAAATAGTATCATTCTTACCTACTTTGACTGCATATGTTTCCCAGAAAGAACTACTTGGTGACAATGTACCAGGTTCGTATCTTAATTCTTTTTCTAATCTTTCAGCGTCTTCAGCTGTTAATCCAGTGTATAAGTTTCCTGATCTAGTCCAGTATGAACCTATATAATCAAAACATTTGTCCCATTTGGTTAAATTTGTCCAGGGGTTTTGTTTTACAATTCTAACGATTATTTCCATAATATTTAATATTAGATTATCAAGTTAGTAAAGAATGCAGCCTGCTAGCCTCAGGCTGCTTGTTCTTTATATTTCCATATATATTTGGCATTATTCCAAGCTCTACCGTTGTCAGGATTTATAGGATTGTGTAATTGTCTCTGTATACCTCTTCTGTCACATCCAGATTTTCTACCAGCTTCTATAATTGATGGAAATTCATTTATTAAGTTACCTTCTTTATCATATTGACAAACAGTTTTAGCTTTTTGCAATCCATTTTCTAAAATTGCTTTTCTTTGTTTATCTGTGATTTTTCTAGATTTTCTTGCTTCAATGTCTGCCTTTCTACAAGCTTCAGAGATAGTTGGTTTCCAATCTGGATCTTTAGCAAATAAACCAGAAGATACTTTTTCAGGCACTTCGGGATATTCATGTTTGTAAACCCAAATATAAGGATTTACTTTTGATCCTACTATATTTTTATGCTTTAAAGCAGATATTAGAGTAGAAGCAGCTATTCCAGTTTCTCTGTGTGCTTCGTTTACTCCGCTATACTCTTTTAGAAAATCCCCATCTTTAGTATATTGTAATACTGCTTTTTTGCGCGTACTACCAATATTTCCAGATTCAAAATATGCTTTTCTGGCTTCAGTTAATACTTTACCAGCTTCTGATAACTTAATTCTTGTAGTTTCAGTAACTTCTCTTCCAATAGCTTTTTGTCTAATTTTTTCTTTAGTTTCTTCAGACTGCTGTCTACCAAAAGTT
>ERZ894240.1455-NODE-1455-length-14176-cov-6.320091_pt1 | contig 14176 bp, 9 predicted proteins | sample MGYA00380298_ERZ894240 | MGnify/ENA primary metagenome ERZ894240 (study PRJEB32331, sample SAMN06328419) | human gut metagenome | biome: human gut microbiome; feature: stool | host: Homo sapiens | collected 2014-06-27 ...
GCCCGGTGCATGGGCCTGGCGCAGGCCGGTCAATACAACTTGCTCCGGTCGTTGAAGCGGGGGGAGACGGCAACGGCCATGCTTGCCGCCGCGCGTTTTTCGGAACAGGCCGTTTCAATGACGTTTCTTTTGAATAAGCGGTACATGCCGTTTTACAAATGGGCGCACCGCGGCGTTGAACAGTTGCCGATCCTCGGCAGGGAAGCGGCTGCGTGCGTAACGGCATTGGCCGGGCTGGATTGGCGTCTTGGCCCCCGTGTCGAGGCGGTAGCCGGGGATATTGTGGAATCGTTGTGCCGTGATGTGGCTGGGCGGCTGCGCTCGGACGGTTTGTCCGATGCCGACGGCGATTGGCTGGTGGAACATGGGCCGTCCGTTCAGGCACGCATCGAAACGCCGGAGCTGCAGAGGATGTCCGTTATGCTGGAATAGCTTTCCCAGCGGATCGCATGAAAGGAAGGGGCCCAACGGCCCCTTTTATCATCATTGCGCTGCGGATTGTTTCACTGCGTTGCGGCACAGGTTCAGGTTGTTGCGGCAGGTAACGGCCTCCGGGCTGTCGGAAAGCCCGAGGCTCTCATAGCAGGAGAGCGCTTCCTCAAGCGTCTGGGCGGCTTTCTCCCACTGCGCATCCCCGGCCAGCGCCGCGCCGCAGTTGCCGAGCGAGAAGGCCGTTTCCGGATGGATGCCCAGGATTTCTTTACGGATGGACACGGCTTCCTGATGGTACAGGACTCCCTGACGGGTTTCGCCCCGCTCCTCGCAAATGCGGCCGAGATTGTTCAGGCAGGTGGAAACGCCGAAACAGCGGCGGCCTTCCTTGGCTTCCCACAGATGCAACGCCATTTTCAGGTTCGCTTCGGCGGCGTCATATTTTTTGGCGGTGTACTGATGGGAGGAAAGGTTCAGCAGTGCGTCGGCGATGCGCAAATCGTCGGCGGGCAGGTTTTGCTTAAGAATGTCGAGCGCCCGTTCGCTGAGCGTTGCGGCCTCTTCACATTCTCCCCGCTCAGAACGGAGCCGGGCAAGGTTTTGCAGCCCGCCCGCCACATGGATGTGGTTCGGCCCGAACAGTTCCTCAAGAAAGCGCAGTGATTCGCGGAAGAACGTTTCGGCCTCTTCCAGCCGTCCTTGAATGTGCAGACAACGCCCGAGGCCGTCCAGAACCAGAACCCGGCCTCCTGCGGGCAGATCGGGTTTCAGCAGATCCCGGTAGATTTTTTCCGCGGCAAGAGCCTTGCCTTCCGCAAAAAACATCCGGGCCTCATTCAAGCGTCGCTGAAAATGTTCGTCAAGCTGCATAGGACTCTCCCTCTGGAATGAATGCCGAAGGGGCGGCGCGTGTGCCGCCCGACCGGGACAGTCGCCCCTGCCCGCGGGTGCGGGCAGGATCGGACAATGGAGAGTGTAGGTCATTTCGCCTCAAAAGGCTACCGAGGGCTTAGCTGGAAGTGCCGCTTTCCAGAATGGAAACGATGGAGAACAGGGTGAAGCAGATCCCGCCAAGGCCGACCATGACCCGGGCCGGGACAATGTAGGCGGGGTTGATCGTCGCCGCCTCGAAGAGGAAGGCCGCGATGAACAGGCAGGTCAGAGCCGTCAGCACCGGGATGAGGGGAATGCGCTTGGCGAGGGGATAGGGATGCCGCCACACCAGCGCCAACAGGAGGACCTTGCTCAGGATGCTGTAGCAGACGATGCCGAGGCCGATAAGGACGAATCCGGGGGCTATGGTGACCGGGCCGTACTGGAAAATCAGCAGGTAAAGACCCCAAAGGATGTCGATGGTGCCCATGATGATGACCAGCCACGGCCAGAAGCGGCGATCCGCTTCGGAGTAGGTATTTTGGATCTGGCGCACGACGCTGGCGACGAGGGCGACGAGGCTTGCGCAGACCAGCCCTATGCCCGCTAAAACGTGTCCTGCCACAACGTTCGGCGTTTCGTCGGATCTGACGATATCGATTCCCCAGACGATGCCGATCAGAGCGCAGATGATGGGGATGGCGAACAAAAGGGCGACCATGCCGCCGCTGAACGCTTGATCGGGGTGGTGTCCGGGCCCGGCCTTGGAGTTGCTCGGGATGAGAATGAACTTGGTGGAGGATAAGGCTACGGTGGACACGCAGCATGTGATCAGCCCAAGGCCGAAGACGACATGCCCGGCGACGAAATGTTCGGCCCCTGTGCCGGAACGGACGAAGATCAAGCCTCCGATGATGCCGATGGCCGCGGCCACATACCCGATAAGGGGCAGGGCGACCTTGAAGGCCGCGCTGTAGGTATGGATGAGCTGGCGGATGATGGTCGCTGCCGTTGTAAACAGCGCCACGCAGATGATGCTCAGGAAGAGCACGACATGCCCGGCGACGTACGTGTTGGCGTCGCTGCCCATATCCCAGATGTACCAGCCATAGCCAAGGCAGATGGCGCCCATGGCCAGAGGGATGATCCTGAAGAGAACGCTGATCCAGTAATTCATGGCTTGCTCCTTTGCGGGTGGAATGTATGAACAGAGCCAAGCACACAGGATTTATGAATACCATTATAAATTAAATGGGTTAGATGTATTAAAACCGGGGTTCCATAGCGTTGGCTCCCGGTGTTTCCGTTCGGAATATCAGCTTTTCAGTTTAAGGGGGCTGGTCATTTCGGCGTTCCCACGGTAGAGCTGTGTCCCATGATGCGCTTTATCCAAAATCACGTTTCGTTGTCCGTACGGGCAGGGCTGGCGCTCTTCGGTGCCGTGCTCCTTTGGAGCAGTTCTTTTATAGCGCTCAAGATCGCGGTATCGGCGTTTGATCCGATGGTCATGGTCTTTGGCCGCATGTTGAGCTCCCTGGTGGCGCTGATGCTTTTGCGGGTGACCGTCTGGCGGCGTGCCGAGGCCCCTATGCTGCTGGACAGGCGGGTGACGCGCCGGGAGTGGAAGTACATTGTGCTGCTGGCGCTGTGCGAGCCCTGCTTCTATTTCGTGTTTGAGGGGTACGCCATGATCTACACGACCGCGTCTCAGGCCGGGATGGTCGTCGCGGCGTTGCCTTTGGCGGTCGTGGTCGCGGCGTGGCTGCTGCTCGGCGAACGTCCGCACCGGCGCGTCTGGATCGGGTTTGTGCTGGCCGTCGTCGGGGTCGTCTGGCTGAGCGCTGGATCCGAAGCCACGGAAAGCGCGCCGAACCCGATTTTCGGCAACTTTCTTGAAGTATTGGCCATGCTGTGCGGCGCTCTTTATGTAGTGTGCGCCAAGCAGCTTTCTTCCCGGTGTTCGCCGGTCTTGATCACGACCATGCAGTCGCTGATCGGCCTTCTTTTTTTCCTGTGCCTGCTGCCGCTTCCCGCGGTCAAACTTCCGGACAGTTTCCCCTTGTTGCCCACGTTGGCCATCCTCTATCTGGGCGTCGGCGTGACCATGCTTTCCTTCTTGCTGTACAATTTCGCCGTCCGTTCCGTGCCCGCCTCGCGCACCGGGGCCTTTCTCAATCTTGTGCCCGTGTTGACGTTGTTCATGGGGATGGTTTTCCTCGACGAGCGGTTGACCGCAGGGCAATGGGCCGCTTCCGCGCTGGTGTTCGGGGGCGTGATCCTCAGCCAGTGGAAAACGGCGCAGTCGGAGGAAAAGGCAGATTCGTCGGCAACGGCTTCCCTTTCGGAAGGTGCGGAATGAAAGAAAGAGAGCGTTTGCCGGAGCTTCTTGTCCCCGCCGGAGGCCGGGAGCAGTTGGAATCCGCCATCCTCTATGGGGCTGATGCCGTATACATGGGAGGGCCGGAACTGAGCCTGCGGACCGCTTGCGAAGGCTTTTCGGGTGAGGAGCTGGGGCTTGCCGTAGCTGACGCGCATACCGCCGGAGTACGGGTGTATTATTGCCTCAACGCCATGCCGTATGACGCGCAATTGCCCGCCGTGGAAGCCGTGTTGGAGCGTTTGCCCGGGATGGGCGTGGACGGCCTCATTGCCGCTGATCCCGGCGTGATCTGGCTGGCGAAGAAACATTGCCCGTCAGTGCCGCTGCATTTGTCCACACAAGCCCATTCCGTAAACGGCGCCGCTGTGGCGTTCTGGCGTGAGGCCGGGGTGGAGCGGATCAATCTGGCCCGGGAACTGGGCTTCAAACAGATCCGAGCACTGGCGGAAGCGTTTCCCGGTGTGGACTTCGAAGTATTCGTGCACGGAGCCATGTGCTTGGCCCTGTCCGGGCATTGCCTGCTGTCGGCGTGGGTGAACAACCGCCCCGCCAACCAAGGGCGGTGTACGCAGCCGTGCCGTTTCGAGTACCGCGGCCTGTCCTTGCTGGTGGAGGAGCAAAAGCGCTCGGGCGAAGCCCTGTGGGAGATCCGCGAGGGCGAAGCGTTCAGCGGTTTTTGGGCCCCGCAGGACTTGTGCCTGTTGCGGTACGTGGGATGCCTGGCTGACTTGGGGGTACGGGCGCTGAAACTGGAAGGTCGCACTAAAAGCGGCGGGTACGTCGCGCAGATTGCGGACGTATACCGTACGGCGCTGGATCGGCACGCGCGCCGCGAAGCGGGAGGTTCCGACTGCGGAAAGGTGGAGATTTCCACGGCGGCGTTGCTCGAAGAATTGTTTCATACGGCGTCACGCCCTCTGTCCACGGGCTTTTTCCTTCCCCGCAGAAGGGTGGAGGCTCCCCCGGCCGGTTTGCTCCCCCGGCCCGTGGTGGCGCGGCTTGCGGAACCGGAGGGCGACGGCTGGAGGGTGCAGGTGCGTTCCCCGTGGTCATCGGATCGTGAAGCGTCCGTTCTCGTGCCGGGGATGCGGCGTCCGGCACTTCTCCCCGGCGCGTATCGGCTTGAAAACCACAGGGGAGAGCGCGTGGATCTCCTGCACCCCGGCATGGAGGGCGTGCTGCATTGCGAAATCGACGGCCTCGGAAAGGGGCTGTACGTGAGGGCGTAGGCGAGTATTTCCATTCTGAAAGGTGGATTCTTCCCAAGGCAATCTGTGCCGGAAAGGGCTGTGGAGCGAGATTGGGTAAGCCCAAAAGTCCTTGGAAAGGGAGAGATGGGCTCCGCGCTCGTAGATTTGGGGAAGGGGAGCGCGTTTCTCCAGAGTTCCCCTTCCAACGTTTCTAGGCTGTTTCAGAGCCCATCCATTCTACTGTTCCAGTTTCGCCCACGTGAGTTCGTGCTTGTTGCAGGACAGGTGCATAAGCCTCGAGCCGGGGATGGCCGCGAATTTCGCTGCGGTGGCGTGGTCCGTCTCGGCCTGGAATTTGAGGGTGCACACGAAGTTGCGGCAGCTCCCCAGCTCGATCCAGCGGCAGATGACCTCATACAGCTTGTCAGGGTAGCAGATCATGTCCGAGAACAGCCAGTCCACGGCTCCGGCATGGCGGGGATCAAGGGCGAAACCGCTGCCGATGCAGTGGCTCACGCCGGGCATGTGATCCACCTGCGGGGCGAGTGGGGCTTTGTCGATGCTGAAAACCTGCGCGCCGAGGCTGGCGAGCACCCATGTCCAGCCGCCGGGGGCCTAACCCATATCAAGGCACAGATCGCCGGGGCCGGGGCGTTTGGGCAGCAGGGTGAAGGATTCCCAGAGTTTGAGGTAGGCCCGGCTTGGCGGATCGATCTTGTTTTCATGGAACTGCACCACGCCGTCGGGGAACGGCGACGAGCACCGGGCCGAAGCGAGGATGAGGTTGGGCTCCCACAGTGTCCATGAGCCGAGCGGGGCCGTGGGCGCGGCTTCGCCGAAATGACGCGGCTTTTCGGAGACGTGGGGGAGTTTCTCCTGGATGAGGGAGGCCCGGCGATGGTTTTCCTCGGAATGCAGATGCCAGTTCCGCTGGATGGCGGTGAGCTTGCGTGCGCCGTCTCCGATGGATTCGATGGGCAGGAAAACGGGCGTTTCCCATGTGTTTTGAGCCCAGGCTGCGGGGCGGGGCGCGCCCTTGGCGAGCACGAGCCTCCCCCGGGCTTCAATGACCTCGTCTCCGAGTTCGGCAAGAAGATCTTCGAGAAAACCCTTCGCGGCAAGATATGCGGTAAAGGGAACCGTAACGGGGGATGCGTTTCCAGAAATGGAGGCGTCGGCGGATATTTTTTTCATAAAGAGAAGAAATGACCTCTGAGGGACAAAATCGGCTGGAATGTTTATGCCTTGCAAAGGCGGTGCCGAGTCTCTATACTCCACCTTTGTTTTATCCACAATCCGCGAATGGGGATTTCCCGCCAGACATAAGGAAACTCACATGCCTCATAAAGGCCCGCACATTTCCATTGCTCCTGATTTTGTCGTCAACCGCATTCTCCGCATCAATCTCGAAGACTTTGCCGACTGGCCGGAATCCGTGCGGCATCTGGCTACCGAAATCGCGGAAGAGTTGTTCCTTGTTGCATACAACCCCTTCGTGGATTCAGCCACGGTCAAGGCGAGTGTGAAGGAACGCTTCGATCGGGAAGTGTTTGCCCTGGCGCACCATTATGCGAACACCATAGGCGAAGGCATCACCCTGTTCTGGAGCGGGCATGAGGCGGAAGTCGCCTTCCGCAAGGAACTGGTCGAGCGCCTGGGCGCCTTCCTGCCGCCCGACGCTATTGTCACCCGTCCGAGCGCGCTGGTGGCCTGCGCCACGGACGCCACCGACTTGCGCATGGAACTTCCGCTCATGGTCGTGGAGCCCGCCAACGCGGAACAGGTGAGCGAACTGGTCAAGCTGGCCAATGAATTGAAGTTCGCGCTGATCCCGCGCGGCGGAGCGTCCGGGCTGACCGGCGGTTCGGTGCCCATGCGGCGGCGTTCCGTCATCGTCCGCACGACCCGGTTCACAAAGATGTCGCCGGTGGATCATGAAAACATGAGCGTAACGCTGGATGCCGGGGTGATCACGCAGGCGGCCATCGACGCCGTGGCGAAGGAAGGGTTCCTCTTTACCGTCGATCCTGCTTCAAAGACCGCTTCGACCATCGGCGGGAACGTTGCGGAAAACTCCGGCGGCCCGTTCGCCTTCGAATACGGGACGACGCTGGACAACCTGCTTTCGTGGCGCATGGTGACGCCGACCGGCGAGATCATCAGCATTGAGCGCAAAAACCATCCCCGCCACAAGATTCTGCCTGACGAAGTGGCCGTGTTTGAGGTCAAGGACATCAGCGGCGGCGTGCGGAGCGTCGTGGAGCTGCACGGTTCCGAAATCCGTCTGCCGGGCCTCGGCAAGGACGTCACCAACAAGGCGCTCGGCGGCCTTCCGGGTATGCAGAAGGAAGGCGTGGACGGCATCATCACCGATGCGACCTTCATCGTGCACAAGAAACCCGCGCAGTCTCGGGTCATGGTATTGGAATTTTACGGACGCTCCATGCATCAGGCCGCCGTGGTCATCGGCCAGATCGTGGATCTGCGCAACCGCATCCGCGAGGAAGGCGATTACGCCCGTCTGTCGGCGCTGGAAGAGTTCAACGCCAAGTATGTGCGCGCCATCGAGTACCAGAAGAAGTCGGACAAGCACGAAGGGATTCCCATTTCCGTCATCATCATTCAGGTGGACGGCGACGAGCCGTACCTGCTGGAGAAGTGCGTTCAAGAAATCGTGGATATCGTGGCCCCGCACGACAACGTGGCGCTCCTCGTGGCGAAGGATGAGAAGGAAGCCGAACTTTTCTGGGAAGATCGCCACCGTCTTTCCGCCATCGCCCGCCGGACGTCCGGATTCAAGATCAACGAGGACGTGGTCATTCCCATGCAGCGCATCCCGGATTTCGCGCTGTTCCTCGAACAGCTCAATCTGGAATGCTCGGCTACCGCATACCGTCAGGCGTTGCAGGAGCTGGGGCGTCTGCCCGGCATGGCGCTGGAGGACAAGGATCTCAACCGCGAATTCGTCAATGTGACCCGCGTGGCGCAGGGCGGCGTCCCTTCCTCCGAGCTTTCCGACGAGGAAATGGAAGAACGCGCGGTGGAATTCCTCCGGCTCATGGCCGAGCGCTATGACCGCCTTGCCCCCAAGATCAAAAAAATCAGCGACAATATGCTTGTCGGCCGCGTTGTGGTGGCGAGCCACATGCACGCGGGCGACGGGAACTGTCACGTCAATATCCCCGTCAACTCCAATGACCTGCACATGCTTGAAATCGCGGAAGAAGCCGCCATGCGGGTCATGGCCGAGGCGCAGGAAATGGGCGGGGCCGTTTCCGGTGAGCACGGCATCGGCATTACCAAGATCGCCTTCCTCGGGAAGGACAAGATGGACGCCATCCGGGAGTTCAAGAACCGGGTGGACCCGCGCGACGTATTCAACCCCGCCAAGCTCACGCAGCGTGAACTTCCCGTGCGTCCGTTCACCTTCTCCTTCAACCGCCTGATCGAAGACATCCGTCAGAGCGGCCTGCCGGATAAGGACCGGCTCATCAGCCTGCTTGCCTCCGTGCAGATGTGCACCCGCTGCGGCAAATGCAAGCAGGTGTGCCCGATGATGTACCCGGAATGCTCCTACCATTTCCATCCTCGGAACAAGAACATGGTGCTTGGGGCGATCATCGAAGCCATCTACTATTCGCAGATCAACAAGGGGCGGCCCGATCCGTCCATCCTTGCCGAACTGCGGGCCATGATGGAACACTGCACGGGATGCGGCCGCTGTACGTCCGTTTGTCCCGTGAAGATCCCCTCCGCCGATGTGGCGTTGCAGCTCCGCGCCTTCCTTGATGAAGAAGGCGCGGGCGGGCATCCCCTTAAAAGCAAGGTGCTGAATTGGCTGGTGCGGGATCCCGCGCACCGTATCCCTCAGGCTGTCAAGGCGGCGGCGCTGGGCCAGAGGATGCAGAACAGGATTATCGGCGTTGTGCCGCAGGCCATCAAGAAGCGTTTGTATAACCCGCTGTTTTCAGGTAAAGGTCCGGAACCGGGGTATAGGAACCTGTATGAGGCGCTGCATCTGGAACGCGGGAACATCTTTGTGCCCCGCTCCGGGGACGGTGCCCCGGTGCAGGAGAATACGGCGCTTAAAGAAGCGGTGTTGTATTTTCCCGGTTGCGGGGGAAGCCTGCTTTCCCGCACTATCGGCTTGTCAGCCTTGGGGCTGTTGCTGCGGACGGGCGTCGCTGTTATCCTGCCCGAAGCGCATTTGTGCTGCGGCTACCCGTTGCTGTCTTCGGGGGCCGACGCACAGTTCGCCTCCAACATGGCGCGGAACAAAAAGGCTCTGCAGGCGACCATCGCTTGCGCGACCAAGCGCGGCTTCCGGGTGACGCACATTGTCACGGCATGTGGTTCGTGCCGTGAAGGTATCGAACGCCTTGAGCCTTCGACGTTGCTTGGTGAAGGGGGCGGGGAACTCGTGCATCTCGACGTGATGCAGTTTGTGCAGGGCCGGATGGACGCCAACCCCGATCTGTTCAAAGGTAACGTTCTGTATCATGCCTCCTGCCATCCCGAATGGGTCGGCGTCCACAAGGTAAAGGGCGTGCAGAAGCAGGCTGGCGCCATTGCCCGGCTGACCGGCGCGGCGATTGAAGTCTCGCCGGGGTGCTGCGGCGAATCGGGTATGGGGGCCATAGCGTCTCCGCTGGTGTACAATACGCTGCGCAAGCGGAAGATGGACGTTCTGGAAGCGGCTTTGGCCGACTATCCGGCGCAGAGCCCCATTCTCGTGGGATGCCCTTCCTGCAAGGTGGGCATTACGCGGAGCCTGATGGCCATGCATGAGCGCAGGCCCGTGCTGCATACGGTGGAATGGCTGGCGACGCTGTTGTTCCGCGAGCGGTGGGGCGAAAAATGGATTCGGGTTTTTCGGCGCCGGATTGCGCCCAGTGCGGATGCGCAGGGCGTGCGGATTGTCGAATTGGATGGATGACCTCCCTTCGGAGGTTCCGGACGCGGCAGGACAAGGGGGCTCGTTCGGGACAGGTGCGATGGGGTAGCTCGGATTTGGTGATTTGAAACAAGGAGTGCCTTACACATGCCAACCACGATCCTGCATAAGGAATCGTTGATTCCTGGTCGAACGAGTAAACTGGTGCTGGATGCGCCGCAGATTGCCGCCACCGCGAAACCGGGGCACTTTGTCATGCTGCGCGTCAACGAGCAGGGGGAGCGCTTCCCTCTGACCATCGCTGATACGGATCCGGAAAAGGGAACGATCACCATCGTCTATCTGGTGATGGGCAAATCGACGATGATGCTGGAAGCGCTTTCCGAAGGCGACAGCATTCTTGACGTCGCCGGCCCGCTCGGGAAAGCCACGCATATCGTCAAGGGCGACAGCGTGATCTGTGTCGGTGGCGGAACGGGCATCGCCGCGATGCACCATATCGCCAAGGGCCACCACAAGGCCGGCAACTACGTGATCGCCATCATCGGCGCGCGCAGCAAGGATTTGCTCCTGTTTGAGAACGAACTGAAATCCTTCTGTGACGAAGTGCTCATTTCGACGGATGACGGAAGCTATGGGCACAAGGGGTTTGTAACCGATCTGCTGAAGGACCGCCTTGAAAAAGACAAGAAGGTTCAGGAAGTCGTTGCCGTGGGTCCGGTGCCCATGATGCAAGCCGTAGCGGGCACGACGCTGCCCTTCGGCGTGGTCACGACCGTCAGCTTGAACTCGCTTATGGTGGACGGCATCGGGATGTGCGGCGCGTGCCGCGTGACAGTTGACGGGGAAACCAAGTTTACCTGTGTCGACGGCCCGGAATTTGATGGGCACAAAGTGGACTTCGCCGAACTGCGTCAGCGTTTGTCCGCCTTCCGGTCTCAGGAAAAGCAATCCATCGAACATCACGAGCACAGGTGCAGCTGCCATGACAAACACTGAGAATGTGAAGAAACCCGCCAAGACGCCCCGCGTCGACATGCCCTGCCAGCCCGCTGCTGTGCGGGCGCACAACTTCAAGGAAGTCGCACTCGGCTACTCGTTGGAACAGGCGCAGCTTGAGGCCAGCCGTTGCCTCCAGTGCAAAAACCCGCGCTGCCGTCAGGGGTGTCCGGTTGAAGTCCGTATTCCCGAATTCATCGCTCAGGTCGTCAAGGGTGACATAGCGGAAGCCTACCGTATCCTGAAGAGCACCAACAGCCTTCCCGCCGTGTGCGGCCGTGTGTGCCCGCAGGAAAACCAGTGTGAAGGCAAGTGCATCCTGGGCGTCAAGGGCGAGCCGGTGGCTATTGGCCGTCTGGAACGCTTTGTCGCCGACAATGCCATGCATGATCCCTGCGTGGGCGTGTCCGATAACGACGCTTGCGCCGTCACCAATCCGGATTTGAAGGTTGCCTGTATCGGCTCCGGCCCGTCTTCCATCACTGTCGCGGGATACCTCGCCGCGCGCGGGATCAAGGTAACGGTGTTTGAAGCGCTCCATGAAGCGGGCGGGGTGCTTATCTACGGCATCCCGGCCTTCCGTCTGCCCAAGGATGTCGTGGCTGCGGAACTTGATGGCCTGCGCCAGAACAACGTGGAGTTCCGTACCAACTGGGTCGGCGGCCGGACGGTTTCCGTTCAGCAGTTGTTCGATGAGGGCTACAAGGCCGTGTTCATCGGCGTGGGGGCGGGTCTGCCTCAATTCCTCGGTATTCCCGGAGAAAACCTCATCGGCGTGTTTTCCGCCAATGAGTACCTGACCCGCGTGAACCTCGGGCGCGCCTATGATTTCCCCAATTTCGACACGCCGACCTATCCCGGCAAGCATGTGACGGTATTTGGCGCCGGGAACGTGGCGATGGACGCCGCGCGTACGGCTCTGCGCCTCGGGGCGGAAAGTTCCACAATCATTTATCGCCGCTCGCGCGCTGAAATGCCCGCGCGTCATGAAGAGATCGAACACGCGGAAGAGGAAGGCGTGAAGCTTTTCGAGCTGGTGGGGCCGTTGCACTTCAACGCCAGCGAGAGCGGCGTTCTGAAGTCCGTGACCTTGCAGCGTATGGCGCTTGGTGAGCCCGATGCCTCCGGACGTCGCCGTCCTATGCCGATTGAAGGGGAGGTTTTTGAGCACGAGACGGATCTCGCGGTTGTAGCCGTGGGGACGCGCTCCAACCCGATCCTGCTTGAAGCGACGCCTGGACTCGAACTCAACAAGCGCGGCTACATCGTCGTCAATGAAGAGACGGGCGAAACGTCCATTCCGAACGTCTTCGCCGGCGGCGATATTGTGACTGGTGCGGCCACGGTTATTTTGGCCATGGGAGCCGGGCGCAAGGCCGCTCAGGAGATCGCCAAGCGTCTGCTCGGCTGATGTCTTTTCACGAGCCGTATTGTGAAAGGGAAGGTTTCGGCCTTCCCTTTTTCTGTTTATTCTGTCAATCGGTTCAGAAAACAGGAGAAATCGGAGTGTATTCCTGAAAAGCGGAGAAGCGATATTGCTCTATACTTGACAAAGAATTTCAATATCATTATTTCTTTTACTAACGAATGTGCAGCTGCACATCTCCTTGAGAAGGATTGGAGGCAACTCGATGGATATACAGCTTGTTATTGTGAGCCTTATTGTTTTGGCTGCAGTGGGGTATATGGTCTGGCGCGCAAAGAAAGCTCGAAAGGGTCAGTGCTCTTGCGGATGTGGCGGTTGCGGAAAGAGCTGCAAGCCGAAGACGCTTTAAGCCGTCCAAAGGAATATATTATTTGGGGGGATACGCTCTGATAAAAATGTAATGAACGCTTATCGCTTCGTATAGGGCTATCCTATTTCCCAGTGTGTGGCGCTGTGCAGAAGAGATTTTGGCGAAAATGCAAACGCCCTGCAACAACGATCTGTTGCAGGGCATTTTTGCTGTGTAACGCGGCGTCTTCTCCGTCCTTTCTCATCATGATTTCCGCTTTGGAATCGCGTCACCGCAAGGGCAATCCGTGCCAGAAAAAACTGTGAACAGACTTCGGTAAGCACACATTTTGGGAAAGGGAGGATAGGGGCGCGTAAACAGGTTTGGGGAAGGAGAACTTTTCTCCAGAAAAATTCTCCTTCCCCATCTCATGCTTTCAAAGCTAGTCCGCTTTAACGTTCGGCCCCGGCGGCATCAAGCCGATCGGTAATGGTGTTTTTGATCCACTTGGGATCCAGCCAGTCAAGCGGCTGCACCTGGATGCCGTGCATGAGGATGCCGAAGTGCAGATGATCGCCGCCCGCAAGGCCGGTTGTACCGGTAAGTCCGATGATGTCTCCCTTTTTTACCGTAGCGCCGACGTTCGTCTGGATTTCACTCATATGGGAGTAGAGGGACTGCAAGCCAAGCCCGTGGTCGATGACGACGAGGTTGCCGAAAATACCGAGGGGCTCCGCAAAAACGACCTTGCCGTCATTCGCTGCGGGAATCGGCGCGTGGGCCACGGAAGCGAGATCCTGCCCCATATGCGTCTGCTCGTCGATTTTCGTCCCATTGTGCATATACGTACGCTGATCGCCAAAAGACGCTTTGGAGGCCGACCCCGGCAGGCGCTTGAAAGCGCCGCTCCACAACATGGTGGGTGAGGTATTTTTACCGATTTCCAACAGGGTTTTCTCATTGGAAATGCGCACTTCGTTGTTGATCTTCACATACCGTTCAAGGTTTGAGATGTCATCAGGAACCAGTTCCTTAAAAACATCCTCTTTGCTGTTCAGGAAATTGTCGCTGATATTGAGGGTATCCTTGCGGAAATTTCTTTCCCCGGCGTTGACGAGGACCCTGTTCCGGGATTCGTTCCCGGCAAGATCCCGGGTGAGCAGTTCCGGCGTAAATTTCCCCTTTGGGGTGTCCAGCGGGAAGGGGAAGAAGCAGTAGTACAGGCCGTTCGGCTGAAGGAAGGCCGGGAAGAACTGTTCACCAAGCTGGACGCCGGTCATGCTGGCGTCTTCCGAAACGCTGTAGGCTATGGCTGTCACGCTGCCGCGGCGCAGGGCGGGGACCGTCGTTTTAATGCGGACCTTGGGCGGCTGCGTGTCCAATTGCATATTCCACTTGCGCGTGGTCCCGTTCCCCTTGCCGAAGCTCATGAGGGAATTGTCCCGCGCCGTGATTTCCAGTTCAAAGGCACCGTCCCGCAGGCCCGCGTTCTTGAGGTTGAACGAAGTCGTTTGAACGGGGGCCGGCTCGCTGAATACTTTATCGAGAATAACCAAAGACTGATTATTGCGGTGGATGGTGACGACAACGGAGCGGACCCCGGATTTGGCGTCCGCAAGTTTGAGAGTGATCTCCTGCGTCGGCGAGATCCGCCCGGTATCGGGGGTCATGGTGACTTCAGGCCCGTCAAGGT
>ERZ894240.1475-NODE-1475-length-14057-cov-9.571133_pt1 | contig 14057 bp, 13 predicted proteins | sample MGYA00380298_ERZ894240 | MGnify/ENA primary metagenome ERZ894240 (study PRJEB32331, sample SAMN06328419) | human gut metagenome | biome: human gut microbiome; feature: stool | host: Homo sapiens | collected 2014-06-27 ...
TCTCATTATTGACCCGGAGACAGCGCCGATCATCCGCAAAATCTATGACTATGCCTTGGACGGGCTGGGCTGCATGAGGATTTCCAAACGGCTGATGGAAGAAAAAATCCCCATCACCCATGTCAAGGCCAACACGGAGTTTGACGCCAACTATTATTCCTGGGGCGGGGCGAGAATCAGCCATATCCTGCGGAATCCCTTCTATAAAGGCGCACATCTGGTCTTTCGGACGCACCAGAAGGGCATCCGCTCCAACACCTATGACATTATCCCCCGTGACCAGTGGGAAGTGATTGAGGGCTGCCATGAGGCGATTGTGACGCCGGAGGAATGGGAACAGGTGCAGGAACTGATTGACCGCAGGCCGACCATTCAGGGTAATTCCTGCCCCTTCTACAACCTGTTCCACGGCCTTGTCTACTGTGCCACCTGCGGGAAGTCCATGCAGGTGCGGTATGAGAAGGTGGGCCGAACCGGAAAGAACCGCTTCACCGGCAAGATGCGGGAACCGATTGACAAGGCGTACTATATCTGCCAGACTTACAACCGCATGGGCTGCAAGGTCTGCTCCAGCCACAAAATCGAGGCAAGGGGTTTGTACAATCTGGTGCTGAAGGATATACAGGAACTGGCGGCGCAGGCCATGAAGGACGCCGATGCGTTCTACCAGCGGCTCAGCCGCCGAATGGAGCGCCGGTATCTGGTGGACGCTTCTCAGACGGAGAAAGAACGCCAGCGGCTGGAAGCCCGGAATCAGGAAATTGACAGGATGTTTCTGAGCCTGTATACCGATAAGGCAAAAGGCATCCTGACCGAGCAGCGGTTTGTGAAGCTGACGGCGGCGCTGGAACAAGAGCAGGAATCCAACCAGAAGCGCCTGCATGACCTGGCAATGATGCAGAGCCGGGCGGATACCCAGGAGAGTGAAGTCCGCACCTTCATCAAGGAAATCCGGCGCTATGCCACCATCGAGGAACTGGATGAGGCAGTGCTGAACCGGCTTATCAGTAAAATCCTGATCGGCGAGGTTAAGAAGGTGGACGGCCAGAAGGTGCAGGAAGTCAGGATCGTGTATAACTTTGTCGGGGAAATCCCGGAGATTGCAGCGTAAATAGTTTGCCCCATCTCTCACAACCATTGAGGGATGGGGCTTTTATTTTGCCGTCGTCCGGCAGCATTATATTGATTGGGTTTACTCCATCCGCAACCGTTCCACTACGGTGCGTTTTGCCATCTCATGGCCGGTGATAACAGGAATACCAGCCCCAAGCAAGGCAAAGAGAGGGATGATGAACAGGAAGGGCGTGAGGTTCAGATGGTAGGTAAAAAACCAGAATAGTCCTTCCACCGCCTGGAAGGCAATCGGGCCCAACGTCAGCGTCAAAATCAGAGCCAGCCCTGCCGCCCCCAGAGCGTACAGCAATCCTTCCCAGATCAGCATAGCGCGCAGTTGCCGTCCGGTCATGCCCACGGCCTGGAGCACCGCCAGTTCCCTCTGACGTGCAATGATGCCAGTCAGGATGGCATTGAAGAAGTTCAGCACACCGACCAACCCAACGATGAAACTGAGCGCACCGCCCAGCAGCAGGAACATGGAGCGCATACTCTCAAATTCCCCAGCATAGGTGGCCTTGCTCTCGTAGTCCAGCTCCGGGTTGACGTTCTCAGTGTAATCCGCCAGGAAGGACTCCATGGCGGCGTTGGTCTCGTCGGTGGTGTCGAAGGCGTAGTACATCACATCCGACGTGCCGGTGTCCTGGACAAAGGTCTCGTCGTTCAGGATGAACTTATCGCTACCATAGTAGCGGTAGCTGAGGGCGAAGGGCACCGTCACCAGGGCCGCCACGGTGTAGTCAACGTCCCGGTACTTCACCGGCCGCTCCACCCAGTTGGCCCCGTCCGGCACATCCTCCAGGGAAGCCCAGACCTCGCCGGTGTCTGGGTCGTAATACTCGCTCTCCTCCACATAGCGGAGGGTGACGGTGTCCCCCAACCGGGCCCAGTGGGAGGCCATGTCTGCGTTTCCATAATCGTCCTCTGAGTATACGGCGGCGATAGCCCGGCTGCCCGGCTCGTAGAGGGCGGACAAATCTCCCTCCAGCACCGTCAGGTGGTCCAGGGCAAAATCGCTCATACCGGAGATCTGAACCCCGTCGGCCAGCAGGCCCGCCTCGTTCTTATCAGTCAGGCGTATCAGGTTGTCCATCTCCTCCGGGGTGTAGAAGTTCTGCTTGTTCTGCCGGAACCAGTCTTCGGTGACGTACTCCAGCACAGGAGAGGTCTGGCCGTACACCACGCCGCTGTCGGTGATGCCGCCCTGGGCGTCGATGTCATCAATGACGGACTGGGGCACGGCCGGTTCCGCACTGAACAGGGTGCTGGTCTGGAATTTTCCAGCATTGGCCACAATGAAATCGCTGGCGGTGAAATTGGACACATACTTGTCCATATCAAAGCCACCGGCAAAGTTCACCGTCACAGTAAGCAGCACCACCGCCAGTGACAGCGACAGCACCGTCACCACGGTCTTTCCCTTGCTGCGGCCCAGGTTGGCCCAGGCCATCGTGAAGGGACTGACCTTTCGGGCCTTCCGGCCCTTAACACGGGTCTTTTCGCTGCTGCCTTCGGTGTAGCGCACTGCCTCCACCGGGGAGACCCTGGCCGCCATCCGTCCCGGCTGCCGGCAGGAGATCAGCACCGTCAGCAGTGCGAAGGCCGCGGAAACGACAAAGATCCAGGGGCTTACAGAGGTCATTGGCATAATCCCGTTGAGCCGGGCCACAATCACCGGGGTTAGCTGCCCGCCGATCAGCCAGCCGATCACCAGCCCGATGGGGATACCAACAGCAGAGAGGGTCAGGGCTTGCAGACGGATGATCCGCCGCAGTTGCCGGGGGGTGGTGCCGATGGTTTTCAGAAGGCCATAGAACCGGATATCCCCGGCCACCGAGATCTGGAACACATTGTAGATGATGAGATACCCGGTGAAAACGATAAGCAGGATTACCCCGGCAATGGCCATGACCGTCATGGGGTCCACAATGTCGGACATCCGGGCCCCGGTGTAGCCCCAGTTGACGCCGGTATCAATGTAATTGTCCCCAGCGGTCTCGCTCTGGTAGCCGTGGTTTTCCAAAATTTGGTTCAAATCCCGCTCGATATGTCGGGAGTCGCTTTTCAGCATCACGTCCAAATTCCACCGGCCTGTCATGCCGTCATCAGGGCTGTCAGGATCTACGCCCACTTCCGCCAGGATTTCGTTCACCCGGCTTTCGGGAATCAGGACATGGTTCGCCACAATGGCCTCATCGTATTCCCACCAGCCACAGAGGGTGAAGGTTTGAGTGGTTTCGTGTCCATCTACATCAAAAGTGAGGGTAAACTCGGCCCCGATCTCCGGCTTTATGCCCAGCAGTTCCAGTACATGGGTGTCGGTAGCAGCCTGGTCGGTGCCCTCCTGCGGCAAAGAGCCTTCCACCGGGTCACAGTACATCCAGTGGGCCTCGTTGGCGTCGGCAAAGCTCACCTCCACATGAGCTTTATTGAAAGGCGCCTCCCTAGGCATACCCAGGTATCTCCGTTCGCCCCACTGGCCGATGAGAGGATCATCCTTCAGTTCATCAAACTGCGCCTGGGTCATGTACTTAAATCCGCCGTGGGAGAAGCCGCCCACCTGTCGAAAATTGGATTGCTGAAACCCATCGTTGATGGACAAGGCGATGGTGAATAGAGAAGTAAACAGCATCGTTGTCAGGGCGATAGCCACAATGGCAATCAGATTGCGCGTGCGGCTTGCCAGCAGGCTTTTCCACGCCAAATGGCGAACACATTTTCGATTTGAAACTTTCATGGCTCTCCCCCCTTACTGTGTCACAATCCGCCCATCCTCAATGCGGACAATTCGGTCAGAGAGTTGGGCAATTTCTTCGTTGTGTGTAATCATGACCATCGTTTGGGAAAATTTCCGGCCCGTCACCTTCATCAGGCTCAGTACATCTTGGCTGGTACGGCTGTCCAAGTTTCCGGTCGGTTCGTCGGCCAGGAGAATGGCCGGTTTGGTCGCCAAGGCACGGGCGATAGCCACCCGCTGCTGCTGGCCGCCGGAAAGCTGCCCCGGCAGGCTGTTCAACTTCTTTTCCAGCCCCAAGGCGGTGACTACCTCACCTACATAGCGCTCATCTGCTTTACCACCATCCAACTGGATGGGCAAAACGATGTTTTCCCGCACCGTCAGCACCGGCACCAGGTTAAAACTTTGAAATACAAAACCAATTTTTCGGCGGCGAAAAATTGTGAGTGCCTCATCCTTCAGGGAGAAGATGTTCTTCCCGTCCACGGTGACGGAGCCGGAAGTGGGCCGGTCCAGGCCCCCCAGCATGTGGAGCAGGGTGGACTTGCCGGAGCCGCTGGTGCCCACGATGGCTACGAACTCCCCGTCCTCCACGCTGAGATTGACACCATCCAGTGCTTTTACCTGCGTATCTCCTTTTCCGTAATATTTCTTTAAGTTTTTGGTTTCTAAAATCGTCATCTTGTATACCTCCACAAAAAAGTCTGCATTGCCTTTTGACAATACAGACTTTACCACATAATTCTTTCCTGAGCCTTTCTCAAATCTAACAGAGTTGAAAGATTTCCTGTTCTTCATATCCGATTCAACGCACGAGGCAAATACAGTGAGAAAGTGCTTCCGTTTCCTGGTTTGGAGGATACTTTGATATAACCGCCCTGAAGGGACAGAATTTCCCGTGCCAGGTAAAGTCCCAGGCCAAGCCCCTCCGCCGAGTGCGTTAACGTACCACGATAGAAGCGGTTAAAAATCCCGCCCTGTTCTTCTTCTGGAATACCGGGGCCCGTATCCGTCACGTCCACCCGGCAAAAGGTTTCGAGCATCTGTGCAGATACGGTAACCCTTCCGCCAGCGGGTGTGTACTTTACCGCGTTGTTTACAACATTGCCAAGGGCTTCGCTTGTCCAGCGCGGGTCAAAGGAGGCGTCGCCTACAAACGGAAGGTTCTGCAAGGTGATTTTCTTTTTTTCCGCCGCAGGTCTTTCCTGTTCGACAGTCGCCTCTAATAAAGGAGCCACAGGACCCAGTGTGGGAGTTGGAACCACAATACCTGTTTCCAATCTCGAAGCCTTAACCAGAGTCTGAATCAGAAATGACAGTTTCTCCCCCTGTGTTAGCAGCGCCTGGACTTGTTCCCGCTGACGCGGCGACAGATCGCTTTCCGTCAAAAGCGAAGCGTATACAAGTAAATTTGCGATGGGTGTGCGCGTCTGATGGGAAATATCGGAGATCAGTGTTTTCACCGCTTCCTGTTCGGTTTTCATCGTTTTTTGCGTATGAGCAGAGCCGCGCAGGAAGCGAGCAAATTTTGTCTCCAGCGCAGACAGTTCTGTTTCATCAAAATGTTCCTCGGTAAAACCACTGGAAATAGACTGTTCCAACATATTATCCAGCCGCTGAACGGTTCTGCGCCGGGCCGTCCACTGCCAGAGCCCAAATAGAAGCCCAATGACAGCGAAAGCCAGCAACACCCAGGTCAAAGCTGTCATTTGCTTACCTCCCAAGTGTAACCAACCCCGTACACAGTTCTGATCGGGGCATTCCCGAGCTTCCCGCGCAGGCGCCGCACCGCCACAGATAAGGCATTTTCATCCACAAACTCGCCGCCGTCCCACACCTTTTCAAGCAGCAATTCTCTTGGTAACGTGCGGCCCCGGTTCTCCACCAGCAGGCGCAACAGGCGCTGTTCTGTCTTGGAAAGGTCGATGATTGTCCCTTCTTTGGAAAACTCCATCCGTGTGAAGTCGAGGATGAAACCGTTCAATTCGATCCGTTCCTGCTTTACCGGGACAGAGCGCCGCAGTTGGGCATTTACTCTGGCCCGGAGCACTGCCAAGGAGAAAGGCTTGGTAATATAATCATCTGCCCCAGCTTCCAGACCGGTAACTTCATCCAGTTCCAAATCATTAGCCGTAAGCAAAATAGCAGGTGTGGAGGTGCCATTCTGTCGCAGTGTTCGCAACAGTTCCAGCCCACTGCCGTCTGGCAGGTTAATATCCAAAATCAATAAATCAAAAACTACGCCCTGCAAAATCTTGATTGCCTGGAGACGTGTGCTGCAATGTGTGACGGTACAGTTTGGTGTTTCAAGTGCCATACAAATACCACGCCCCAGCGCTTCATCGTCTTCTAAAAGCAAAATTCGACTCACTTCTGTGCTCTCCCTTCCTTTGTTCTGCCATCGACCGGCTTTACAGCATCTTTAGGAAGCAGCCAAACACCGGCCATTTTCACAGCGCCGGGAATACGCCCCTCGACGCAGTAATAGTTGACTTGACGGGACGAAACGCCCCATTTTTCGCTTGCCTCTTTGAGTGTCATGTAGTCCATGCTCATACCTCCGACAATTTCTTTCATTATATTTCATTAGCTCGAAGAACGCAAGGCAGGAAATGTGAATAGATGTTGAATACGCTGCTATCGAAGAAGGATTTCTTTGATAGCTTTTTTTAATTCATCACTTGACATTGTGGCAAAGAGCTGATGAGCCAGGATGAGCTTGCGACGATGGACGGAAACAAGTGCATCCTCCAGCTGCGTGGCGTGCGTCCTTTCCTTTCGGATAAGTACGACATTACCAAGCACCCCAATTTCAAGTACACTGCCGACGCGGATGACAAGAACGCTTTTGACATTGAAGCATTCCTGTCCGCAAGGCTGAAACTCAAGCCCAATGAGGTCTGCGATGTATATGAAGTAGACACAAAGGGCGCTTAACTTCGTTCCGCTTTTGAAAGGAGTGATCTTATCTATTCGCCGCACCTGCCCTCTACGGGCCATTGGCGTACAAAGCGGACAATCGCAAGAAAAAATAATGAAAAAGGAGGACAGCCGGAATCATGCCCCCGGAAACCGGGCGGCAGATTGTTCCGGCTTTTGTATGCCTATGAAACATGACAAACCTATTTTTTAATCAGATTCCGGCTAACAAACTATATGGCATTTTTTGAACAGGCAATCACCGTTCTTCAGACCCTCGTTATCGCGCTCGGTGCCGGTCTCGGTATCTGGGGTGTTATCAATCTCTTGGAGGGCTACGGAAATGATAATCCGGGCGCAAAATCACAGGGCATGAAGCAGCTCATGGCCGGCGCTGGTGTAGCCGTAGTCGGCATGGTCCTTGTACCTCTGCTCTCCGGGCTTTTCTCTGTCTAAGCGTCCCTGCATGAAATCCTTGCCGCTCCCGCAGTTTTGCGGGGGCGGCGGAAAGGAGGTTGACACCGTATGGATTTCTTACTTGAAGCCCTGACAAATTGGCTGAAAGAAATGCTGGTGGGCGGTATTATGAGCAACCTTTCGGGGATGTTTGACAGCGTAAACCAACAGGTCGCGGATATATCCGTACAGGTAGGACAGACCCCACAGGGATGGAATGGCAGTATTTTCAGCATGATTGAGAATCTGTCCAACTCCATCATGGTGCCGATTGCAGGCGTGATCCTGGCTATCGTGATGACCGTAGACCTGATCCAGATGATCGCAGACAAGAACAACCTGCATGATGTGGATACCTGGATGATTTTCAAGTGGGTGTTCAAATCAGCCGCCGCCATCCTCATTGTCACAAACACATGGAATATCGTGATGGGCGTCTTTGATATGGCGCAGAGCGTGGTGGCACAGGCGGCAGGGATCATCGGTTCGGATGCGTCCATTGACATTTCCTCAGTTATGACCGATTTGGAACCGAGGCTGATGGAAATGGATCTGGGGCCGCTGTTCGGGCTTTGGTTTCAATCCCTCTTTATCGGCATTACCATGTGGGCGCTGTATATCTGTATCTTTATCGTCATTTATGGCCGTATGATCGAGATTTACCTTGTGACTTCGGTGGCTCCCGTTCCAATGGCTGCCATGATGGGTAAGGAATGGGGCGGTATGGGACAGAACTACCTCCGCTCCCTGCTGGCGCTGGGCTTTCAGGCGTTTCTCATCATCGTCTGCGTAGCAATTTATGCTGTGCTGGTGCAGAACATCGCTCTGGAAGATGACATCATCATGGCGATCTGGAGCTGCGTGGGCTACACCGTACTGCTGTGCTTTACGCTGTTCAAAACCGGCAGCCTCGCAAAATCAGTCTTTCAGGCGCATTAAAGGAGGGTTCTGTATGAAAAAATATCAAATCATTTATGCAGATCCGCCATGGAGTTACAAAGTATATTCCAAGAAAGGATTGGGACGCAGTGCAGAAAGTCACTATCCGACTATGTGTATTGAGGATATTTGTGCGCTGCCGGTAGGTGACCTGGCAGATAAAGATTGTGCTTTGTTCTTATGGGTCACGATTCCATGTTTACTGGAAGGGCTTTCTGTTCTGAGAGCATGGGGATTTACCTATAAGACAATCGGATTTGTCTGGGTAAAGCAGAATAAAAAGTCTGATAGTCTATTTTGGGGTATGGGATATTGGACGCGCTCCAATGTGGAGCTTTGTATCCTCGCAACGAAAGGGCATCCCAAGCGAGTGAACGCAGCTGTTCATCAGGTTATTGTCTCTCACATTGAAGAACATTCAAAAAAACCGCAGGAAGCCAGAGAACGCATTGTCTCATTGATGGGTGATCTCCCACGCATTGAACTGTTTGCTCGTCAATCCACACCCGGTTGGGATGTGTGGGGCAATGAGGTGGACAGCTCTATTTCATTCCCATAAAGGAGGTGGATAATATGGCTTATGTACCCGTACCCAAAGATTTAACCAAAGTCAAAACCAAGGTCATGTTCAATCTGACCCGAAGGCAGCTGGTCTGCTTTACCGCCGGGGCGTTTGTAGGCGTGCCGCTGTTCTTTTTGCTCCGTGAGCCTGCGGGAAACAGTATGGCCGCCATGTGTATGATGCTGGTCATGATGCCCTTTTTCCTGCTGGCCATGTATGAAAAGCATGGACAGCCTCTGGAAAAGATCGTCGGCAACATTCTCAAAGTGGCTGTGATCCGTCCCAAACAGCGTCCCTACCAGACCAATAACTTTTATGCCGTATTAAAGCGGCAGGAAATGCTCGATAAGGAGGTGTATGACATTGTTCACCGCAATGAAAAGCTGGCTGCGCCGTCTGCTGGGAAAACCGGAAGAAAAGACCGTGCATCCGGTAAAGACAAAGAAAAAGCTGTCCCGCGCCGATAAGAAGCAGATCGAAGTGGCCATTGCCCGCGCCAACCGCACGGACAAAAAAGGAAAATCGTCACAGGACAGTATCCCCTATGAACGGATGTGGCCGGACGGGATCTGCCGTGTATCGGACAGCCACTACACAAAGACCATTCAGTTTCAGGACATCAACTATCAGCTCTCCCAAAATGAAGATAAGACCGCGATCTTTGAGGGCTGGTGTGATTTCCTCAATTATTTCGACAGCTCGATTCACTTCCAGCTGTCTTTTTTGAACCTTGCGGCATCAGAGGAGACCTTTGCAAACTCCATTTCCATCCCGCCCCAGGGGGATGCCTTTGACAGTATCCGTGAGGAATACACCACGATGCTGCAAAATCAGCTGGCCAGAGGCAACAACGGTCTCATCAAGACCAAATACCTGACCTTTGGTATCGACGCTGACAGCATCAAAGCCGCCAAGCCCCGTCTGGAGCGTATTGAGACCGATATTCTCAATAACTTCAAGCGTCTTGGCGTAGCCGCCAGAACACTGGACGGTAAGGAAAGGCTTTCCCAGCTTCATGCGGTATTCCACATGGATGAACAGCTCCCGTTTCAGTTTGAATGGGACTGGCTGGCTCCTTCCGGTCTGTCCACGAAAGATTTTATTGCACCAAGCTCCTTTGAGTTCCGCACCGGCAAGCAGTTCCGTATGGGCAAGAAATACGGGGCTGTTTCTTTTTTGCAGATCCTTGCACCGGAGCTGAATGACCGTCTGCTGGCTGATTTTCTGGATATGGAAAGCTCGCTCATTGTGAGTATGCACATTCAGTCGGTGGATCAGGTGAAAGCCATTAAGACGGTAAAGCGCAAGATTACCGACCTGGACCGCAGTAAGATCGAGGAACAGAAAAAAGCAGTCCGCGCCGGATACGACATGGACATTATTCCCTCTGACCTTGCCACCTACGGCAGTGAGGCGAAAAAGCTGTTGCAGGATTTGCAGAGCCGAAACGAGAGAATGTTCCTGGTCTCCTTTTTGGTGCTGAACACAGCGGACAATCCCCGTCAGCTTGGCAACAACATCTTTCAGGCAGGCTCTATTGCCCAGAAGTATAACTGCCAGCTGACCAGACTGGACTTCCAGCAGGAAGAAGGGCTGATGAGCTGTCTGCCTCTGGGACTCAATCAGATCGAGATCCAGCGAGGGCTGACCACCAGTTCTACGGCTATCTTTGTACCGTTCACCACACAGGAATTATTCCAGAACGGCAAAGAAGCCCTGTACTACGGCATCAACGCCCTGTCCAACAACCTCATCATGGTGGACAGAAAGCTGCTGAAAAACCCCAATGGCTTGATTTTGGGTACGCCGGGTTCCGGTAAGTCTTTCAGCGCCAAGCGTGAGATTGCCAACTGCTTTTTGCTTACCAATGATGATGTCATCATCTGTGACCCGGAAGCGGAGTACGCACCTCTGGTGGAGCGTCTGCATGGGCAGGTCATCAAGATCTCGCCTACCTCAACCAACTACATCAATCCGATGGACCTGAATTTGGACTACTCAGATGATGAAAGCCCGCTGTCCCTCAAGTCTGACTTTATCCTCAGCTTGTGTGAGCTGATCGTGGGCGGTAAGGACGGATTGCAGCCGGTGCAGAAAACCATCATCGACCGTTGTGTGCGTCTGGTCTATCAGACCTATCTCAATGACCCTCGCCCGGAGAATATGCCGATTCTGGAGGACCTATATAACCTGCTCCGTTCACAGGAGGAAAAGGAAGCCCAGTATATTGCCACAGCCCTTGAAATCTATGTAACCGGCTCCCTCAATGTGTTCAACCACCAGAGCAATGTGGACATCAACAACCGCATTGTCTGCTATGACATTAAGGAGCTGGGCAAGCAGCTGAAAAAGATCGGTATGCTTGTGGTACAGGATCAGGTGTGGAACCGCGTTACCATCAACCGTGCCGCCCACAAGTCCACCCGTTACTACATCGACGAGATGCACCTGCTTTTGAAGGAGGAGCAGACCGCCGCCTATACGGTGGAAATCTGGAAGCGATTCCGTAAATGGGGCGGTATTCCGACAGGTATCACCCAGAATGTCAAAGACCTGCTTTCCAGCCGTGAGGTGGAGAACATCTTTGAAAACTCGGACTTCGTGTATATGCTCAACCAGGCAGGCGGAGACCGACAGATTCTCGCCAAGCAGCTGGGCATTTCCACGCATCAGCTTAGCTATGTGACCCACTCCGGTGAGGGCGAGGGCCTGCTGTTCTATGGCTCCACGATCTTGCCGTTTGTGGATCACTTCCCGAAGAATACCGAGCTTTACCGCATTATGACCACCAAACCCCAGGAATTGAAAAAGAAGGAGGATGAATGATGATGAACCCCAACATTTTGAATCAAAACCCGCTGATGTTTTTTGACAGGGCGGTAAATGCCCAGCGCAGCCAGCTGCTTACGGTCATGGCCGATGCGGTAAGTGAGTGCCGCACGGCGGCAGATCAGGCAGCAGAACTGAATGAGACCGGTCAGGTGGGGCTTCTCCGTCTGGCAGAGGTCTGGAGCGCCATCCGTGCTAAGGAAGGCATGGGCGGTCTGGTTCTGGAAGGAACCGAAGCGAAGATCCTGTCCGATGTGGTGGCACAGTTTTATGCCTACCTGTCCGGCTGTATGTTCAACGATCCTGTGGGGATGGCCATTTATGCAGAGCTGCACTACATGATGTCCTCCCTCATGCTGGGAGAATGGTTTGAATAAGGAACCGCGCCTGCGCTTTACTGATGAGGAACGGTCTGACCCAGCACTGGAAAAGCCAATCCGTAAAGCGGAGAAAGCTGCGGCCAGAGCAGATAAGGCGCAGGCCAATATCCCAAAGAAAAAGGTCAGGCAGACGGTCATTGACCCGGATACCGGAAAAAAGACCTCGAAGCTGACCTTTGAGGATAAGAAAAAGCCACCCTCCAAAGTTTCTCAAGGGGTCAAGGAAGCACCCGTCCATCTGGTCGCGGGCAAGCTCCACAAAGAGATCCGGGAAACAGAACAGGACAATGTGGGCGTGGAAAGCGCCCACAAGTCCGAGGAGGCGGTGGAGACCGGCGCTTATCTGGTGCGGGAGGGCTATCGCAGCCACAAGCTGAAGCCGTACCGCAAAGCAGCCCAGGCAGAGCGCCAACTGGAAAAGGCAAATGTAAATGTCCTGTACCAGAAATCCTTGCAGGAAAATCCTCAGTTTTCCAGCAATCCTCTTTCCCGCTGGCAGCAAAAGCAGGCCATCAAAAAGCAGTATGCCGCTGCCAAGCGCACCGGTCAGACTGCCGGAAATACCGCCCAAGCTGCGTCCAAAACCGGAAAAGCCGCAAGGACGGTAAAAGAAAAGGCACAGCAGGCAGGGGCATTCGTTATGCGTCACAAGAAAGGCTTCCTGATCGCAGGGGTTTTGTTCCTCATCGCCTGTATGCTGATGAATACCATGTCCTCCTGTTCCATGATGGCGCAGAGCATCGGTTCCGTTCTCTCCGGCACCACCTATCCGTCAGATGACCCGGAAATGCTGGCGGTGGAGGCAGATTATGCAGCCAGAGAAGCCCAGTTGCAGGAGGAAATTGACAACATCGAAAGCAGCCACCCAGGGTATGACGAGTATCGCTATGACCTTGGCATGATCGGCCATGACCCTCATGAGCTGGCGGCATTTCTCTCTGCTGTCTTGCAGGGCTATACCCGGCAAAGCGCCCAGGCAGAGCTGGCGCGTGTGTTTGCAGCACAGTATCAGCTGACGCTTACCGAGGAAGTGGAAATCCGCTACCGCACGGAGACTTCCACCGACCCGGAGACCGGCGAGACCACCTCAGAAGAAGTCCCTTATGAGTATTACATTCTGAATGTGAAACTCACCAGCAAGCCCATTTCCGCTGTGGCGTCGGAGCTATTGACCCCGGAGCAGATGGAAATGTATCAGGTCTACCGACAGACCATGGGCAATAAGCCGCTGTTGTTTGGCGGCGGTTCCCCTGATACCAGCGGCTCGGAAGATTTGTCCGGTGTGCAGTTCATTAACGGCACCCGTCCCGGCAACCCTCAGCTGGTGGAACTGGCGAAAAGTCAGGTGGGAAATGTGGGCGGTTATCCCTACTGGAGCTGGTATGGCTTTGACAGCCGCGTGGAATGGTGCGCCTGCTTCGTATCCTGGTGCTATAACCAGGCAGGAAAAAGTGAGCCGCGCTTTGCAGGCTGTGAGTGGCAGGGTGTTCCGTGGTTCCAGTCTCATGGACAGTGGGGCGCACGAGGATATGAGAACATCGCTCCCGGCGATGCCATTTTCTTTGATTGGGATCTGGATGGTTCCGCAGACCATGTGGGAATCGTTGTCGGCACCGATGGCAGCCGTGTTTATACCGTGGAGGGAAATTCCGGCGATGCCTGCAAGATCAAAAGTTATGACCTGAATTATCAGAGTATCAAAGGCTACGGCCTGATGAACTGGTAACAGAGATTTTTTAGAAGGAGTGATAGACGATGGCAAAGAACAAAATTGAACGCATTGACCAGGAGATTACAAAGGTCCGCGAGAAGATCGCAGAGTATCAGGAAAAGCTCAAGGCGCTGGAGGCACAGAAAACCGAGGCTGAAAATCTGGAGATCGTCCAGATGGTGCGCGCCCTGCGTATGACCCCGGCTCAGCTGAACGCCATGCTGTCCGGCGGCACAATTCCCGGCAGTTTGGCTGATGACAACAACGAACAGGAGGAAAACAGCTATGAGGAATAAACGATTGCTCCGAACACTTTCCGCCTTTTGCCTGACAATGGTTGTGGCATTTGGCTTTACGATCCCTGCTTTTGCACAGGGGTCAGAACAGGCTCCGGCGGCACCGGTAGAGGAT
>ERZ894240.1483-NODE-1483-length-14004-cov-8.494301_pt1 | contig 14004 bp, 9 predicted proteins | sample MGYA00380298_ERZ894240 | MGnify/ENA primary metagenome ERZ894240 (study PRJEB32331, sample SAMN06328419) | human gut metagenome | biome: human gut microbiome; feature: stool | host: Homo sapiens | collected 2014-06-27 ...
TTTTCAAGCGTTCGCACCGCTGAGAACACCGTTCGCGCGCGTGCGAGAATTCACTTTGTACAGGATGTATTCTTGCTGCTTTAGTAAACCCTAGCATTTCTTCAAAAGGATTGGTCCAGCCCATAGCCTCAAAATTAAGAGAAGAAAGAGCACGGGAACTAAGGGGGTAAAATTAAGTTATTGACTAATCTTCGTGAGAAGCGCAACTCCATCGGTAGCGTCGCCGGCCTTGTATTTATTTCTGCGGGTATTCTGTTTGCAACAGGAGATGCGACTTATAGACCGCTTTTGATATTACTTCCAGTCTTCGGCACATTATTACTTATCATTTTTCGTGATTCTTGGATAAATAAAAATGTTTTGAGCTCGAGTCCCTTTGTCTTTGTTGGCCTCATCAGTTATACCTGGTATCTTTGGCATTGGCCTCTCTTGTCAATTGCTAGGAACCTTAATGGAGGAAATCTCCCTAATTACCCAACTTGTTTTTTTCTTTTGTTAATCGGCTTAGCTCTTTCTCTCTTTAGTTATTTCATTATTGAAACCCCTATCCGAAAGAAAGCAATTACAAAAAAGTTAACAATTTCTCTCTCAATTTGTGTTTTCTGTTGCACCTTACTAGGTTTGCTGGTCCAAAGTCTGGACGGATTTCCAGGCAGATTAGGAGACTCCGCTGCCGCGGCTCTTTCTAGTAAGAACACTTTTCCTAAACAGAATAAATATGCAAAGGTCAAATATGGTTGTTCTGCAGATTTGGAGTTTTGTTGGGCCCCTGAAAATTCTCAGCCTTCTCTAGCTTTAATTGGAGATTCTCACGCACACCATCTAGCTTTTGGATTACAGAAAAATTGGGGCAAGCAGTTTCTTCTAATAGGCCATCCAGGTACTCCTCCTGTGAAGGGAATAATATCGTTAAAACACGAAAAAAGCAGTAAGCAGCCCTTAATGAGTAAGGCTTTGGATACTGTAATTAACGATCCCGATATAAAGACGGTGGTGTTGAGTGCCCGATGGCATTATTTTGTTAATTCCAAAAAAGGAGACTTCCAGTTATTAGATTACAAAAATGACAGTAATCTAATCACTTTGGGAAAACTTCTATCCCAAACCATTAGTGAACTCGTCATGCATAAGAAAAAAGTAATCGTGGTATTAGATGTTCCCCAGATTCCATTAAATCCGAAGAACTGTATAAAAAGTCGCCCATTGCAAACGACTGCAGGAAATTGCACCTTCCAAGAAGATCAGAGAAGAAATAATGATGCCAAAATCAACGAAATGATCGGAAAAGTTGCAAAGAACTTTTCGTCTGTCACGGTTGTTGATGCGTCAAAGGCAATATGCGATCAGGGAATTTGTTCTGTGGGAGATGGGGTAAATTCGATTTATTACCATGATGACAATCACTTAACAAATAAAGGAAGCGATCTTGTAGTAAGCAAGATTCTTCAACAAGGCAAGTTCTAGTTATTTGATAGTTTTCTCCGGGCAGGCTCTGTGACCAAATTTGACTTCTTCACCTAAATTAGAGCTTGAGACCAAACTTTATCGTTCAGTCTGAGGCTCAAGAGTTTGTCTATCAATCATCGTTGGGCAGGTTTGTTACCTGTTTGGTCCACTGAGGTCTACTTTCAGCTGAAGACTGGTTTTGGAAATAAAATATGTACGCTTTGTTGGTTATAAAGAGTTATAGGGACAAAGGCAGCATTTCAAAAGTAAAGTGCTGAAGGATAATTCTTACCGAACATGTTTTATGAAGAAGGATAGTAATTTGTTCAATTTCGCTTTTGTTACTATTAACGCTCTTTTGTTAGGCCTAGGATCGCTTTGCTTGGGCCTTCGCAGCATTTTTTCTGCCGGCGTTCTTGCTGGTTGGGACAAAGGCCAACTCCTTATTTTTTCTAGCTATACCTTCGGTTTATTTACCCTTATTGCGCTAGTTTTAGGTTCAATATTCCTTGCTTATCCTTTGCTCAGAAAGAATAAAAAACTTCTCTTTGGAATTACGATTTTTCTAGATTGGATATTTCTGATCTACCTGGCTGCCGACGCTTTTATTTATCCTTTGTACCGCACACATTTGAATTTTGCAATGATTCAAATGACATTCCTCGGAGGCGGAAGAATCGTTTCGTTTTCTCTTCCGATGATATTTGAAATAGCAGCTTGGATATTAGGTTTAGGATTGCTGTCTTGGATATTTACCTTTATATCTTTCAAGTTGGCGACCTTCAAAAAGCTATCGCTCACGGCTTTGGTTCTAGTTTTAGCCGGCTTTTGTTGTTCCAACCTCTGTTACTCCTGGGGATTTGCTAATTTCAACACTCGACTTGTTTCCGTTTTTGACAAGATTCCGCTCGCTCGCCCTCTTAGGATGAACACGCAGCTTCAAAAGCTCGGATTAATCGACAAAAAAGCCATCGACGCAAGAAAGGTCTCTTTAGACGAACACGGAAAATTAAACTATCCGCTCAATCCTTTGGTGTGTAAGCCCTCAAAAGATTACAACATTCTTTTTCTGTTTGTAGACACTCTTCGGTACGACATGCTGACAGAAGAAGTTATGCCTAATACCTGGAAATTTGCCTTAAAAAATTCAAGGTTTAATAACCACTATTCGAACGGGAATAATACAAGGCACGGTATTTTTTCATTGTTTACAGGGCTCCCCGGAAATTATTGGACAGGCTCCCTGTCAAGCGGAACTCCCGGGATTTTGCTAATAGCGCTCCAGAAGAGAGGCTATGAAATAGGGATTTTTGCCGGCGCACCGTTGAATATGCCAGAGTTTCATAAGTCCATATTTGCAGGGATTTCTAATCTTCCAATCTATCCAAGAGGAAAAGGCGCTGTCGATTCCGATGCATTTGCCGTAGAAGATTTTGAAAAGTGGCAGTCTTCTCTCAAACCCGGCTCCCGCTTCTTTAGTTTCATTTTCTTCGACTCTGTGCATGCATATAGTTTTCCAAAGGAATCGAAGTACGAGGTATTTAAGCCATATTGGGGATCGATTAATCACATGGAACTGAATAATTCCTTTGATCCCGCTCCTTACCTGGCAAGATACAAAAATTCCGTCCGTTACGCCGACAACCTCATCCAAAAAGTTTTGGATTATTTAGAGGAAAAGCATCTTCTTGATGAAACGATAGTGGTTATCAGTTCTGACCACGGTGATGAATTTAATGACAATAAGCTGAATTTTTGGGGCCACGGAGGAAACTTTACGGATGTTCAAATTAAGGTCCCTCTGGTGATTCATTGGCCCGGTAAGAAACCTGCCAACATTGAATACATGACTTCACATCTCGATCTTGTACCGACCTTGCTACCTGAGGTTCTGGGATGTGAAAACCCCACGGAAGATTATTCAGTCGGAATGTCTATCTGGAAGGAAGCGGGGCGCCGGAATTGGGTGTACTCCAAAGGATGGAGCAGAGACGCTTTTGTTGAGCCCAATAGGATTGTTCTAATCAACGCCGCAGGTGCATTGGAGTTTTTGGACAAAACTTATCGTCCGTCAAAGGATAAAACTATCCCTGCATACATTCCAGAGGTTTTGAAGGAGAATTCCAGATATCTCAAATAGATGTTTTGAGGTACTTGGCCAGTTCTTCTTTCCATTCAGGCATGGGCGCTAGCCCCAACATTTGAATGACCCTTTTCTCCAGCCGAGAATTGCTCGGCCGGGGAGCAGGGCGCACAAATTCTTTCGATGTACACGGAACCACTTTCTGGTGTAATCCAGACAATTCAAAAATGGTTTTTGCAAAGTCATACCATGTCGCGGAGCCTTCACAGGTACCGTGAACAACACCTTTGTAATCAGTTCGTAATAAGTCTTTTATGAGGTATGTCACTGCAGACGTGCTTGTCGGATTGCCTATTTGATCGTTGACAACTTTTATCTCGCTTAAATTTTTCTCGGCAAGAGAAAGCATTGTATCTACGAAATTTTTGCCATTGCTGCCGTAAAGCCATGCGATTCTGACGATCAAATGATTAGGGCAAAGCTGCCTAATGAATTGTTCTCCGGCAAATTTAGTCTGTCCGTAAACAGTTTTACCTCCATTTGCGACGTCAAATTCATGATAGGGTCGAGAAGAGTCACCTTCAAAAACATAATCTGTCGAGATACTTATTAAACGAGATCCGACCGTGCTGCAAGCGAGTGCTAAATTTCTACATCCCCATGCGTTGACCATCCAGGCGAGATCTTTTTCTGTTTCGCAGGCATCCACGTTTGTAAAAGCCGCGCTGTTTATTACGGTATCCGGCTTATTTTGTTTGCAAAAATTTAGGACTGCGTTTTCGTTAGAGATGTCGAGATCACTTCGGCCGGTCAGAAGCAGATCATGAGAAGACAGTTTCGACGCGAGTTCAGTGCCAAGCATGCCTGAAGCTCCTGTAATCCAAATTTTCATCGTTGTTTATCGCGGAGTAAAAGGGTTCAATTAGTTAGTAAGCGCCGGATCGAGAAGACAGGACTACTCTTACTGTTTTGACCAGTAAACTGATATCAAGCCAGATGTTCCAGTTTCTGACGTACCAAGCATCCAAACGAACTCGTCGAGAGTAAGAAGTATCGCTTCGACCGCTTGTCTGCCATAAGCCTGTCATCCCGGGTCTAACCATTGTGTAATCGGAAAAGAAGACGTCATATTTAATGACTTCCTCATCCACGATAGGCCTTGGGCCGACAAGACTCATTTGACCGCGAATGACATTAAAAAGCTGAGGCAATTCATCAAGCGAAGTTTTACGAAGGAATGCTCCGATCTTAGTCACTCTAGGATCATGCTTGAGTTTATGAGTCTCTTCCCACTCTTTTGCCGCTTCAGGGTTAGCCCGCAAATATTCTTGTAAGCGCCTGTCGGAGTCGACCACCATTGAGCGGAATTTATAACAGTTGAAATGAATACCGTCTTTACCGATACGCCGATGAGCGTAAAAGGCCGGTCCCGGACTTGAGGCTTTGATGGCAATGGCGATCCCTAAAAGAATCGGTGAAATCGCAATCGTCCCGACGGTTGCGACCGATAGATCGAATGCTCTCTTAAGGAATTGGTTGTACCACCGTGAGAGATTATTTTTAACGGAAATGACGACAAGATTTTCAGAATACAGTCTGTGCATTTCCATATTGGATACAGGCAGCTCCTCCGTTTCCGGTACGAAGGAAATATTCTTAACCAGAGGAAAAATTTCATCAATAAGCGTGTAAAGCCGCCGTTTGTCCATTCTCGGGGCCAGGATCAGGATGTTTTGTACTCCTGTCCGAAGGATAATTCTTGCGGCCTTGTCCGTAGAGCCGAGCCGGGGGTATTTTCCTTCGAGGGCGGTCCCAGAAGTTTTATCATCGATAATTCCTACGACTTTGATTCCAAAAAAGGAATTTGTCGCGGAATAGTTCAAGACGCGTTTTGCAGTGTCGTCGGATCCGATGATGATCGTCGGTTCTAAAAGGATATTGGCACGGTTACAGAGGTAACGAACAAGAAGGCGAGAGCCGCAAACAAAAACGAAAACAAAACAGCCTAAGAATGCAATAAAAAGGCGCGAAACGACAGGAGCTTTCCCCGCGATAAATAAAACGACAATAGAGACGACAATGGCATAGATTACCGAGTAGAAGGTTCTCCGAATCATCTCTCCGATAGAAAGCAAACGAATATAGGTTCTGCCCCAATGGAGGAAAACCATGAAAATGAGAGGTACAAACAAGTAGAAATAAAAATTGTTCAGCTCGAACCAATCGTTCTTTCTTCCGAGTAACTCTAAAACAATGTCCCTGCCTCCGACGGCACACCACTCGGCAATAATAATAGCCAAGTAGTCCGTAGCCAACAGGAGCAGCGGCTGGAGCGTCGAACTGTACCTGTCGGTAAAAGAGATAGAGGGGTTTGCCATTTATTGCTTACTCGAAATATCTTGAACCTGAATTTTACTCCGAACCTTATTTTTGACGAATGAAAGATCTGGTCCTCACCTAGGCGTGACCGTAAAGGATCATTTTTTCACGATGTATTTTTGATTGAGCGATTATTTCACCGACAAGAATTGATGTTGCGGCGTAAACCGTCGCACTGTTGGTTAGATTAGAGTCTTTAGAATAGAGCCGAATTGTTCGAGAATAGATATGGCAAGTAAATCCAAAACGAAAACCGCATGGGTGTGTTCAGAGTGCGGATACGATGCTCCGAAATGGTTCGGACAGTGTCCTTCCTGTAAAGCCTACAACACGATGAAAGAATTCCGAATCGAAGCGGAGTCTTCTAATCGTTATGCGCGGGCAGAACAGGCCACTGCAGCTTCCTCGGCAAGAGGCAGGACAGCCCTCGCCGGGACCAGCGATATTCTCGACTTATCAGAAATTGAAGCAAAGGAAAGCCCGAGAATCTTAATCGGCTTCAGCGAACTCGAAAGGGCGCTGGGTGGAGGCTTTGTTCCAGGCTCCGTCGTGCTAATCGGCGGTGACCCCGGGATCGGAAAATCGACCTTGCTGCTCCAAGCAATGTGCAAAATGGTTGCTTTGGGTCAGGTTTGCCTTTATGCGAGCGGCGAAGAAAGTCCGACTCAGGTTGCGCTTCGCGCTCAGCGTCTCGGCGTTAATACTAAAGGTCTCAAATTTATCAGCGAAATTCAGCTTGAAAAAATTGAAGCGATCATTGAAGAAACTAGCCCCCAGTGGGTTGTGATTGACTCGATTCAAACACTTTTCTCCGAAGATTTAAGTGCGGCGCCGGGGTCTGTTTCTCAGGTTAAAGAATGTGCAGCGCGGCTGACGAGAATTGCCAAACGAAAGGGCATCGGCGTTATCTTCGTCGGACACGTCACAAAAGAGGGCGCTATGGCCGGCCCTCGCGTCTTGGAACACATGGTTGACACTGTTCTTTATTTTGAAGGGGATCCGGAGTCGAATTACCGTATTCTTCGCGCGTGTAAAAATCGTTTCGGTTCTGTCAACGAAATCGGTGTTTTCGGGATGACAGACAAGGGGTTGCGCGGTGTCAGAAATCCTTCGGCTCTTTTTCTGGCAGAAAGACGAGAAGGTGTGGCCGGGAGCGTGACCTTTATTAATTTAGAGGGTACGCGTCCGATCCTTATCGAGATTCAAGCTTTGGTTGACAAATCCATGCTCCCGAATCCCAAACGCCTTACTGTCGGTACCGATGCCCAGCGTCTCACGATGCTTCTTGCAATTTTGCATCGTCATGTGACGCTTTCCACTTATGATCAGGATGTTTTTCTAAACGCAGTCGGCGGTATCAAAATCAGTGAAACGGCCAGCGACTTAGCTGTGCTTATCGCAATTGTTTCTTCGATGACGAATCAGGCGGTGAGCAGTAAGACCGCGATTTTCGGAGAAGTGGGCTTGGGCGGTGAGATTAGGCCGGTCTCCAGAGGACAGGAACGTATCAAAGAAGCTTCCAAGCTTGGCTTCACAAGAATCATTGTTCCGCTTAAGAACAAAGCGGCAGATATTCCCGGCGTTGAAATTATCGGAGTGGATAATCTTAGAGATGCGGTGAAGGTGGTATTCGGATCGAATCGTGTTAACCACGACGATCAGGTATATCCTGACGAGTAAATAATGGGCTGATGCAAAGCCTGGCCCCCGGTTTTGCAGCAGCCTAAATTAAAGTCTCAATAATTTCCCAGTATTTGAAAGCTACTTCAGGGCAACTTCTCTGAAATCCATATTGCTGCAGATGTAGCGAACTTTAGGCTTAGTGTTTACTCCGGCCTTTAATGAAACTGCTTTAGCCAGCAGCGCCTTCTGTTTTTCAGTAGGCGCGTCAAAATCGACTAAAGTCAGCGCTTTTGCCGGACAGATTTCCACACAAGCCGGTTCTTTGCCTTTAGCCAGACGATGAGAACATAGCGTACAGTGTTCTGCTTTTCCAGGTTGGGCGTTTTTGGTCGGAGGATTAGACGGTGAGAATAAAGGCTGTTTTTCACCGAAATAACTTGTCAGTTTCTGATCATTGAACATCGGCATTCCATAGGGGCAAGCGGCTAAGCATGCCTTGCAGGCAATGCATTTATCCTGATCAATCAGAATCTCTCCGTGAGGTCCTTTGTAAACCGCCTTCATCGGACAAACTTTTAGACAGGCCGGATCCTCGCAGTGCTGGCACGAGGCACGAAAATAATTAATGATGTTTTTTTCTCTATTTTCAACCTTACGGATCCGATTCCATTGAATATTCGGGGAGACTTGGTTCTCCTGCTTACAGGCAATGAAACAGGCGTGGCAGCCGATGCATTCATCGACATTGACAATAATTCCCATTCGACTCATTTTTGGCTCCCGACTTTTCTAACTTCTACATTGACTTCAAAATACGGCGCATATCCGGAGAGGGGATCCCATTGTCTCGGAACGAGTCTTTGCGTGTCTTCTTCACCTTTCCAACCGTACTGAGCGTCTATTGTTCCAGGGGGAACCAAAATGGATACTTCTAAATTTGCCTTCACCGGCCCTCCGAAGGGACTGAAAATTTCGACACGATCTCCGTCTGCCAAACCCCTCGCAGAAGCATCCTTCGGATGCATAGTAATCGTGCTGCACGCTTCGAGTTCTAATAAATAAGGAGCATCCGAACGGGTTTTAGAGTGCGTGATGTATGGCTTGCGTGCTCCGTTGATCATTCTTAGATTGAAACGGCCGTCTGGCTCCATCATCGGTTTATAGACAGGCAGACCGTCGAAACCAAATTTTGCACATCGTGTTGAGAAGAGCTCGATCTTGCCCGTAGGAGTATTAAAGCCGGCTTGTCCATCTGGTCTAAGCAGCCCTTTTTCATATTTTTTCGGTTCGTTCTTTCTGCATTCCAGCGAGGAAACCTGAGGCAAAGCAGCCACTGCGGCTTCGTACTCTGCGCCCCACTCTTTGAGAATGGCGTTGCACGCTTTAACCGGGTCTCCGTTGAAAAAGTGCTTCGGATCGTCCAGGATACAGCCGAGTTCAAGTGCTATTCTCCAGTCTTCTTTGGCCTCACCCAGCGGTTTAACCGGAGTTCGCGGAGCAAATTTTGATCCGTAGACTCCGAAGGGAGCATAGCGTTCAAAATTCATCGCCGCCGGAAGGATGAGATCCATATCTCTGTGGCTTTCTTTTCGATAGAAGTAGTCGGTGCAGAAAGCGAAATCGAGTTTCTTTAAAGCTTCTTGATACTGCTGAGGCTGCGGCCAAATGAATGAATTGAAACCCCAGCCGCAGAAGGCTTTGATTTTGCCTGCATCAATGTATTCCGGGAGATGATTCGGGTTGTACATGATCATCATGTCATGCCAAAGCGGAACAAAGTCTTTGTCAAGACGTCTGTCCTTCTGAGCTTTGGCGTTCCACCACTTGGCCTCATAGAATTTAGGCTGCAGCCCCATCCCGCAGGCCTGAAGCCCTTTCGGTGAAAGCGGAAAACTAACACCGCCGGGAACATCGATATAACCGAGAATACACGGAATGAGAAGTAAGGCTCGAGCATTGTTGACGCCGTTGGTGTTATGGGTCAGGCTTTGAGATGTCAGAGAAAATGAGCCGGGACCGTCGGCGTACATGCGGGCTGCATCAATGATCTTTTGAGCCGGTACTCCGGTAATTTCCTCCGTACGCTCTGGGGTAAAAGACTCACAATAGTTTTTAAGTTCTTCAAAGCCGTGGCACCATTTATCAACAAAGGCTTTGTCATAAAGATTTTCTTTGACAAGAACACGGATGATGCCCATAGCGAGTGCAGCATCTGTTCCCACTTTTGGTGCTAGATGAATATCGGCAAACTGCGCGGTTTTCGTGTTTCGGGTATCAATCACGATAATCTTGCAGCCGCGTTTTTTGGCTGCGGTCAGAGATTGCCACCATCCAAGCGGGCGCGACCAGACGTTGGAGGCAAGAACCATAAAAGATTTAGTTTTTGCATTTGGCATCGATCCCTGAGACGGACGTCCCCACGTGAGGATTTCAGCCTGCATACAAGCCGCCCGACAAGCGACTGATGACTCAGTACCGAGGTGAACTGAGCCAAAGTAGCGAGCAAGACGCATAATCGGCGGACGCGGCTCCTTAGGATCGCCGATATAAAACATCACAGAATCAGCACCGTCTTTAGCTTTAATTCTGGTGAGATTTTCGGCAATCATACGATAAGCTTCATCCCAGCTGCAGCGCACAAATCCCGGATCGTCGCTGCCTTTAGGATTGGTCCGTTTCATCGGGTAGAGAAGACGGTTCGGGTTGTAGAGCCTCTGTAGTGTGGAAAGGCCTTTGGAGCAGAGAACATGCCGAGGATTTTCACTCCAATTGCCGATGGACTGAATGATGTTTCCGCAAGCTTTAAATTTTATTCCACAGGACGGAACCTGATTGCAGTTATCGCATATTGAATAACCGGTCCACTCGTCTAATGAAGTTTCCTCGGCTGCAGCTGACTTAACAAAGGCGGTTGAAGGAAGGGAGAGGGTACCTAGGATTCCTTTTAAGACGGATCTTCTCTTAATGGTTTGAGGGGTCATGATGGCTTTGCCTTCTAGCGGTTATTTGGGGCAGTGGCTTTCAACAAAACAACTCTTTCTTAAATTCTCAAGAATCTTCCGAAGGCCGGCCTCTGGAAAAAGAGGCCGGATCCTAATTAAAGTTCAAGTTATTTCGTTGTTATCGGATATAACCGATCGGCTAGCGCGAGCTTTCTTTGGCTGCGTTCTCTCCGGCAATTCTTCCGAAAACGAATACGTCCAGAAGCGCATTACCGCCCACGCGGTTGGTACCGTGAATACCTCCTGTGATTTCACCGGCAGCATACAGACGCGGAATTGGAGTTCCTGTTGCATCCAGAACTTGCGCTTTGGTGTTGGTATTGAGGCCGCCCATCGTGTGGTGGACCGTCATTCCGGTATAACAAGCCCAGAAGGGGCCCTGAGCAATTTTTCTGGTCAGATTCCGAGGAGCCTTATGGAAGTCCGGGTCTTCTTTGTTCTTAATAAGGACATTGTTATAGCGATCGATGGTCTTCTGAAGGCCTTCCGGGTCAACTCCCATCTTCTTGGCAAGTTCTTTAATTGTCGGTGCGGTCCAAGCTTCGTCAATCGCAATTCCGCGTTCCACTGCATCGTGAACTGCGCTGTTATAAGAGTTGTACTGGTTGTTGTCTACGACTGTATAAGCATATCGTTCAGGAGTACCGAGAACTGCATCTCGAATCACGTCACGGCGTGCGCCTTCATCGACAATACGATTTCCTCGCTTGTCTACGTAGATGGAACCGTCAACGTTGGTGTTCAAAATGATTTTTAGTTTTTTGCCTGCGGGGGCGCCCGGAGTAGATTGGATGAAATCCATCCCGACCAAGTAGCCTCCAATGCGGTTGGCAGCCAGCATTACGTCCCCGGTGTGGCCGGGAAGGTTATCCGTACCGAGACCCGCGGTTCTCGGATCATGCAGCTCTCTGAGGTATTGATTGCCCGAGAAACCGCCGGCAGCTAAGACCACTGCTTTATTCGCTTTGATGTTAAGGGTGTGGCCCTTGCTGTTTTGCAGTTTGACCCCGATCACATCGCCTGACCAAGGCTGTTCACGGTAGATCTCAACGACGGAGTATCCCAATTTAAACGGAACGTTTCTTTCCTTGAGAGCTTTGCTTAATACGCCTGTATAGCCGATACCTTTTGGTACAGCAGGAGAGTGAGCGCGAGGATAAAGTCCTCCGAACATTTGGTGGACAGTCGGTTTAAACTCCATTCCGAGGCCCTCCAGCCAAGTGATTACGCTATAGGCGTTGTCACAGAGCACCTTAACGCGTGCGGGATCACCTCTGAAATCTCCGGCGGCCAATGTTTGGGCGGCGTGCTTAGCCGGAGAATCTTCAATATTTTGTTTCGGCTGGCGAACCGGGTCCGCAGCATTAATCTGACCTTGAGCGGCCATGGTATTACCGCCGGCAAAAGGCAATCTTTCGATAATGACCGGCTTGGCTCCGTTTTGAGAAGCGAGAAGAGCTGCAGCCATCCCGGCTCCGCCTCCGCCTACGACAACGACGTCATAATTTTCATCCCAAACTTCGGGAAGGTATGGATTCCTCGGAGACTTTTCCTGAGCAAGAACAGGAACAGAGGTGAGGGCAGCTGTACCGGCGCCGACATATTTAAAAAGACTTCTTCTGCTAAGTGTCATAGTGTTGCCTCTTTTAAGTGAAATTTGATAATTGAAAGACTGAATTCGAAAACTATTGCTTTGAAAAAATGAGAGGTAGCGTTGTAAAGGACAAAATCTCTCCTAACCAGTGACAAGGTCACGGGCGGTTAAATCAAGGAATGAGGAGGTAGGTCAGCCGATTCGGCAAACCGCTCCGGTTAAATATCGACGTGTGAGAGAAACTCTTTGAGCTGCTGGAGGTCCTTGACACCTACTTTTTTATAGGCGTTGGCACGATGAGTCTCTACCGTTCGTTCGCTTAAACCGAGCCGCTGTGCAATTTGGTAGTTCATCAACCCGGCATTGACGCTGTTGAGGATTTGCTTTTCTCTCTGTGTGAGAGCATCGTAAAACTCCTGATAGCGCACAATGCGGAAATCTTTCTGACGGAATGCAAAATCGCTTTCGACTGCTCGCTCAACGGCTTCTAATAAAATTTCTGATGAAACAGGCTTTTTCAAGATATCTGCGGCTCCGCTGCGGAAAGCCGAGATAGCCATATCTACGTCAGCATGAGCTGTTAAAAAAATGATTGGCTGTCTGTAACCTTTATGGGCCAGAATGTCTTGAAATTCCAAGCCATTGACGAGCGGCATCTGATAATCCAGGATAATGCACCCGGGAACGTCGGGATCATCCTTTTTAAGGAAAGTCCCGGTTTCGGAGTAATAAGAAACCAGCCATCCGTCGGTTTTGAGCATAAATCGAATCGCATCGCCGAAGCCCTCGTCATCGTCTACGATTCGAATCACTGCTTTTTCCTTGTACTGGCTGTTCATTTCATTTCCCCGGACTCACGTTCCTGCAGTGTCAGAAATTATGCTGGACTCCAAAAGCCGTCAGAAGACGAGTTGCTTTGGCTTGTGCTTTGTTGAACATTCCCGTTCCCCGAGCATAAGTGCCTAATGCATAAACCAATGTTCGCTTTGAAAGCGGATATTGATACTTCAGAGAAGCAACCCAACGGTTGCCGTCACGGTCAGCATCTTTCTTCGCACTGGTTCCCTGCCATTTTCCCACATTCCATTTGAAGGCACCAAAAATCCTGCCGCCGGCCAACGGTGTACTAGCACCGATGACAAATGTGTCTGAGCGGAAGCCTTTTTTGCTGCCTTTGACCGCAGCGGTAGAACCGAAACCTAAATCTTTCGCATAGAACGCATTCGGGCCTCCCCCAAGACTTCTGGAATTCCAAACGTGTTGATAATCAAAATGGACACGGGTTTGATCAAAAGTTTGATTTACAGCAAAGAAGAGATTGTAGGTCGGATCAGAGTCTGCTCCGTTATTGGCTCCGCTTTGACGATAATCAATGACCGTAAAAATGGTTCCTAAATTAAATCCCTTATTTTTATACTGAGCAGACAAGCCATAGTAGTGGTTGTTTTTGGCCCACTTGGCTTCGTCAGTTGAAATGCCGTTTGAATACTGCGCCGTGAGCGTAAGGGTGTTTGTCGGCTTAACTTGGTATGTGACTGAATTGTTGAGCATTCCCGAGTTAACTAACGAACCGATTAACGCTGCGTCAAGATAGTTGCAGGCCATCGGGTTTGCACTCATCTTTGGGAATTGTCCAAAATATCCGGTCGTTCCCATAAGAGACCCGGAACGTCCCAAACCGAGTTCGCCCCAACGGCCTCCGATAATGAGAAGAGAGTCCCTGTCGAAAAGAACTCCGGAAGTTTGTCTCTCGCCGTTGTTAATCTTGAGGCCTTGTTCCAGAACGAATTTAACGTAATTGCCTCCCCCGAGGTCCTCTTGTCCTTTTAAACCCCACCGGCTGGCAGCGTTGCCCCCGGAAATAGCCTGCACTTTGG
>ERZ894240.1493-NODE-1493-length-13941-cov-62.098300_pt1 | contig 13941 bp, 11 predicted proteins | sample MGYA00380298_ERZ894240 | MGnify/ENA primary metagenome ERZ894240 (study PRJEB32331, sample SAMN06328419) | human gut metagenome | biome: human gut microbiome; feature: stool | host: Homo sapiens | collected 2014-06-27 ...
CAAGTTCATTTTTTTAACTTGAGTCTCAAATTTTAATTTATAGCTGAGTAGTTACGCTCTTTTTTTTTAACCTTGTTTTAGATGGTCGGCTCCTTATACCCCTATTTTTTAACTTTACTCGAATTAGAGGTATTTTAAATCTCAAAAATTGAGGAGCATTTTTTAATCACTTGTTTTAATAATTAGTACTCTTTCTATTTTCTTCCCTTTTGCTCGTACAACTTTTTTCTAAAAAGTGTAATTTAATGAGCATCTGTCCCTTTAGTTATAAGGAGCTATTAAATTTTGACTTTATATTTGCATTGTAGCATAAATAATATATTTTTGTCAAAGAAATTTATATTTTAAAATAGAAGAGTCTACATATTAGCAAACTCTCCTATTTTTTATAAGTTTCTATTTTTTATTTATAATCTAATATTTTTGGAAGTTCAATACCTTTATTTTCTGTAAACCATTTTAATGTAGTATAACCTCTTTTATCATCTAGAGCTTCTGGGAATGGAGATTTAGAAAAATCTAAACTATTTTTTTCTGCCAATATAGCTTTTAACTCTTTTATCTCTTCTTTATTTTCACAAACATATATTTCCTTTGCTATATCTTTATATATATTTTTATCCTCTTTCTCATATGAAATAGCAAAACTCTTATATCTATCTTGAGATTTTAATAAAAGCTCTTTTATCTCTATCTTACTACTTCCAAAACCAAAGGCTTTAGCTTTTCCAAATTTATGTAACATTCCATCTTCTAACTCTAAAGAATAGATTAATACCCCTAATTCCTCTTCAGTTAAATTTTTAAACTCCACTTCAAATTCAAATATATTATTAGGTTTTAAAAAGCTTAAACTTGAATTATATTTTTCTCCTTTTTCCATTGTTATTGATTTTAAATAACTTTTATAGTTTTCTCCAGCTTTGATTTTATCACTATGGTGCCAATAAAATTTTCTTCCTCTAATGCTAACATTGGCATCATCATAACTTCCTTTTGTTAAATAAAATCTAGCTAATGATGGGTGTGGCTCTCCAAGAGGTTTCATTGTTATTACTTCGCTTAATTTCTCTTTTTTCTCACTACATTTAGCATCAGCTATAAATACTCTTCCCATATATGAAGTCATTTCGTTAGATTTTTTCTCTTCATTTGAATTTCCTGTTGTTCCAAATAATCTACAAGCAAAACATAGATTATCTAAAGAGCTACATGGTTGAAACTCCTTTGGAATTAAAGAGTAAGGGCTATATTTATATCTCAATCTAGGTATCTCTGAAAAAGCTAAATTAATAGCATTTTCTCCATCTAATTGAAAAATAATAGGATCATTTACTTGAATTTTTTTTCTATCTATCTTCTGATTTTTATTAGCTACATCCTTATCTCTTTCATTTCTTTGAGCTATTAAATATTCCAAATCTTCATATTCAGTTAATGAGAATAAAAAGTTTCTACCCTTTCCCTTTTCAACAAAATCTTTTTTCACTAATATTTTTTCATATTTTTTATTTCCAATACTTGCTGAAACCCAAAGAATAGCCTCTTCAGTCCCACCTTGAGTAACTTTATCAAAAGTGTAAAAATCATTTATAGCATCTGGGTCTTTTTCCCATTTTTTATAAGTTTTTCTTCCCGGTTTATCTACATGTCTTACAATAGATTTATTAACTTTTATAGGATAAAATCCCGGACGTTTCTCTTTAAGAGCATCTTTATGTATTTTTACCTTTACAGCCTCAACTATTAAACCATCTTCCCCAGTTTTTTCATTAGGAAGTCTTTTAATTAATCCAAAAATATTTGTTCTTCCTCCAGCTTTTTCTCTCTTTTCTAGTCTATCAGTTTCAACGTTTTTTATACAACTATTAGTTATAACTTCAACTATATTTCTTATCTCACCTTTTAAAGAACTAGCAGGAATAATAAAGTTTCCATTATCTTTTAAAATCTCCTCTGTTTTATGGTTAAAACCACTACTAATTCCACTACCTATAAATAAAGGTGTTTTATTTTTAAGTGAACATTTTAATTTCCCACTTAAATTACCAATATTTTCCTTTACAGATTTTCTATTTATATTTTTGCTTTTTCCTAAAGAAACAAAGTTATATGGATAGACAAAATTTTTCTTTTGTGCCATTATCTCTCACCTCCAACTACCCCAATATATTGGAAAACATCTATTCCATTCTTTTTCCCCAATCTCACTTTTAATCTCTTTCCATCGTTCAAATAGTAATATCTAGTCTCCTTATCTTCAATATCACTTTCTCTAATTTCACTATATTTAATCTCCCCATCTCCAAAATTAAAAGCTGTTATCATAAAATTATCATTGAAAATATATAGTTTATAGAAGTTTTCATCTATCCCCTCTAACTCTCCTCTATATATTTTTCCCTCTCTATCATAATCAATATATTGTATAGTTAGATCTTTTTCCTCTTTTAATCTCTCTCTTATCTCATTTAAGTTAAATATTTTCAAATCTTCCATTATTTCACCTCTGCAAAAAGAGCCTTAATAAACTCATTAGGATTTTCTATATCTATTTTATTAAATTTATCCTTTAATCTCAATGCCTCACATAGATATTTATCCCCTATTTTTATTGATTTTTCTTCCACTCTTTCAAAGTATTTTTTCATATCTTTTACAAGCTCTTTTTTACCACAATATTTATAATATACCATCTCATCTATCTCTAGCTCAATCTGTCCAAATCCCCTTGTTTTAGAGTTTCCTATTCTTAACTCTCCATTTACACTATCTCTTAGTATAAAGTATATAATCTTTAACTCTTTAAGTGAGATATTATTTACAGTTATTTCACTGAGAAAATTTTCAGTAGTATATTCAAATTTTAATGGAACAGTTGCTTTTCCTGAAAAATGATCTATTGGAGTGATAGATCTAGATTTTAAAATATCCTTTAAACTTTCACTGATCTTGTCCTCATCAGAATAAAATCTTTTTCTAGTTTCAACATTGTATAAAAAAGCATCTCCAATAAAGATTCTTGTTTTTTGAGACTCATCATCAGATTTTCCATAAAGTTTTTTTACTTCCTCTTCAGCATTTTCAAAAATATCCAAAGTTCTATCTCTAAATGCTCCTCTTAAACTAGAGCCGGGAATATATATTTCTCCTTTTCTCCCATCTTCAGTAACTTTTTCAGAACTACCATTATAGTCCAATTTTGTTCCTGTTCCTGATTCAGTAGTTAAAAATCCTATATAGGTTCCATCTTTCCCTTCACTATCTTTCTCTTTATTTCCTAGCTTTATCAATAGGGGAGACAATGGTTTTATCTTTAATTTTAAAATTAATTTGTTGTCTAATCTTAAAAACTCTTTCATTTTACCCTCCTATTCAATTACTAGATCAATATCGTTGATTTTTAAGAAATCCTCTTTTTTAAGAGTTCCCATTTTTCTACCAAAAAGATATTCTTTTAGATTTGATTTATCCACATATTTAATCTCTTTTATATCCAATCTACATTTTCCTATACCTCTTGAAAGTTTACCTCCAAAAAGATCCCCTTCAAGAATATCTTGTAGAGCTAAAGCCACTAAGTTAATTTGGTATTTTTCTAAATTTTCTAACTCCATAACAAATTCAAATTTTGTTCCTGACGGTAACACATCATAGTCAAATTTAGCTCCCTTTTTAGTAGCTCCAGTTTCTCTGTCAATTTGTATTCCATCTCTTTTTATACTTTTTATATCTGATAATATTTTCATATCAGCTATATGTATTCTTCCAGCCATACTTTTAAAACTATTTATTTGATCAAGATTTTTATATCCTAATTTTTTAGCTACCCTATTTTTAATCTCATCTTTCTCTCCATCTAAATTAGTATAACCAAAAATTAGTTTAACATCAGCAGAATTTAATATATCCTTTGTATTTTTATCTTTTAAAACTATTCCATTTTCCTCTTCTAAAAATCTTTCTAATTTTGTACTTAAATATCCTCTAAATGATGAACCTGGAATATAATAAACCTCGTTACCATTTACTTTTAAACTCATAAATGGAGAGTCTTGATTATCCCCTTCTTTTCCACTACCTATATGTAAAGCAGTTAATACTACTAATTCCCCTGTTATCTTATATCTATTTTCAAATTTTGAAAAATCCATATTAATTTTCCCCCTCTTCTCCTTTTAATTTCTTTTGTCCAATACTATATCTAACATATCTTTTTATCATCTCAAAAATTTCTCTATTTTTTGCATTTTCACTATCAAAAATATTTTCATCTAAGAAATTAGCTTTGAAAAATTCATAGAATTTTTTTGTTCCATCATTTTCCTCATTTCTCTTAATCTGTTCCTCTACAAATTCACCTATATTATTACTTTGAAATGAAAAATTTCTACCCTCTAATATTGAGTAAAATCTATTTAGTTGACTAGAGCTTATATTGTCTAAAGCATCTCTAAACTCCTTGCTTTCAATATACTTTTCAAAAATCGACCTTTTACTCTCTCCTAATTTTCCATTATCTATTTTAATCTCTTTTCTGCTTTCAAGCTCTCCAAAAAGAAATTCACTTTTATACTCTTTTTTCTTTCTTTCAACAATAAATTCCACTATTTTTCACCTCTCTTACCAGAGATTATTACTCTTCCAAATCCCTCATTTTTTCTAAGTCCAAGCCCTTTTTCTTCTATTTTCTCAAGTTTTAGTAAAACCCTATTAAAATCTTCTATCTCATAAGTTAAAACACTTCCCCTAGTGATTACCAATTCATCAACTTTTCTAATATTGTTAATTATATTATATCCACCTAGTTTACCTGTATTTATATAGCTCTTATCCTCTCTAAATTTCAAATCATCAATTCCAACTAATGCTTTGAATTGCTCTCCCACATTATATACAGTATTAAATGGTAAAATTAAATCTGATTGTAGATCAAAAGTTAAAATCTTCTCATTAGCTTGTTTTTGTAGTTTTAAAACTCTTTCTTTTATATCTGATTTTTTACTTTCATATTTACCAAATGTTATAACTGCTTTTCCAAAACCTTTTGATTTCATCTTTCCTAGATAGATTGTGTAGTTTTCATTCTCCTTAATCAATCCATCTGGTAAAACTATATCTCCAGATAATTTTTCATCACATTGTAGGTATTCACTATTAAATAACATTCCATCTTCCACCGATTTAGTTTGAGAGTTGATTTTTATGCTAATCTCATTTCCCTTTGCTTTTAATATAGAAGTTCCTTTTCTCTCTAATTTAACAGCTTTTCCCTTTGTTTTGTCCTCTATTTCATTTCTAGAGTCTATTATCTTATCTACCTCTATCTTCTTCCCATCTACTGCATACTTTGTTACAAATTTACTTGCAAGATTAACTTCACCTAAAGTTGCATCTGATGCCTCTATAGAAAGAAGATTTTCCAATGGAATTTCTTGAGAAGTTGCAAAATACTCTATCAATGCCCCTCTAACAGTTGACCCTTGAATAGAATCTCTCACCTCTACATAGTTCCCTACCTCTCTTCCTGTCAATATAAATGGCTCTTGTAAATTTAAAGTATAACTATATTTTTTTAACTCTCCATTTAATTTTATCTTTGATTTTTTATTGCTATTTGTGAAAAGCTTAGATATTATCTTATTGATACTATTTTCATTTTCTAGCTCTCTTCCCTCAATAGCAACTTCTACCTTTCCAATTCCTCTAGATTTAAACCCACCAATAGTGTCTAAATGGAATAAACAAGCTAATATAAACTTCAGATCCTCTCTATTTATTCTATCTGGAACCTCAATTTCACCTTTAAATTCTGCTCCATCTAATATGTGTTCATATCTAAAAAGAGATTTGTGAACTGTTGTTCTTGTCTTTCTATCTATTTTTATTCCATATCTATCATCTACACTGTAATTTTCATTATTTAAAATTAGATTAGAGAATCTTATCTTATTAAATCCATTTTCCTTTATATAGTTTCCCTCTTTACCAAAATATTTCTCTATAAACTCATCTTTTGCCTTTTCTGACTCTCCCAATCCCAACTTAAATTGAGTTACTCTCTCTTTTAAAATCCCCTTAATATGTTTTCCATTAAAAAAAGGTTTCCCCTCACTATCTACCTTTACAACTACATCTATATCTTTCCCTATTATCCCTAAAGATGCTGTAAGAGCTGGGGTTTTAAGTTTAACTGTGTAATTAATTTTCATCAACTTCACCACCTACAAAATCATATAACTCTACAATATCAAAAATATTATTAAAATATCTTTCAAACTCTTGATAATCATAATCTATATTGTAATTTTCCTTTATAAATTTAATATGTTCATCTTTCATCTTAGAAAGAATATTTATAAACTCCATTTTCTTTTCAAAATCCTCTAATTTCTCATCTCTTTTTAACTCATATATATATCTTAATTTATTCTTTGGAAACTTAATCTTTTTAAGTTCTTTTATTGTTTCAAATAATTTCTCTACATTTTTAACTTTTAAATTTCCCTCTATATTAATAGCATATGCCCTTTCTATAACTCTATTATTTTCAAAATCTATCTTCTTTCTAAAAGCATCTATATCCACACAACCTTCAGAACCTATAACTTGGAAATCAATAAACCCTGTTTGTGCATTATGCTCATATCTCTTAGCTTTAGCAAGTTTTTGAAGTTTTAATGCCTGATCAAAAAGTTGAAAGGCTGGTGTTTTAGATTTTGCTATAATAACCCCAGATGAAGAGGTGATTTTACTATCATTAGCCTTTGTTTTTGATATATATTTTTTCATCTTCTCTTCAAATATTTTTTGGAATTTTTCAGATAATTCTAATACTAATTCTGGATTAAATACTGCACAAACATCATCTCCTCCAACTATTAGAAACTCACCAATTATTCTCTTATTCTCTTTGCCTTGGAAAATATCTTTTATAGTATCAATCAAAGCCTCTTTTGTATTTTTATCCAATGTTTCACTAAATTCTTTTAAAAATTCTAAATATTTTTCCTCAACATTTGAACTACTTTTATCATTTTTAAACTTTTGAGATATATTTTTTAAGAAATCTCCTAAACCATCTCCATCACTATACATAAATCCTATAAAGCTCTTTCCATTTTCATAGTCACTTATCTCTGTTCCAAGCTCTATATCTTTAAATTCCTCTTTTACATAATTATAGAAACTAATTTTCTTTTCACTTTCAGTATCTTTAACTCTATTTGAGAATATAAGTTTTCTTAAACACTCTTCACAGATAATGCCTTTATTGTCTCCAGTTGTACCTGTTAAATCCTTTATTTGCTCTCTCAAAGCTGGTATTCTCAATGAGTAATTATCAAGAATTACCTCTCCATCTTTTACAATTAACCCTATATCTTCTAAATCTCTCTCTAAATTCTCCACTGATATTTGAGCTGAATTTTTTCCACAAATTTCACATTTTTCAACTCCTATAAAATCAAGATTCATCATAGGAAAACCTTTGCTCTTTTCAACTGCTGTATTTTGAGCTAGTTTGTCTATATCTTCCCAAATCTTTCTTTTATTTTTACTATTATCCTTTCCAACTCTATATTCAGTTTCAATATATGAGACTACCACTTTAGAATTAGGAGCCTCTTTTTTATATACTCTTTTTACCTCTTTAGCTATATTTTTAGCTGTGTCCTCATCATCTACAAAAAACTTGGCATTTCCAGCTCCTACATAGATAATATCTTCCCCTTTAACTCCATTACTTTTTAGTATTTCAGGAACAACTACTTGATTTAGATAATCTAAAAGATAACTTGCCCCTCTTATTATTCTCAACTTGTTAGTAGAAAATAAAAAATCTTTAATTTTAACTGTTTCCACAGTTACAATATATCTTGACATAAATACCCCCTTAGCTATTTATTTTTATCTTTCCATAACCATTGTTATTTTTATAGCCTACTCCATTTTTCAGTCCATAATTTAATATAGTTTCAAAGTTATTGATAAGATCGCTATTTATATTTTTAAAATTTAATTTTAATTTTCCTTTAAAAGCTGTTGTTATAAATTCATTTAATTGAATTTCTACACTTTCAAACTCTTTCTCTAATATGATAATTTTTTCAATATCCTCTTTTAAAATAGTGATTTTATTTTCTTTAGGCAAATCTCTATTGAATTTTCTTAATAGCCAAGAAAAAAACAGATAATTTGAATACTCCCCTTTGAAGTTTGAGCCAACTTTAAATAGAGTTGGTGTTAAAAACTCCACCATTAATATTTTATTCTCCAATAATCTCTTAGTTTTTTCAAATTTAATCTCTTGAATATCCAAGTTTAAATCTAAAATACTCAATTTTTTATTATTTAGCTTTAAATTGGTAATCTCGTTTATTACACTATTTAGGCTATCCTTTTCTCCTAGCTCTAAAATTAAAAATTCTCTTTCTAATTCCACCTTTTTTAAATTAAAATTGTCTTTCTGTAAGTTAAAAATTTTTAAAATTTCATCCTCTAAAATCTCCCCTTTTATATATCTTGTTCTCCCTTTAAATTTAATTATCAATCTATACATATCTATACTTCCTTTATCTTATATATTTTGATTTTACTATATTATCTAAAAAAATCAATATAACTATTCTTATTTTTTTTATTTTAGATTAATTTATAATTTTTTTATCAAATATGATATAATGTATATATATCTAATTATTAAAGAGAGGTAATATAGGATTGAAAAGAGAAGATATTTTTAAAAATTTTGAACAATCTTTTAAAAACTCAAAAGGTAGAAATAGTATTGAAGAGGTGGAGCTTTCTTTAAAATATCACTTAAATGAAAGCTGCGATTTAAAGGAGTTTATAGATTTTTATAAGATAGATGTTAAAGAGTATCAAGAGAGATTTGCTGAAGATAGAAAAAATATAACAAAGTTAATAACTGCTATAAGTCTAACTAAAACTGATATGTTTGAAAAAATAGAAAAATTACCTTTTTTAAAGACAATAGATGTTTTTGACAAAGTTAATACTATATATTTTTTATATACTAAAGAGAGTGATAAAAAATTTCAAGAGATTAAGAAGTATTATAAAAATAGCAATAAAATTAAAATAAAAGGTCAGTTAATAGATGGTGAAGATATTTCTAGTATGTTAAAATATCTAAAAGGATTGGTTATAGATAATAAGATAAGTAAAGATGATACATTGATTGACTCTTCACTGGGATTAAAATTAACAGGAATTGCTATGTATAAACTAGCTGTTGAACATGGGATAAAAACAGTTACTTGGAAAGATTTTCAAATGCCTGTTTATACTAAAATTGACAATGAATATGAAATTGATGATAGCAAAAATGGAAAGAGAGTTCCCCTTTTAGCTGAACTTAAATTTATGGAGGAGCCTACAGATGAAAATATCAGAATTTATCAAGCTATAAATAATGAGATTGAAAAATTTAACTTCCATGCTGTTGCCAACTATTATAGAAATATGAAAATGAAAGACTATTCTTTCTTTTATGATGAACTAGGGGATCTTATAAATTTAACTAATATTTTAGAGATTAATTCAGAAAGTTTTTATAAATCTATAGCTAATTTTTTAGAGAGGATTTTTACTCACAACTTCAGTGAAAAAATTGTAGTTGAAAAGATAAGATATATAGTACTTAGACTTGCTCTGTTAATTGATTACAAAGATATTGAAAATCCTAAGTTTAAATTTACTAATGAGGAAATTGAACAGGAGAAAGAGAATTTAAAAAGATATAAATTAAATAGCAAAAAAATGCAGGAAAAACTCTATTATGCACTTATTTTAAAATATCTATTTGCAAACTCTGAACTTTCAATGTTAAATGAAAAAATTTCTAAATCCATCTTTCAAATTATATTTAAAGATAAAAATATAGATCTTGATTTGGATAGTGATGAATATATTGAAAAGTTATTTGCTAATGAAAGGGATTTTGATGAGATTGCAGAATACCTTGATTTTAGAGAAATTTTAATAGAGGAAGAATATAACTTAGTAGATCTTAAAGGTCATACTCTATATTTAAGAAAATTTGGAATAGAGATAGATTTAAAAAATGAAATAAATGATATTTTCTTTAAAAGTGGAAGTGGAAAAGTTCATGCAATCGCTATTCCAATAATAAGATTATTAAAAGAGGGCAATAATACTTACGATTTAAGAAACTTAGAAGGCAATGAGTGGACTAAAGCAACATTTGCTAAAAATAAAACCATATTAAAAAATAAGATAATGGTTAATCTAAATAATTTAGTTAGAAAAAAATTAAGAGATAGAAATTATGAAGAAGAGGATTTTATCAAAGAAGTTTTTGAAGGAACAGGATCAGCTAAAAAATACAGCAGCTTTTTAAAAATTGAGATTAACAGTTATTTCTTAGATTATAAATAGGATATATAGAAGATTAATTGAATAAAAGAAAAAGCTTTTTATGATTAATTTATCATAGAAAGCTTTTTTAATTACTTTAAACTTATTTTTTATAGTATGAAAAGTATAAAAATGCTGGTAGGAAAACTCCACCTGATAAAAAGTTTCCTATTGAAGTAGGAAGAAAATGGTTAATAAATATCTCTCCTAACTGAAATGTTTCTGGGAAAAAAATCTTTCCAACAGCTATAATAAACATATTTGCAACAACGTGTTGATATCCACAAACTACAAATAGCATTATAGGAAACCAACAACCAAAAATTTTCCCTGTTACATCATTGGCACTCATGGACATAATAATTCCCATAATAACAAGAATATTACAGAAAAATCCACTTGCAACACATTGAGAAAATGAAAGGCTTATTTTAGAAATTCCAGTATCTAAAAAAACTTTTTGAATAATAGGAGAGTTAAAAATTCCAGCATAATATCCTAGATATGCAGTAAAAACACTTCCTAAAAAATTTCCTATCCATACTATAGTAAGATTTTTTATTAAATTTGAAAATTTAAGCTCTTTTGTAAAAAACGCAAGGGATAAAAGACTATTTCCTGTAAAAAGAGATGCACCAGTAAACACACAAAGCATAAGCCCTATTGGGAATATACAAGCCCCGATAACTTTTGAAAAACCAACATCAAAAGTTTGAGCAAGAGTTTGTGATGCTATTATATTTCCAATCCCAGCAAGTGCAATAAACATCCCTGCTACAAATCCAGAAACAAGAGTTTTCATCATGCTTTTTTCATTTCCACGAGATACTCCCATAGAGATAATAGCAGAAGTTATTTCTGAGGGATTTAAAAAAGATTGAGTCATTTCGAACCTCCTAAAATTTTTAAGTTTGATCATTTATCATATCAAAATCTTTACCTTTTTTATCAACTTTTTTTACTGATTGAATATTAACATAATTTTTTTTATTTGTCAATAAACCTAAGATATCAAAGTTTATTTTTTTATATAATAGATCAATTTATTATTTTGAAAAAATCTAACATAAAAAAGTTACTTCAAATAAATTTTACATATTAAATAATATTAATTGACAATTACCCTTATAAAATGTATTATTATCATATAAAAAGTATTGTTTAAAACAAACTTTATTCTTAACTAAAAAATAAACAAAAGGGGTATTGGGTATGAAAAAATTGATTACATTATTAGCTGTCATTGCTGCTTGTTCTTCATGTGCAAACTTAAATTCTAAAAACAGTGATACTACTTTGGATAGAAAAAGCTATAGTAATATCTTAAATATTCATGGAAATCCTAAAGAGTACACTTATTTTAAACCAATAAAAGAAACAGATAAAAGTGGAACAAACTATATCAATAGCTTTATTGATTTAGGGGCTTGGCATGGTTATTACCAACCAGATGTAAAAGAGTACAAACTATATGGAGGATTTGCTGGACCTTTCTATATTGCTGAAGAGTACGCTGTAAACCTTTCAGATTCTTTTAATAAAATAAGTATTGAAAATACTGTAACTAAAGAAAGATATGATCTTGCTAAAAGTGAGGCAACTTTTAACTATTATCCCGGTAAATTAGAGCAAAAATATGTTTTAAAAGATTTTACTTTAAAACTAGAACTTATATTTGTAAGCAATAGAAGTGCTTTAATAAAAAGTGAAATTATAAATACTTCTGGAAAAGAACTGAATTTAAGTCTTAATTGGACAGGAAATATGTACAATGAATATCAAAATTGGAGCGATAGTGAAAACAGATACAAGAGTACAAAACTAAATAACTCTCTTGAAAAAACTGATACAGGAGTTAAAGTTAATTTTGAAAACAGAAGAGATACTTGGGACTATTTAATTAAAGATGGAGCAGAATTTAAAATAACACATAGTTCTAATGTAGATACAAAAATTGTCGGAGATAGCTATACTAGCCAATTAGATACAATCTCAATCTCTCCTAATAAAAACTTCACTCACTATATGACTGAAACTTTTACATTTACTGAAGTTGAAGCCAAAGAAGAGATTGAAAATATTAAAGTTGCTTTAAAAGATCCAGAAAAAGCTTTTGCATCTAATGAAAAAAGATGGAATGGATACTTAAATAGAGCTATTGACAAATCTGGTGAAAGATACAATAAAATTGCAGTAAAAGCTATTGAAACTTTAACAACTAACTGGAGAAGTAGTGCCGGAGCAATAAAACATGATGGGGTAACACCTTCTGTAAGCTATAAATGGTTTAATGGTTTCTGGGCATGGGACTCTTGGAAACAAGCAGTAGCTACTGTATACTTTAATGAAGAACTAGCTAAAAATAATATAAGAGCATTATTTGATTATCAAATCCAAGCAGATGATAAGATTAGACCTCAAGATAAGGGGGCTATTATAGATGCAATATTCTATAATGCTGATGAGGAGAGAGATGGAGATGGTGGAAACTGGAACGAGAGAAACTCTAAACCAGCTTTAGCAACTTGGGCAGTATGGGAAGTTTACAAAGTAAGTGGAGATAAAGAGTTTTTAAAAGAGATGTATCCTAAGTTAAAAGCTTACCATGAATGGTGGTATACAAATAGAGATCATAATAAAAATGGTGTAGCTGAATACGGAGGAATGGTTCATAGATTTAACATTTCACCAGAAGAGATTATCCTTGCAGCAGCATGGGAAAGTGGAATGGATAATGCAGTTAGATTTGATGTTGAAGGGTATGGAAAAGATGATATAGGAGTAAAAGTATTTGAAAATAAAGATAAAAATAGTAAATTAGTAGGATATTCTATTAACCAAGAATCTGTTGATCTGAACTCTTTCCTATATGCTGAAAAAATAGATCTAGCTCAAATGGCTGAAATTCTTGGAGAAAAGGAAGATAGTGAAAACTTCTATAAATCAGCAGCTCAATTAAAAGAGTATATAAATGATAAGATGTTTGACGAGGCAACTGGATACTACTATGATTTACAATTTGATGAAGCAGGAAATACTAAACTTTTGGTAAACAGAGGAAAAGGAACTGAGGGATACATTCCATTATGGGCAAATGCAGCAGATAAAGAGAAAGCAGATAAAGTTGTAAAAAATATTTTAGATGAAAATGTTATGAATACTTATTTACCATTCCCAACAGCTGCAAAAGATAACCCTAAATACAATCCAACTAAATATTGGAGAGGACCAGTTTGGCTTGACCAAGCATATTTTGGAGTTATTGGTTTAGATAATTATGGATATACAAAAGAAGCTCAAGAATTAACTGTTAAACTATTTGAACGTTCAGAAGGATTATTAGAAGGTGGAGCAATTAGAGAAAACTACAGTCCTGAAACTGGAGAGGGATTACATTGTTCTAACTTTAGTTGGTCTGCATCAGTTTACTATCTACTATACAATAAATTTTAATTTATAGCTGAGTAGTTACATCTCAATCTGATAAAAGGGGCTGTTGCATTTTTTAATAGCTCACATAAAAAGTGCTGAAAAGAATTT
>ERZ894240.1505-NODE-1505-length-13800-cov-7.871080_pt1 | contig 13800 bp, 16 predicted proteins | sample MGYA00380298_ERZ894240 | MGnify/ENA primary metagenome ERZ894240 (study PRJEB32331, sample SAMN06328419) | human gut metagenome | biome: human gut microbiome; feature: stool | host: Homo sapiens | collected 2014-06-27 ...
GCGATGCCCTGGTGGAGAATTCCATGATTACCGACGGATGCCGTATCAACGGACAGGTCAGGCACTCCATCCTTTTCTCAGGCGTAAAGGTGGAGGCCGGGGCACAGGTGGAGGACGCCGTGGTTATGGGCGGCACCACCATCAGGGCAGGCGCCGTGGTAAAACATTGTATTGTGGCCGAAAACGTGGTAATTGGAGAAAACGCAGTGGTTGGAGCCATGCCCTCTGACGGCGAAAAGGGTGTGGCCACCATCGGGCCCGGCATTGAAATCGGACCCGATGCCAAGATTGGTCCCAGTGCCATGGTAAAGAATAATGTAAAAGGCGGTGAAGAACAATGGTAAATTCCAATGCAAATGCCCTTGGCATCCTTTTTCCCAACAGCTATGATTCCCTGGTTCCCGACCTGGTCAGCGAGCGCCTGATGGCCTCCATTCCTTTTGCCAGCCGTTACCGTCTGGTGGATTTCATCCTTTCCAGCATGGCGAACTGCGGAATTGATAATATTTCCCTGATTGTCCGCAGGAATTATCACTCCCTGATGGACCATCTGGGCTCAGGCCGTGAATGGGACCTGACCCGCAAGAACGGCGGCCTTAACCTGGTCCCGCCCTTTGCCGAAAAAACAGTGAGCATCTACAATGGACGCGTGGAAGCGCTGGCCAGCATCCTGGATTTCCTGAAGGAGCAGAAGGAAAAGTATGTGGTCATGGCCGATACAAACCTGGCTGTCAACTTTGATTTCAACGCATTGATTCAGGCCCATATGGACAGTCGGGCCGATGTTACCGTGGCCTACAGGGAGGAACCCCTTCCCGGCGATCTCACCGGACACCGGGACATCGGAAAAAGTCTCTACTATACCCTTGCCATTGACAATGGCCGTGTTACCAAGATGTACATGAACTCCAAAGAACCAGGAGTGCAGAATTTCTCCATGAACATCTACATCATTGACCGGGAGCTCCTGATTGACCAGATAAACACTGCCTATGTGCGCGGACAGGTATTCTTTGAGCGCGATATCCTGGCGCCCCAGATAGGAAGGCTGAACGTGCAGGCATTCCGCTACGACGGATATGTGGCGCGAATCAGCAGCATGAAGAGCTATTTTGACGAGAATATGAAGATGCTGGACGATGCCAATGTGGACGCGCTCTTCTCCGCCGGCAATCCCATCTATACCAAGATTCGCGACGACAATCCCTCACGGTATATCAACGGTTCAAAGGCCGTCAATATCATGGCTGCCGATGGATGCATCATCGAGGGCGAGGTGGAAAACAGCATCCTGTTCCGCGGTGTGAAGATAGGAATGGGCGCCAGGGTAAAGAACTGTGTGCTCATGCAGGATACGGTGATAGAAGCCGGGGCCAGCGTAGAATATGCCGTGACTGATAAGAATGTGACCATCACAAAAGGCAAGGATATAAAAGGTACTGATACGTTCCCGGTATACGTGGCAAAGTATCAGGTTGTATAGGAAGCCGCTGAATCCGCTCAAAAAGGAGGATGTCCGCCCCGATGGACATCCTCCCTGATGGGGACATTCTCTCTTTACATTCTCTCTTGCCGTCCTCATTTCCTTCAAAAAGGCCGCCGCCTCAATTTCCTCCCCGCAAAACATCAGCTTTTCCCAAATATACATTATTTAATTGTTGCATAAGCAAAATCTTTAATCAACAATATTTACCAAATAGAGCGGCAATTAAAAGGCTGGCGCAAGGCAGGGAAAGGCAATCCAAATCTCCCGGTTCAAATCCTCCTATCCAGGCAGCCTCAAATTCCCCTATATGTTTTTTCAATTTCAAATCAAATCTCATTCAGAATATCAATTGGACTATTTTTTCTCAGTTATTTATACTCAAATAGGTATAAAAGCGAAAAATAAGGGAGTTTCTATGTTTAGTTTAGGGATTGATTCAGGCTCAACCATGACCAAGGGAGTCCTGTTTGACGGAATGAATGTGGTGGGATGCCACATGCTTCCCACTTCCATACGTCCGGGCGAGATTCTAAGGGACATTTACGACCGGCTTTACACGGAGGACACCGGGTTCGTGGTGAGTACCGGATATGGCCGGGAGCTTTTAAAGGAGGCAGACGCAAAAATCACGGAAATCACCTGCCACGGCGCAGGCGCCTCTTATCTTGCCCCCGGCTGTGATACAGTCATTGATATCGGGGGACAGGACTGTAAGGTCATCACTCTTGACAGCCACGGACAGGTAAATGACTTTTTAATGAACGACAAGTGTGCGGCCGGCACCGGACGGTTCATGGAAATGATTATGGCCCGGGTAGGAAGCGACATCTCACATCTGGACGAGTTCGTCCATGGATGCCGGCCCGTACCCATTAACAGCATGTGCGCCGTCTTCGCGGAAAGCGAGATTGTAGGGCTGATGGCCCAGGAGACACCTCCGGGCGACATCGTACTTGGATGTGTCCACTCCATCTGCCACAGGACCGCCATCTTTGCGCAGCGTCTGACAGGCGGACATCCTGATATTTTCTTCTCAGGAGGCCTGGCACAGTCAGAAGTCATGCGGTCCGTACTGGGAGAATATATGAAAACTTCCCATATAACCACTCACCCCCTCTCTCAGTATACCGGCGCCATAGGGGCTGCCGTTCTGGGATATGGAAAACTAAAGAAAAGGAGCCGAAGCTGACATGGAACTGAAAAAAGAACTGCCTGAAATTTTTGAAGAATTTGCGGACGCAAGGAAGAATTCATTTCTTGCAATAAAAGAATTAAAGGAGGAAGGCATACCTGTAGTCGGTGTCTTCTGCACCTATCTTCCCAGGGAAATCCCCAATGCCATGGGCGCCTCTGTTGTGGGACTCTGCTCTGTAACTGACGAAACCATACCTGACGCTGAGAAGGATTTGCCCAGAAACCTCTGTCCCCTCATCAAATCCAGCTACGGCTTTGCCAAGACGGATAAATGCCCCTTCTTTTATTTCTCCGACCTGATTGTAGGCGAGACAACCTGCGACGGCAAAAAGAAAATGTATGAGATGCTGGCTGAGTTTAAGCCCGTTCATGTCATTGAGCTGCCAAACTGCCAGACAGAGGCCGGAATAGGTCTTTACCGCCAGGAACTGATACGTTTTAAGGAGGTGCTGGAAAGGAAATTCGGCACTGTCATCACAGAAGATGCCATTCGCCGCCAGATACATAACAGAAACAAGATTCTCGCGGCCCTTAACCGCCTCCAGTATGTGATGGCCCTGGATCCGGCCCCTGCCCTGGGTCTGGATATCGTCAACATTGTTTACGGCACAGGATTTAAGATGAAAATTGATACATTGGCGGAGGAAGTCAATGCCATCACGGATAAGATTGAGGCTGAGTATGCCCAGGGAAAAAATATTGGAAAAAGGGCCAGAATCCTTGTGACCGGTTCTCCATCCGGCGGTGCCGCCCTCAAGGTGGTGCGCGCCATTGAGGATAACGGCGGCGTGGTGGTCTGTTTTGAAAACTGCTCCGGCATGAAACCCCTGGACCCCATTGATGAGGATAACCCGGACGTATATGACGCCCTGGCCAGGAAGTACCTGAACATCGGCTGTTCCTGCATGTCCCCCAACCCCAGGCGTATGGAACTGTTAGACAGGCTTATTGACGATTTCCATGTGGACGGCGTGGTGGATTTGGTTCTGCAGGCATGCCACACCTACAATGTGGAGACTTCCCTGGTCCGCAAGCTGGTAAAGGAGAAAAAAGGACTTCCCTATACCGTTGTGGAGACAGACTATTCCCAGGCCGACGTGGGACAGCTGAACACCAGGATGGCAGCTTTCATCGAGATGCTGTAATAGCTGTAATGTAAGAAAAATTAAATTTAATAGGACAGTCTCAGGAAAAGTGAGACTGTCCTTTTTCACATATCATATTTCTTCCGTCTCCATGCAGTGCAGCGGGCATCTGATGTGAGGAATCCCGATTCCATCTCATTACCACAATAGGGACATTTCATTTCTTCCACTGCCTCCTTGTCTTTCTTACCATTGAGCATGACACAGACAGAAGAAAAATACAACAAACAATCAAAGGAGGATATACATATGGTAGAAATAAACAGAGGCGCCTGCACCGGCTGCGGGCAGTGTACCAGGGACTGTATCGCAAAAAACCTGTCTCTGAGAGAAGGAAAGGCAGAGGTTTCCGGGACCTGTATCCTCTGCGGCCACTGCGTTGCTGTCTGTCCTGTAAACGCCGTATCCATCCCGGAATATGATATGGCAGATGTGGAGGAGCTGAGTCAGGAGCTTCTATAAGGCTCATATGGCTGATGCAAAACAGCGCCCGCCTGTCATCCTTACGGTCCGGCGGGAAGCATGACCAGAATTTCCGCCACCTCATTATCCGTGGCAACCCGCTGGGGCGGTCCCCAGGTTCCTGCGCCTGAGGTAACGATGACCTGGGGCGAATCATCCGATGCCCGGTAATATCCGTAATCCACATCAAATACAGCGTTGGTAATCAGATTAAAAGGAAACATTTGTCCCTGGTGGGTATGTCCTCAGAGAACCAAATCCGTCTCTTCCCCATAATCCCGGATATTTCCCGGCTGATGGTCCATTACAATGACAGGCAGCTCCCCTGCTTTTGCAGGCAGCGTGAGATTTTCCCGCTTATCCCGCTGCCCGCCAATGGGATAGGAATCCCTCCTGCCCGCCAGCACAAAACGGCCGTCTATGACAACCGCCTCATCCCGCAGCACATGAACGCCTGCTTCTGAGAGAAATTCCAGCATGCGGCCATAGCTTGGGCCTGCATCATGGTTTCCAAGGCAGGCGTAAACACCGTAAACCGAATCCATTTTCAGAAACAATGCCTTAAGAGCTTCAGGGGCAGCAGGGACAGCGGCATCGCCGTCAAATATATCTCCGGCAATACAGACAATATCCGGCTTTGTGGAATTTACCGCGTCAATGACCTTTTCAAGATGGTGTTCTCCTATGACATACCCCAGATGCAGGTCGCTGATTAGGGCAATCCGGAGCGGACATGCGTCTGCCGATTTTTTCAAAGAGCCAGGCGGACAGCTCCTGTTCCAGCTGGCCAATCTGGAACGTAATGGTGGACTGGGTATAATTCAGCTTGTCAGCCGCTTTGGAAAAGCTCCCCTCTTCAATGATTGTCCGGAATGTGTTCAGGTATTTTAAATCCATAATAATTCCTTCTTCCATGTATCGCTATATACTTAAATATTTTTGAAATATTACATCAAAACTTTTAATTTGATTGAATCATTATTTACGTGTATTATAACGAAAAAGGAGGCGGTCAGCGGAAGGATGGTGCTTAAGATTGCACCATTGCCGGAAGACATTCAGAAACTTGGTGTGGATGGTGTGAATAAGATATGGAGGGACGCGAAGCTGAGAGGCGCTGGGATGAAGAGGGCAAAGACCCTGGTATCAGCCGCAGAGCATAGCGTTGGAAGTAAGGAAGCACCGGAAACAGCGAGGTTTGAGCTGAAAAACCGGTTGGATGATATGGATGTATATACATTGAGGCTAGAAGAATTACTTCGGAAGTTGGAAGAAAAACTGAAGGAGATTCCATACATTGATAAACTGATGAAAATCAAGGGAATCGGGATGATTACAGTCAGCGGATTTATTGCAGAAGTGGGCGACATTGGACGTTTTGATAAACCCAAGCAATTGCAGAAGCTGGCAGGATATGCAATCGTAGCCAATGATTCCGGTAAGCATAATGGAGAAAGTCGAATCAGCTATAGAGGCAGAAAACGCTTGAGATATGTGCTGTATGAAGCCGCTATTTCACTGGTAGGAAGGAATGCAGAATTCAAGGCAATTCATGAATACTACCGAACCCGGAAAGAGAATCCATTAAAAAAGATGCAGTCTGTAGTTGCGGTAGCGTGTAAGATCTTACGAGTGTTTTACACGATACTGACAAAGGGTGTGGATTATGATCCCGTGAAACTGATGGGAGACATTAAGAGACCTCAATTGCAAGCAGCATAACGAGAAATACAGGAAATACCCTGTTGCGGTTGAATTGAGTTTTCACCATTATCCGATGGGAACTGAATTCAGCCGTAACAGAAAGGCTGAAAGGCATAAAGAACGAGTTAGGAAAACGTCCACCGCAAGGTGCCGCCAGGGATTTGTGCAGAAACAGGTCAGTAAGACTTAATATACAAAGAATGAGCCAGTAGTCGGCAGGAATTATCACCATAGGGCATGACCCTGCAAAGGAGCTAAGCTGACACCCTGGTTATGGACAGGCGGGACGAAGGAAGTTAGGACCCGGCAGAAATGCAGGAGATCCTGGTAGACACGGGAGGTTCGCTGCCGTAGAAGGATGGGTATACAAAAGGCCATGTAGAACGAAAAGCAATGACGTTTTATTTCGTGTACCCAAAACCATCTATTTTCGTACCAGATACAGAGAAATGTCCATCCTCTTGGCTCATTCATCTGAGATATGAAACTAAAAAATCCTTGAAAAATAAGGAAAAAAGACTTGACTATATAGGGAGTGATGATGGAAATGAAATTGACTTATATTACCATCCATACCATGGAACCGGAGATAATGAAAGATTTTTAATGTGATATCAGAAATCCTCGGGCACAGCGTTCCGGATACCGCAGGGAAATACTATGTCCAGCTTGATCTGGAGAATCTGAAGAAATGCGCGCTGGAAATGGAGGTGATGGACTATGTCAGAAAGGACTCCTGAATACCTTGGGCCATTTGCTGTCCATCTGCGGTCATTCATTGAAGAAAAAAGACTCCTTGGATGCAGATATATGGAAGAGGAACGCCTTGCACATAAATTCGATCACATGAGTATGGAGTATGACAGCAGTGGCGGTCTTTCGCCGGAACTGGTCAATGCCTTCATCAAATATCAGCCAAACTGGCAGGCAACAACCCAAAAACGGCGCGTAAGTTTCCTCCAGAACTTTGGCTGCTGCCTGCTGAACCATGATATCCAGGCATTCCTGCCCGGATATGAAGCGCTCCGGTCAGCAGCAGCGGGTTTCAAGCCATATATTTTTTCGCATGAGGAGATGGACGGATTATTCCGCCTGTCCGACCAGATCCATCCGAACTATAGACAGTCACACATTTTTTACCCCGTGTTATTCAGGGTATTGTATGGAACCGGGATACGGATTTCAGAGGCCCTGCATCTTACAATGGCCGATGTTGACCTGAAAGAAAGGGTCATCTGTGTGGTTGATCCAAAGAACCATAAAGACAGGCATCTGCCAATCGGAGATTCACTGGCAGAGTATTGTTCCTGGTACTGCGCTAAGCTCCACCCAGTATCCCACGGGGAAGACCTTTTCTTTTTGAGCAACAGAGGGGATGGGCATTATTCGCGGAATAACATCCAGGTTTATTTCAACACCCTCATCCGCAGGATGGGAATCCCGTATCATGGTTATAAAGGAGGCGGGGCGCATCTTCACTGTCTGCGGCACACCTTCTGCGTACACAGCCTTGAAAAAATGCTCAGGGAGGATATCCCGCACCGTGTGGCGCTCCCGCTTTTAAGCGCGTACATGGGACACCGTTCTCTTTCCGCCACAGGCAGGTATCTGCAGCTGACAGCAGAGGCATTCCCCGATCTGACAGAAAGGCTGGAAAACATGTACGGGGATATCTTCCCCAGATTTGAACCGGTAAAGGAGATTAGGAGGCCTTATGAAGACGACTGATTTCGCCATGCTGGTCAATCAATTCATCATGGAATATCTTGTTGCCGCCAGGGACCTGAGTCCTAATACAGTCCTCTCCTACAGGGATTCCATTGTGTTGCTGATTACATTTATGTCCAATGTCCATGGAAAAAGACCCGAAGCCCTGGAGATTGCCGATATAACCGCGGAACGCGTGGAAGAGTTCCTTGGCTGGCTGGAATCCGAAAGGACAAACAGCCCTTCGACGAGAAATATAAGGCTTGCAGCAATCCACTCCCTGTTCAGGTACCTCTGCAGCCAGCGGCCGGAACATATATTTCATTCCCAGCAGATACTGTCCATACCTGTAAAGAAAACAGCACAGACAGAAGTAACATATCTGGACACGGCTCAGACGGAAAAACTGCTTGCGGCGCCAGACGCCACAACAGCAAAAGGAAAAAGGGATCTGGCACTGCTATGCCTTCTTTATGACAGTGGATGCCGGGTGCAGGAATTAGCTGATGTCCGGATGAGTGATATCCGTTTTACCGTACCCCCCTCAGGTAACGCTTACAGGTAAAGGGAGAAAAACCAGGACTGTGCCACTCATGAAGGAAACCGCGGCCATACTTAGGAATTATATAGACTGTTACAGTCTGGATACACCACGCTGGGCAGACATGCCGTTGTTTTTTAATCACCGGGAAGAAAAACTTACGAGGCAGGGTATCACTTATATCCTGCAAAAATATGCAGAGGATGCTGGTATAGGAAAAATCACACCTCATGATTGAGTTATAATAAGGACAAGTTAGAAAACCCTAGGAAATACAGGGGGTTGCACTAATTTAGTCCTTATTTTTAATTCCCTGAAAAGGGGATAAATGAGGCAGCGCTGTCATTCCAGAATACGAATTATTGTAAGTCCAGAACACTGGATATGGATTTGCATACCACGAAAGCGGTGATAACTGAATATACTTATTTTTAGGACTGAATTAGCTCGCACGGACATTAGTTCCGACTGTCTGGTTCAGTCCTCTTTTTTATTTGAGATCAAAGAAAGGTGATAAAGAATATGGCAAAAATTATATCAGTAGTAAACCAGAAAGGCGGAACTGGAAAATCCGCATGTGCAGCAAATCTTGGTGTAGGGTTGGCTCTTATGAATAAGAAGGTGTTAGTCGTGGATGCTGATCCGCAGTCAGATGTGTCTGCTGGATTTGGATTCCGTGACTGCGATAATAGTAATGAAACATTAACAACGCTGATGGAAATGGTGTTGAGTGATGAAGATATTCCGGAAGACTGCTTTATCCAGCATACAGAGGAAGGTATTGATATTATCTGTTCCAATATTGGATTGGCAGGAACAGAAGTACAGCTTGTGAATGCAATGAGCCGTGAGTTTGTCCTGAAACAGATATTAAACAAGGTAAAAGACCGGTACGATGCAATTTTAATAGATTGTATGCCATCTTTGGGTATGATCACCATCAATGCCCTGGCAGCATCGGATGAAGTGTTGATTCCGGTAGAAGCATCCTATCTTCCAATCAAGGGATTGCAGCAGCTTTTGAAGACGATCGGAAAAGTCAGAAGACAGATCAACCCGAAACTGCAGATTGCCGGTATCCTTTTCAGTATGGTGGATGCCCATACAAATGATGCCAGAAACAACATGGAATTGCTTCATAATGCCTATGGAAATCAGATTCATGTGTTTGACAATTATATTCCATTTTCTGTCAGGATGAAAGAAGCGGTCAGAGAGGGACAGAGTATTCTTAAATACGAACCAAAAGGTAAAGTTGCGAAAGCATATATGAATTTTACGGAGGAGGTTCTTGAACATGGCAGGTAAAAAGAAATCAACGCCAATTCCATTACAGTCATTAGATGCCCTATTCGGAACAACAAGTGAGAAACAGGCAGGCATCCAACAGATTGCTCTGGATAATCTGCATTCCTTCTCTAATCATCCGTTTAAGGTTCTGGATGATGACAAGATGATTGAGTTGTCTGAAAGCGTGAGGACGCATGGAGTTTTGGTGCCTGGTATTGTGAGAATAAAGGACACCGGCGGTTATGAAATTATAGCAGGGCACCGCCGTAAGAGGGCGTGTGAGATTGCTGGCTTGAAAACCATGCCAGTCATTATTAAAGACTTGACAGATGATGAATCGACTGTGATTATGGTTGATTCAAACATTCAGCGTGAAGAACTGTTGATCAGTGAAAAGGCATTTGCCTATAAAATGAAATATGATGCATTGAAACGCCAGGGCAAACGAAGTGATTTAACTTCTTGCCAAGTTGGCAAGAAGTTGGCGGCAGAGGATATCAGCCAAAATTCAGAGGATAGCACACGGCAGATTCTCAGGTATATCCATCTGACGGAATTACTTCCGGTTCTTCTGGATATGGCTGACCATAAACAGCTCCCGTTTAATACTGCTGTCGAATTATCATATTTGAAAAAAGAGGAGCAGGATATATTGCTTCAGTATATGGGTAACCATGAAATGGTTCCGTCCATGAAGCAGGCACAGGAAATGAAGAAGTGTTCTAAGGAACATTTACTGACATATTCGGAAATTGATTGTATCTGTTGCCAGGGTAAAACAGAGAAATTACAGGTGAAGCTGCCGGAAAAGAAGCTCCGGATGTTTTTTCCGGAGAGTTATACAAAAGAGCAGATAGAAGATGTGATTTTTAAATTGTTAGAGGAATGGGCAGACAATAAGGAGCGTGTTCAAAATGACAATCATGGATGTGATTAAGAAGGCATTGTTACCACTGGCAGCTATGGCATTCTGGCTCTGGATGGTAAAAACGATTATGGGAGTGACCGGGAATACAGATTTATTTATGTTCCTGTTCCTTGCAGGGCTTCCGTTTGGAATACATAAAATGTGTATCATTTTAATCCCCAGAGGCTATGATGTTGGGGGTACTGTTGGAATGATCGCATTGAGTGTTATTGTGGGTGGTTTATTGGGAAGCCTTATGATCCCATATTATATTGTGAGGGCAGTCTATGTGACCATCCGGTATATAGTAAAAAGATAATGAATAGTAGATTTGAGGCAGGCTTGCGAAAAAACAAATTCGTAAGCCTGCCTTTTTTTGTGCGATAAAGCTGGAAAGTACAAAGCCAAGATTGTTTTGGATTTGTATTTGACGGCTAACGGTCATTGAGCAGCAAAGCTGCGAAATGTGCGATAAAGCAGGCAATTCAGGGGGAATCCCCTTTTGCAAAAAGACAAAGTTGGAGGAGAACGAACATGAGAGAGAGAATCAAGAACAAACAGATTACTAAAGAAATCAGAGGGCAGCTTCCGGTTATTACACCGGCTATGTTCCGGGAAAGAGGCTGTTCCTATTGCCCTTATTATGCAGGAAGTTATGAAAAATTTCCAAGATGCATGATGGCAGCCTGTGCCTGGGATGATGAAGAAGAACATTTCCATCCGGTTCTTCGCCAGATGCTTCCGGAATTTAAAAGGAAGATGGAGAAAGCAGAAGAGAAATATCTGGAATTAAAAACTGCCTATGAACTGCTTATGAGTATGTTTGAGGCTGAAATGGCACAGGAGGAACTGGAAAAGGATGAATGTTACGACTGTTGTTATGCCAAGTGTGGTCCATGTATCGGGCTGTGCTATAAAACACTGAAAGGATAGGAGGATCCGAGGTAATGAATACAGCAATTATTTCCGGAAGACTGGTTCGTGATCCGGGCTATAACGAGACACAGAATGAGAAAGGTCTTCATAAGATTGCCAAGTTTGTACTGGCAGTCAGAAGGAATTACTCAGACGATGTCAGTTTCATTCCGGTGAAAGCCTTTGCAAAAAAAGCGGAGTTTGTCCGTGATTATCTGGTGCAGGGGACAAAGGTAATGGTAGAGGGTGAAATCGTAACCGGCAGTTACGATAATAAAGAGACCGGCAAAAAGGTATATACGACAGAGCTTTTTGCAGACCGTATCGAGTTTGCCGGTGCAAAAGTGCAGGAGAAAATGCCGGAGCCGATGGAAGGGGATGGTTTTCTGAACATCCCGGAATCTATGGAAGAAGAAATGCCATTTCGATAGGAGGATAAGCCAATGGTAATGTTAAATAAAGAGTACATGATCAACCACATGAGAAATGAAAACGGTTCCATCAATATCAAAAATGTAGTATTGGCGGCTGCCTGTGAAGCAACCGAGCTGTTCCAGTGCCTGATTGTAATGGACAGCAACTTTACAGATTGGAGCCGTTTCGTTGACCGTCTGGAGAAGAACGTGGAGAAACAAGACTATGAAAAAGTCCATGAACTCTGCCAGACCATGTATGCCATGAGGCATCTGTCAGAAGAACTGGAAGGGTTGTATCTGGTAAGGGAAGATGCAGAGCTTTGTTCCCTGTATTATCAGATTTTTGTGGGAATGCTGGATTTGACTGTTTTCTCAACAGAGGCAATGGTCGATCTGAATGGAGGGAAGCATGATGAGTAATCAGGATTATATGCCGGTAGAGTGCCTGCTGGTGCCTAAGGCACTGTTTAAGGATGCGAGATATTGCTCTTTATCCACTACGGCAAAGGTATTATACAGCCTTATGCTTGACCGGCTGAGATATGCAGCACAGAACAGATGGATTGACCAGAAAGGGAAACTGTATGTGATCTATCCCAAAAGTGAAATGATCAGGGATCTGAATAGCACCAGGTACCGGGTAGATTACGCTGTTTCGGAACTGGAAAGTATGGGAAACATGGTTCGGGTTGTTAAAGACAATGGCAGACCGAACCGTTTCTATATAAATGATATTTCAAAGATGAATGAGGAGGAAAAGACTATGATGACAATCAATGATTTAATGACAATGGTAGGCCCGGAGGAGGCAGAAGAAATCATGGACAAGATGGTGACAGCTGCCAGGGAAATTGTGGATGACCTTATGAAAAAAGGCTACATCGAGATTATAAGGGAAGGCTGTCCGGAGGGAGGGCCTCTGGAGGATGGTGTACCGCCAATTGATCTGGGAGAGGACGAGTTTAATCCGGAAGATTTAAGTCCGATGGAATTCAGATGCTACTGTGATGAGAACGGTAACCTGGATGATGAGGCAATCGAAGATGATGCCAGTGAATTTGGTATGGCTCGTTCAGGTGCGGGAGTTCCTCTTAGCCCAAGAATGGGTCAGCCGGAGGAAATTGCAAATACGGCACTTTTCTTAGCAAGTGATGAAGCTTCATATATCACAGGACAAGTTTTACCAGTTACTGGAGGACTAGTTATTTAATTTTTCATAAATAAAATAAAATTTAGGTATAGGAGGATTTAATGAGTAAAGTGTACATCGTGGCAGCAAAAAGATCTGCTATAGGAAGTTTTTTAGGAAGTTTAGCCCCTTTATCATCTAGTGATCTTGGAGCTGCAATTGCAAAACAAGTTATTGAAGATGCAAAAATCGACCCAGCTAATCTGGACGAAGTAGTTATCGGAAATGTATTACAAGCAGGCCAAGCACAAGGTGTAGGAAGACAGGTAGCCATAAAAGCTGGTGTACCTCAGGAAGTTCCTGGCTATACACTGAATATTATATGTGGAAGTGGAATGAAAACTATCATTTCATCTTATGCTAACATTAAAGCTGGAGAAGCAAACCTTATCCTTGCTGGAGGAACTGAATCAATGTCTAATGCTGGATTCATCCTTCCAGGAAAAGTAAGAGGCGGACATAAAATGGCTGACCTTACTATGAAGGATCATATGGTATTTGATGCTCTTACAGATGCATTCACAAATGTACACATGGGAATAACTGCTGAAAATATAGCTGCTAAATATGGAATTACAAGAGAAGAGCAAGATGTGTTCTCATTTGGTTCTCAGCAAAAAGCAATAGCTGCTGTTGACTCTGGAAGATTCAAAGATGAAATAGTTCCAGTAGTTATCAGTACTAAAAAAGGAGATATCACTGTTGATACAGATGAATATCCTAATAGAAAAACTGACCTTGAAAAATTAGGTAAATTAAGACCTTCATTCAAAAAAGATGGAACTGTAACAGCTGGAAATGCTTCTGGACTAAACGACGGAGCATCAATGATGGTACTTGCTTC
>ERZ894240.1514-NODE-1514-length-13710-cov-53.725375_pt1 | contig 13710 bp, 23 predicted proteins | sample MGYA00380298_ERZ894240 | MGnify/ENA primary metagenome ERZ894240 (study PRJEB32331, sample SAMN06328419) | human gut metagenome | biome: human gut microbiome; feature: stool | host: Homo sapiens | collected 2014-06-27 ...
GGGGGAAGAGTAGAAAAAGAGGGATAGAAAAGATAAAAGAATTTCTTTTTTGTCCGCCCGAAAATTAGAACTTGTTTCTGATTTTTAGGGAAGTTAGGTTTATTTAAAAAATTAATTCATAGATTTTAGGAGGGGTTACAATGATAAAAAAATATTTATTAGATAAAATTCAAACTGGAGAAAAAGGATTAAAATATATACTTTTAAAAAAAGATGAGAAAAATATTTTATTAACTGAAACAAAAGAAACAGTAAAAATTGAGGAATTAGGAAAAGAAGCTAACTATTATTTTAAAGATAACCAAAAAGCAATGGAGCTTTTAAAAAAAGACCTTAAAGGCTTAAAAGCCTTTAAAAAAATAGCAGAAGCAACATCTATTAACAAACTATATATAAATTCATATTTATACAATTTTTAGGAGGACAAAATGGCATATTTTGAAAAAATAGGAGCTTTATTATCAACAAATGGAGTAGCTGAAAGAATATTAGATCCAAGCTTATTAGGATTCATTCTTGGGAAGTTTGTTTACAAGGCTAAATACAAAAAAGATTACTTACAGGTAGTAGAAATAAGAAAAGAGAAACCTAATATCTTTAAGATTAGTTTAGCCCAAGAACAAGTCAACGAAGAAATTAAAGAAAATAAATTTGAATTTCAGCTAATTTGCCAAAGCAAAGAAATATTTGAAAAATTTGATATAGAAAAGATGTTTTTAATGGAAACAGGAGAAGAGTATAAGGGAAAAATAGTCCAAATGTTTTTATTCCCTGAAGAGCGTTAAAAAAATATAAAACTAACCGTCATATGGCGGTTAGTTAAAAGGAGGATTTATGGATTGGAATAATAAAGAAGAGGTTTTAGAAGCGGTTAAAAAAGATGGTTGGAGTTTACAATTTGCTCCTGATAAAGTTAAAAATGATCTTGATATAGTTTTAGAAGCTATTAAGGAAAGCGGTACTTCACTTAAATTTGTTTCTAAAAGATTAAAAAATGATAAAAAAGTAATATTAGAAGCAGTAAAACAAAATGGTTATGCTCTTAAATTTGTTGATGATATTTCAAAGAATGATGAAGAGATAGTTAGAGAAGCAGTAAAAAATACTGGAGATTCTCTCCAGTTTGCTTCAGAAGAATTAAGAGATAATTTTAAGATTGTAATGGAAGCTATTAAAAATGACGCTTGGGCATTAGAATATGCAAGTGAAAGATTAAAAGATGATGAAAAAATTGTATTGGAAGCTATTAAAATTCATGGAACTACTCTTAAATATGCTTCAGAGAGATTAAAAGATAATGTTAATACAGTCATAGAAGCTATTAAATCTAATGGTTACACTCTTAAATATATTTCTAAAAGATTAAAAAATGATCCTGAAGTTGTAATGGAAGCTATTAAGTATGACAAAGAATTATATAAATTTGTCGGAGATAAAATAAAAAAACAATTTCCTACTGTAGAAGAATTTTTAAAAAGAAATTAAAAATCTCAACCGTCAACTTGACGGTTGAGTGAAAGGAGAGATAAATGTATTTAGATAATAGAGAAGAAGTTTTAAAAATAGTTAGAGAAAATGGAAGAATGTTAAATTTTGTTAGTGATGATTTAAAAAATGATAAACAAGTAGTTTTAGAAGCTGTAAAAAATTATGGTAGTGCTTTAGATTATGCAAGCCTTATTTTAAAAGGAGATGAAGAAATAGTTTTAGAAGCATTAAAGCAAGACCAATATAGTTTAATGTATGCTTCTGATGAAATTAAAAATAATAGAAAATTTGCACTGGAGATTGTAGGAAAAAGTTATTCTTGTTTATGCTACTTTGCTGATGACTTAAAAGATGATTTTGAGATTGTTGAAAAAGCTGTGAAAAACTATGGTGGAGCATTACAATGGGCTTCTGATAGACTTAAAGATAATATAGAAATAGTTGAGAAAGCAGTAAATAATACTAGTTGGAGCTTAGAATATGCAAGTGAAAAATTGAAAGATGATGAAGACTTTATATTAAAACTTATAAAAAATAATGGTTATGTTCTAAGATATTGCTTAGATAAGTATAAAGATAATAAAAAAATTGTTACCGAAGCAGTCAAAAATGATGGCTTCAATTTAGAATTTGCTTCTAATAATCTTAAAAATGATATTGAGGTAGTTAGAGAAGCAGTACAAAATGATAGTAGAGCTTTTAAATATGCAGGGAGAAAAATAAAATATAAATTTTCAACAGTTGAGGAGTTCTTAAAAGTTAATAAAATTAATGTTAAAAAATAGAATTAGAGGTATAAATATGATAAAATTAAATAAAGAGTAAAAAGTAAAAAAGATGGGAGGAACAACATATGGATTGGAATAATAAAGAAGAGGTTTTAAAAAAAGTTAAAGAAAATGCTTGGAATTTAGAATATATATCTGATGATTTAAAGAATGATATAGAGGTAGTTAGAGAAGCTGTGAAAAATGATGGGTTTACACTTCAATTTGCTTCTCCAATGTTACAGGATAATAAAGAGATAGTTGAAATAGCTTGTAAAAAAGATCCTGAAGCTTTTGTTTATGCTAGTGATAAATTACAAGATGATAAAGAATTTGTAATAAAAATGTTAAAAAGATATGATATAGGGTTATCATCATTAAATCCAAAATTAAGAAATGATATGGAAGTTATAGTTGAAGCTGTCAAACAGAATGGGGATAATTATTGTTTTGCTGGAAGAAAAATTAAAAATAATAAAGAGTTAGTGTTGGATATTATAAAAAATTATAATATTGAAAATATATCTATTTTTATCCATTCTCTTCCATTTAATCTTAAAAATGACAAAGATATAGCTTTAGAAATTGTTAAAAAAGATGGAATTTGTCTGAAGCTTTTTGACGATGAAATAAAAAACGATAAAAAAATAGTATATGAAGCTTGTAAAAATGATTCTTATGCTTTTACATATGCTGGATATGGAATTACCTGTAAATATCCTACTAGTTGGGATTTTCTTAACTCCCAAAAAGATATAGCTAAAGATAACGAGTGGAGCAAAGGAAATGAGGATAAAGCTAATGCTTGGGAAGATAAAATTAATAGTGATAAGTCAACTGATTTAGGAAGATAAATACTAAACCGTCAAATTGACGGTTTAGTTGTAAGGAGAGTAAATAATGGAAAATATAATGGATAATAGAGAAGAAATATTAAAAGCTGTTAAAGAAGATGGTAAAATTTATAGTTGCTTATTAAAAGTATGGAGAAATGATAAAGAAATTTTTAAAGAAGCTTTTAAAACATATAAATTAGCTATTCAATTAGCAGGAGAAGAAATAAAAAAAGATAGAGAACTTATAAAAGAATTAATCCAAGATAATGGCTGGATTTTGGAGTATATAGATAAAAGCTTTCGTGATGATACTGAGTTAGTTCTTATGGCAGTAAAAAATGATGGGTTCAATTTGAAGTTTGTTTCTGAAAGATTAAAAAGAGATAAAAATATTGTAACAAGTGCTATTAAAGAAAATGGAATCTCTATCCAATTTGCTTCAGAAGAGATGAGAAATAATAAGAAGATTGTTACTGAAGCAATAAATTATGACGGACGTAGCTTAGAATATATATCTGAAAGATTAAGAAGAAATAAAGAGTTAGTTTTAAAAGCTGTCCAAAGTTATGGTGGAGCGTTAGCTTGGGCTTCTAAAACTCTTAAAAATGATGAGGAGATTGTAAGAATTGCTGTAAATGAAAATCCTAAAATGTTTCAATTTGTTTCTTCTAATCTAAAAAATAACTTTGATTTAGCAATCTATGTTATAGATAAGTTTTCAGGTGCATTACAATGGGTTTCTTCAGAACTTAAAAATAATAAAGAGATTGTAAAAATAGCTGTTTTAAATGATAAGAAAGTTTATAAATATGTTGGGAAAAAAATTAGAAAGGAATATCCAACTGTTAATAAATTTCTTGCTTCAGAAGTATAAATTTTTTTATTGATAGAGGGATAAAATCCCTCTTTTTTTTAGGAATAGAGAATTTTTTCTAATAAAATACATTGAATTTGAGGAACAAAAGTGATATAATTAATATTAATAGATAGAAATTAAGATCGTTTTAAAAAAGAAAAAATTTAAAAAAGTAGGAGGAAATATGAATAATTTTACAGTAGGATTATTAATAGGAGTTTGGGTAGGGTTTGCTCTTGGAATAGCAATGACAAGTTTATTGAGTTTTAATAAAGAACTAGATAAAGAAGAAGATAGAATTTATGGAGAGATAAAGATAAAAAATAATAAATAGTTCTATTTAAGGAGAAAATATGGTTAAAATAAAAGATTTTAGAATTGAAACTCTTGAGGAAGTTTTAGAAAAACAAAACGAACTATTAGAAGAAAACGAACAATATACTTTTAGAATAAAAGAAATCTTTTTAAATGGATATTGTTTAGAAGTTTATATTCCAAAGAAAGATAAGCTTCATACATTATTAGATGGGTACTATGAAGCTTTCAGAAAAGAAGTAGATAGACTTGAAAATATAAATAAGGAACAAAAATAAATATGGAGGGGATATGGAATTAAAAAGAAAGAATATACTTTTTTTTATTTTACTTAATATATTGCTATTTGCATATATTTGTAATTTTAAAGAGAATTTACAATATGAAAATATTTTATTGTTTTTAGAGATTTTTATAGCTGAATTTATCTTAAAAGATATGCTATATATTGATGATTATGGAGAAAGTAAAATTTTAAAAAAATTACAAAAGTTTTATTTAGAAAAAATAATCTACCTTATTTGGATTATGACTTTATTAATAAGATTAGATATCGTTATAATAAATTCTATAAAACTAAAGATATTTTTATGTTATCTTAATGAATATTGTTTTTTAATAGTTTTTTTAAGAATAATTTCTCAAATAAGTAAAGAAGAACGAAAAATATCTCAAAAAACAAAAAATAATCAAATAGAGTAAACTGAAAACTAAGGTATCTTGGGAAGAGTAATAATTTTATATCTTAATAATGGGGATCGCTTGGCTAATATAGTTGGCTAACAAAAGCAACTACTTTCCAAGAAGCTCTTACTTCAAAAATTATAAAGTAATTTTAAGTGAGAGTAGTTCACGCTATATAAATGAATGTTGTTTCTTAGTAATTTTTTTAAAGATTATTCTTGAAATTACTAAAGAACAATTAAAAATTTCAAAAAAAATAGAAAATCATCATCAAATAAAATAGAAAGTTTTATATAAAGTTAATTAATAAAAATAAGCTTCATATAAATTTAGAATTTTATTACCTTGTTAATTTTAAGTTGACTAAAACTATATAATTATCTCTTAAAAGATATTTTAAGAAGAGTAATAATTTCATTACCTTGCAAAAATTTAAACTAAAAATTTTTAATGTAGCTGGGAGCAAAGGAACTCCCAGCTTTTTCTTTTTAAGTCCCCCACCCCTCTCCCAAAAAATCAAATCCATAGGTGGGAAGATTTGATTTTTCCCACAAAGATAATGTAAAAACTGATAAATCAGTTTTCTATAAATTAAGTTAATAAGGTAAGAGAAAGCAAGGGTGCTTTCTCTTTTATTAGTCCTTTTCTCCTACGGACAAAAGGAAATCCCTCTTTTTCTCCCTTGAGAGCTATATTCCCCTTTCTATTGGCTAAGTTGCTATTTTCTATTATTTAATTATGTTCTAATCATTCTAATCGGTCTAGGACTAGGCATTATAACATTTCCTAAGCCCTTGCAATACCTACGCAAGTTTTTTCAAAAATTTTTTCTTAACGCTACGCTAAAAAAATTTTCTTAAAAGTATTGCAAAGTCTTTTAACGGAAATGTTCTTTTAATGCTGTCCATACCGAAAACTAGAATGATAATAAGAACATTAAAAATTAAATAAATCAAGAAAATAAATAGCAACTAAATTTAAGTAAGAAAGGGGGAAGAGTAGAAAAAGAGGGATAGAAAAGACAAAAGATTTATTTTGTCCGCCCGAAAATTAGAACTTATTTCTGATTTTTAGGAAAGTTAAGTTTAGTAAAAAAGTTAATTTATAAATTTTAGGAGGTTAATATGAATTATTTATGTAATGATATAAATGAAGCTTATGATGAAAAAACTCAAGAAGAAATGCTAATGGAATATAAAGATTTTTATGGAATTAATAATGAGGAAAGAATTGATGATGAATTTAAACATTATTTATTTAATACTCTTGAATTTGAAGCAGAAGAGTTTGTTAATAATTTTAAGGGAGAAAATTTAATAATTGTAGGCAGTTACGGAAGATGGGACGGACGTTTTGATGTTTGTAAACCTATTAGCAATGGAGAAGAACTTATTAATTTTTTAGGTCAATGGGATTTTTATAAACTTTATGAAGAAGATAATAAAGTAAAAATAAATTGTTCAGACCACGATGGAAGCTCATACTTTGAATTAAAACAGCTTAGAAAAACTTTCCAAGGAGATTATGGAAATATTATAGATTTTATTAGACCAAATACAGTAGAAAAGTATTTCAAAAGAATAACTAGAAAACAAATGCAAAACTTTTTAAATTAAAAAAGATTTTAGAAAATTATAAAAAGAAAATAACTAACCACCATATGGTGGTTAGTAGGAAGGAGAAAAAAATATGTACTTAAAACATTATATGTTAGAAAAAAAAGATATTGAAGAAATTTTAAAAAAAGGAAAGTTTGATGAAAAAGAATATACTGGAAAATTATTATGTGTCGGTTGGATAACTGAAGATATTTTAGACAGATATTTAGATAGCAATAATGTAGAATTAGAACAAGAAGAAATAATGACTATTCAAGAGGAAATAAGAGATTTTGATGTTTGTGATTATACAGAGGGTAATATAACAGAAGATTTAGATGAAAGAATGGAAGAATATATGGAAAATTATTTAAAAGAAAGAGAAAATAAGTATCTTGAAAATAATAAAAAACTTTTTTAAATTTTTAAAATGGAGGGTAAATTATGGAAATGATAAAAAGAATAGAAGATGAATATTTAGAGTGGAGAGAAAACGTTTTAAGTAAATCTAAAGAAGAAATATATAAATTAGCTTATGAGATTAGATTTTATGAAAATGTATTTTACTACATAGAAAATAACAAAGATGAAGAGGAAAGTATAAAAGAAATCAAAGAGCAAATAGGAAATTATACTTTAAAAGACTTATTCCAAAAATATAGTGATATGGAAATACCATATAATATAGAAAGTGGAGAAGATATTGGTTATTTTTTAAGTTATTGTAAATAATAAAAATAAGGACTAGTTGTTTTTTAAGACAGCTAGTCTAAAGGAGTTAAAATGAGAAGAGATATAGTTAAATACGGAAATCAAGAAGATATAGATAGAATAATGGAGTTAGCTGAAGAATTAAAGTTATATACTTTTATGTCTGAGGGAGTATTATTAAATAACTATTTTGTAGAAACTCAAGACAAAATAAGTATAGGAAGAGCTAAAAGAAAAAATATAATTATAAAAGAAAATTTTCTTAATGAATGGAGTAGCAATTATAAGATTATACTTACAGATAAGGAGTATGATTTTAGTAGTGAAGAAGATTTTGAAAAAATTTTAAAAATTATGTAAAGGAGAAAAGACTATGTATATAACTAATAGATTTTGGTTAAAGTATGGAATGGAAACTGATCCAATGGAAGTAAAAACTAAGGAACATAAAACTTTTGATAAAGCATATGCTTATGCAAAAAGATATGCTAGAGGATTAAGATTTGTTAGTTGTACCATAGAAACAGAAGATGGAAAAGTTCTTTATGAAATCTTTAGCCACGGAGCTGATGAAGAAGATTATAGAACTGAAGAAGAAAAAAAATTAATGGAAAAAGAAAAAGTTCATAAAAGTAAATATAAAACAAATACAAAAATAGATGTAAAAAAACATGAAAAGATGTTTGATAAAGTATTTAAAGAACTTTTTAAAGATTAAAAATTGGAGGAAAATTATGGAAAATAAAGAATTGGAAGTTATAATAAAAGAAATTAAAGAGGTAGAAAAAACATATACTTTAAATTTAGATGAAATGTCAAAAGAAGATAAAGAAATATTTGAAAAAGCTAAAGAAGATGGAGATGATGAAAAAATCATAGAATTAACTAAAAAGTATTCAAGTGGATTTACTTTAAGTGAGGACTTAGAAAATTTAGATTGGGTATTTGATGATACAGAACCTGTAGAAGTTATAGGAATAGATTAATAATTTTTTAAAAGAGGAGCTACAAAATCAATTTTAAGGCTCTTCTTTTTATTTTGATGAGTATTTTATCAAAAGAAGTTATAAAAGCTCTCTATTGGTGGATAGTAAACTAAAGCCGTCAAGTCGATGGTTTATTTTTTTATGTCGCCCACCCCTCCCCCAAAAAATCAAATCTCAAAAGGGGAAGATTTGATTTTTCCCGAAAAGACAAGGTAAAAAACTGATAAATCATTTTTCTATAAATTAAGTTAATAAGGTAAGAGAAAGCAAGGTGCTTTCTCTATTTATATATTTATTATCCTCTCCTCTGTCATTTGTCCTTATAATACTCCTAAAGATTTATAATTTTTTCTAAGCTCCTAGTTTTATAGTTATTAAATTGATGTTCTCTTTCTTTAAATAGTTGTGATTTAGCATTTAACCATTTTCAGAAAATTCAACAACACAGCCCTTCGGGTTTTTCTAAAAAATTTTTTTATAATGCTTCGCAAAAAAATTTTTTGAAAAAGTGTTGCAAAATTTTCTTTTGAAAATGGTTTTTTAAAGCTATCACAACAAAGATTTAAAGAATTATAAGAACATTGGAAATTTAATAAAAAAATAAAACAGGAGGAATAAAATGAAAAAATTAATTTTATTAGGAGCTTTATTAATATCAACAGTATCAATGACAGAGGAGATAGAAAGAATTATCTACCAAGATAACAAAGTTTATCAAGTTAAATGTCAAATCTTGGAAAAGAAAGAAATAACTTTCCAAGAAGTTAAACAAGGATATATAGACAAGATTGATAAAGAACTTACACAAATGATAAATTCAGATTGTGACTTCGTAGTTAAATTACTTAGAATTTACCAACTTGTCCATATGAAAGAAATGGTAGTTAAACTAGATTACCCAAGTGAAAGTATACAGCTACTGATAGAGCAAAATTTAAGATAATACAGATTTACTGTATTATCTTAATATAAAAGTAGAGCCTAACGGTTCTACTTTTATAATCGCCCACCCCTCCCCCAAAACTTCAAATCTATAAATGGAGAGATTTGAAGTTTCCCACAAAGATAATGTAAAAACTGATAAATCAGTTTTTTATAAATTAAGTTAATAAGGTAAGAGAAAGCAAGGTTGCTTTCTCTTTTTTTATTCCTTTTCTCCTACGGACAAAAGGAAATCCCTCTTTTTCTCCCCTGAGAGCTACATTCCCCCTTTCTATTGGATAAGTTACTATTTTCTATTATTTAGTATGTTCTATATTGCTCTTATCGGTCTAGGACTTGGCATTATAACATTTCTTCCTTGGTTGCAACACCAAAGCAAGTTTTTCCAAAAATATTTTTTTAACGCTACGCTAAAAATATTTTTTTCAAAAGTGTTGCAACCTGCGTTCACTTCGCTCAGAAATGTTATTTCAATGCTGTCCACACCGAAAACAAGAGCAAATAAATAGAACATTGAAAACTAAATAAGAAAATATTAAGCAATTAAATTTAGGTAAGAAAGGGGGGAAAGTAGAAAAAGAGGGATAGAAAAGATAAAAGAATTTCTTTTGTCCGCCCGAAAATAAGAACTTGTTTCTGATTTTTAGAGAAGTTAGGTTTAATTAAAAAATTATTTTATAGATTTTAGGAGGAATTATGAGAAGTAATGTAACGTTTTTTATACAAGAAAATGACAAGATTAATTTACAAAAGATAATAGAAGAAGCTAATAAAATAGAAGATATGTCTGAATTTTATCAAATGGGAATAAATTCAAGAGGTAAAAAAGTTTTGAAAGCTGAAATGGAATATGTGAAATGGGAAGAAGATTATCCAATAGTCGAATACTGGAACAATATATTTAAAAAGTTAGATCCAAAAGATTATGTTTTTGGAAAAGTTATTATAGAAGATACAGCAGAAGATGTAAGTAAAGGACAATACGGATATATATCAATAGTAAAATCAATAGATTGTGATGTAGATTTTGAGGAGGAAGAATAATGGGTTGGTTGACAATTAAACATAGCGGAAATGTATTTGAAGATTTAAAAAATACTATGATTGGAAGAGGTTACTCAATAGTAGCACATAATAAAAAAGGAAATTGCATATATACAGCAATTAAAAATGAGGAAACTGGAAAAGTTTTTGGATATGTATTTTTAGTTGTTATAGAGGATAAAGAAATTTCTTTTAAAGAGATAGATGAAACTTGTGGACCATTGACTTATGGAGCAAGTAAAAAAGTAATAAATGCACTGTCCCCTACTACTGACAAAACAGCATTAAATTGGAGAAAAAAATGTTTGTTATCATTAGAAAAATTTGAAAAATATACCTTTGAGCGTCCAGTAATCTGTGAAGATAAAGAATACAAAGAGTTTATTTTTTATGGAAGAAACTTATTTAAACCTATTGGAGAAAATTTTCTTATAAGAATAAGAGATTGGAAAGATTGTTTTTTTAAGGAGGATTAATTTATGTTATTAGAAGAAGATAAAAAATTTTTAAAAGAATATTTAAGTTCTAAGTTAAAACCAGTAAAATTCATAGAAAATGAAGATTTATTATTACTTGAAATTATTGATAATGAATGGAACTTTGTTAGAGAAGAAGAAAATACTAAAGGAATAGTATATTTTAAAGATAGTGATATAAGTATCATTCAGATGAATAATATATTAGATACTTTAAATGATATGAAAGTAACAGAAATAGAACTTAAAGAAATTTTTAGAGAATTAAAATGGAACTAAAAATATAACCTTAGCCGTCAACTTGACGGCTAAGATAAAAGGAGGAAATTATGATAATAAAAACAAAAGAATTAGCAAAGGTATATTATGAAGTTGAATATGTTTTAGACGAAAAAAAGATGACACAAGAGGAAAAAGAGATCTTAAAAAATAAAAAGGATATAGAAGCCATAAAAAAAATCATTAGTAAATCTGTGATAGATGAAAGTGCAGAACAAGACCCTGACGCATTTGATTTTAAAATTGAAGAAGTAGAAGATATAGATTTTGAGGAGGAAAATTAAAATGTTATTTCTTTTGAGTGAAATGGATATAAAAGCAATATTATTAGAGGGAGAATTTAACAAAGAAAAATATTTAGACAATATTGTAGTTGGTAGTTGGTATATAAGTAGCTCCATAGATAAGTATTTAGAGGAACATAAAGAAGAAAAATATAGAAAATTCAAAGAGTATCTTTCAAAGAAAAAAAATAAAGAAGAAGTGTGTAAGAGATTACAAGAAACATTTTATTTAACAGATTTTGCTTATGAAGAAATGGAAAATTACATAAATCAAAATATAGAAAAAATGATAAATAACTGGGAAAAGGAAACTAATAAATAAGAGGAGGAATAATATGAAATTGCAAAAATGGTTAAAACAAAATGATTACAATACTTGGGAAGAAGCACTAGATAGTGGAAATATTCACATAGAAAATACTGAAAGAGATATGAAACTATGGTTTTTAGAGGATATGTCTACTGGAGAGATTTTAGATATTTTAGAAGGGGTATCAAACACTAACTATGGTTCTTGGGAGCATATAGAAGATATAGATAAATGGGTATTTATATATTAATAGATACTAAAATACTAGCTATCATTTTTGATAGCTAGTATAAATTATATTCAAGATATGGTATAATATATAATAGGAGGTTGATTAAAATGCTAAAAAAAATACCTGTTGGAATAGAAGATTTTAAAGAAATAATAACAAAAGATTATTATTATATAGACAAAACTAAACTTATAGAGGAACTTTTACTTGAAGGATCAAGAGTAACTCTTTTTACAAGACCTAGACGTTTTGGAAAAACTCTTAATATGTCTATGTTAAGGTATTTTTTTGATATAAAAAATGCTGAAAATAATAAAAATTTGTTTAAAGATTTGCATATAGAAAAATCTCCTGTATTTTCAGAACAAGGAAAATATCCTGTAATTTTTATATCTATGAAAGGATTAACAGCTTCTACTTGGAAAGAAGTTCTAAAAGAAATAAGTCTGAAAATAAAGAAGTTATTTAAAGATTATAGAGAAATAGCCAGTTCTTTAGATAAATATGATATTCTTGATTTTGAAAAATATATCTTAGAAAATGATAAATTGGAAGAAGCTGATTTAAAAAAATCATTACAATACCTAACAGAACTTTTACATAATCACTATAAAGAAAAGGTAGTATTGTTAATAGATGAGTATGATTCTCCTATAATAACAGCTTATGAAAAAGGTTTTTACAATGAAATGAAAGATTTTTTAAGAGCTTTCTATGGAGATGTTTTAAAAACTAATGAACACTTACAAATGGGTGTTCTTACAGGAATAATAAGAGTAGTACAGGCAGGAATATTTTCAGACCTTAATAATTTTGAATCCTATACTATTTTAAATAGCCAATATAGTGAATATTTTGGGTTGCTAGAAAATGAAGTTGAAAATGCCTTACTAAACTATAATATAGAATACAAATTAGATGAAGTTAAATCTTGGTATGATGGATATAATTTTGGGACTAAAGAAATATATAATCCTTTAAGTATTCTTAAATATTTAAAGACTAAAGAATTAGGAGCATATTGGATAAATACATCAGGCAATATACTAATAAAAAATCTATTAATTCTTTCTAGTCCAAAAACTTTTGAAGATTTAGATAAGTTAGTTAAAGGAGAAGAACTACTAATATATCTAAACCAAAGTATAGCTTTAGGAGAGAATTTAACTCCTAATAATTTATGGGAACTAATGCTGTTTTCAGGATATTTGACTATAAAAGAAAAAATAAATGATACAACATATTTAGTAAAAATTCCTAATAAAGAAGTTAATTCTTTCTTTAGAAATCTTTTTGTAGAGATAGTTTTTAGGGGAAAAAATAGTATAGCAGACCTAAAAAAAGCATTACAAAGTAAGGATATTAAAACTATTATCGAGATTATAGAAGAAGTAGTTTTAAATGCAATGAGTTTTTATGATACAGATAGCAGATATGAAAATCCTTATCAAACCTTACTTGCTGGATTTTTCTATGGTTTAGACGAATATCTAATGCACCCTAATGTGGAAGCAGGATATGGTAGAGCTGATATAATCTTAGAACCATTGATAAAAAGTTGGACAGGATATATCTTTGAATTAAAAAGAGCAAAAACTACAAATATTGAGAAAGAAGTTTTAGAAGCATACCAACAAATAGATAAAAATAAATATGAAAATCTATTAAAAACAGTTGGAATAAAAGATATAGTAAAAATTGGAGTAGCATTTGATAAGAAAATAGTAAAATCTTATACTATTTAAGAAATTAGAGCCTAAAAATTTTTAGGCTCTTTTTTAGTCCCCCACCCCTCTCCCAAAACTTCAAATCCATAGATGGGAAGATTTGAAGTTTTCCACAAAGATAATGTAAAAACTGATAAATCAGTTTTCTGTAAATTAAGTTAATAAGGTAAGAGAA